>Ga0207754_100572_pt1 | contig 13093 bp, 12 predicted proteins | sample A23E1SouthBayCA_FD_187728 | JGI IMG/M metagenome (GOLD analysis project Ga0207754, IMG submission 187728) | Aerobic enrichment media microbial communities from Eden Landing Ponds, California, USA - A23 E1 (SPAdes) | ecosystem: Environmental > Aquatic > Marine > Unclassified | place: Emeryville... | reverse complement strand
CGGTGGCGTAGGAGACGAGCATCGGGAAGATGCCGGAGATGAGCGCGCCGATGACGACGACGCCGGGGAGGAGCCACAGCCCCGTCGCGAGGACGAACGTCGCGTAGAAGGTCGGGATCAGGAGCGCGAGGATCCCGATGAGGATCTTGAGGTAGCCCACGCGCTCCGAGAGGCGGCCATAGAGGAGGCGACCCGGGACGTAGCCGGCGATCATCACCGACAGCGACAGCGACGACAGCGCCGCCGCCGAGAGGCCGAGGCCGGCGACGCCGGTCGGCACGACGCTGTCCACGTAGGTCGGCAACCAGAGGAAGAGCCCGCCCTCGACGCCGGTCCCCAGAAACATCACCACGATCATCGCGGCGATCTCGGGCCTGCGAAGCAGCGCCAGCAGTTCCCGGCGGTCGAAGGGCTCCTCGGTTCCCGTCACCGCGGGGGCGTCGAGCCGCCAGACGACGACGGCCAGCAGCGCCATCCCGACGGCCAGCCCGTAGTAGGCCAGCCGCCAGTCGGCCACTGCGAGGACGGCGACGACCCCGATCGGTCCGACCATCGCACCGGCGGCCCAGGTCATGTCGTAGTAGCTGTACATCCGGCCGCGGCTGTCCGGGTAGAAGTGGCTGAGTATCGGCCGATTCAGCCCTCTGAGGACGCCGTTCATCGTTCCGCGCACGAGCGTGCCGACGAGAAACACCCCGAGGAGCGGGGCCGCGCCCATCGCCAGCAGTGAGAGCGCGCTGCCCAATAGTCCGCCCACGATCAACCGGTGGGGTTTCAGGTGGCCAGCCCCGAAACCGACGATCGAGACGACGACCAGGTAGCCGGCGGTGCCGGCGGTGCTGATCAGACCGACCTGCCACGCGGGCGCGTCGAAGCTGGTTCGCAACTCCGGGATCACCGGGCCACGGATCATCATGATCGCGCCGGTCAGCGCCATCGTCGCGAACAGGGCCGCCGTCCAGAGCCGGCGGTTCGAGCCGGTCACGCTTCACCTGCCGTCCGGTGGTCCGGGGCCAGAACGTCAGGACGTGCGACACCTGCGGTCATAGTCGAAGCGTGGTGATCCGACGAGAAAAGTTTTTCTAATAGTATAAGAAAAGTCCTCGCATGGGTGAAAGCCAGATCAGGGAGACGCTGTCGGCCTTCGGACTCTCGACGAAGGAGGTCGACGCCTACCTGGCAATTCTACAGCGGGGGGAAGCGACGACCCGGGCCGTCTCGGAGGCCGCGGGCGTCTCACAGAGCTACGTCTACGAGATCGCGACCGCACTGGCCGAACGCGGACTGGTCATCGTCGACGAGAGCGCGACGCCGACGAAGCTCCGCGCTCGGCCACCCCAAGAGGCCGTCGACGCGCTGTCGATGCACCTCTCGGAGTTCGAGACCGCCGTCGAGAGCGTGTACGATCAGCCGGCCGAGACGGCGGCGGGGTTCGAGGTCGTCCACGCCAGTCAGACCGTCGAGCGCCGCCTCGAACGCCAACTGGCGCGTGCGGAGCGAGAGGTCTTCGCGATCGTCCCGTCGAACGCCTTTCCCGCCGTCGCCGACGCGCTCGCCGACGCCCGGGAGCGGGGACTGACCGTCTACTGTCTGCTGGCCGGCGAGTCCGCGGAGTCACACGTCGCCGAGATGGACGACCCCGGCCGGTACGCACACGTCGTCCGGAGCTGGGACGGCCGCCCGCCGCTGTTCGTCGTCCGGGACGCGCTGGGGGGCGTGCTGGCTTCACACGGCATGCTCACCAGCCGCCACGGCCGGGGCTACGCGCTCGCGTTCAACCAGAACGAGGTCGCCTCTGGCTTTTTCGGCAACTACGTCAGCAACGTCTGGCCCATGGGCGAACAGCGCTTCGTCGCCGAACCACCGACGCTGCCGGCGACCTTCGAGCTGTTTCGCTCGGGCGTGACGGCTGCGGCCCTCCACACGACGGCAGGCCACGACGTCGTCGCCGACCTCGACGCGGTCGCGACCACCGACGAGACGGCCCGTCAGTTCGAGGGGGTCCCGATCCGCGAGGTGCGCCAGAACCTCGTCGAACCGGTGAACAACGCGTTCCCGATCGAGAACTCGCTGGTCGTCGAGACCGACGACGGACTGGTCAGCGTCGGCGGCCAGGCCTGCGGCCTGGGACCGTACTACGAGGAGTACGCCGCCCGCGAAGTGACGATCAGAGACGCCTGACGGCGGTGCGAGCGGCCGTCACTCCACTGCCGCCATCGCTTCTTCGAGCGTGAACGCGCCCTCGTAGAGCGCGCTGCCGACGACGACGGCGGCCGCGCCCGCGTCCCGGAGCGCTCGCACGTCCTCGACGGTCGCGACGCCGCCGCTGGCGATCACGGGTATCTCCACGGCGTCGACGACGCGCCGGACCGGCTCCGTGCGGACCCCCGCCAGCTGTCCCTCCACGTCCACGTCGGTGAAGAGAATCCCGCCGGCACCCAGCTCCGCGTAGCGGCTCGCGGCCTCGGCCGGGTCCAGCCCGGTCCCCTCGGTCCACCCCGAGACGACCACTTCGCCGTCCTTGGCGTCGAGACTCACGAGGACGCTGTCGGGGTGTGTCTCGCTGATCTCGGCGACGATCTCGGGGTTCTCGACGGCCGCGGTGCCGAGGATGACCCGGTCGACGCCCCGGTCGAGCAGGTCGATCGCGTCGTCGGCGGTCCGGATCCCTCCGCCCAGTTGCACGTCCGCGTCGACCGCGTCGAGGACGGCGTCGATCGCGTCGGCGTTGGCTCGTTCGCCCTCGAAGGCACCGTCGAGGTCGACCAGGTGCAGCGTCGTCGCGCCGGCCGCTCTCCACCGTCGGGCGGCCGCGACGGGCTCGCCGTAGCGCTTGCCGGTCCCGCGTTCCCCACCGACCAGCTGGACGACCTGCCCGTCCTGCATGTCCACCGCCGGGATCACCGCAAACTCCGGAAACATACGCGTCAGTGTGCCGCCGATCGCTGAAAGGGTATCGGTGTCCCGGCCGCCGCGTCCCGAACCCTTATGCGCACGTCCACTCGATAGGGAGACATGTCACGATCTTCCGGTCCCGGGCTGCTCGCTCGGTTTCAGGCGGCCGTCCTCGACGAGTCGTCGGCGTACCGACAGTTCGTCCGTGCGACCGGCGTCGCGACCGCCGGACTGGCCGGGGCCTACGCCCTGCTCGTCTTCGGGGTCGTCGACCTCGGTGCCGCCGTCGTCTCGACGTTCGAGATCGCCGTCGGCATCGCGGTCACGCTGTTCGTCCTCATGGGGATCGTCCAGTTCGTCGTCATTGCGCGAGCCTACGAGTACGGCACCGAGACGGTCGCCGAGACCGCCGAGCAACTCGAACAGGCCGCCGAGGAAGTCGAGACCGTCGCCGACGAACTCGACGAGACGGCCGCGACCGTCGAGGACGCCGCCACCGACGTCGAGACAGCGGCCAAGGAGGTCGACGAAGCCACGGAACAGGTCGACGAGGTCACCGACACGGTCGCCGATACCGACCCCGATACCGCCGAAGACGCCGCCGAGCGGGTCGGTGAAGCGACCGAACGCGTCGACGAGGCCACGGCGAAAGCCGACGAAGCCACCGAGAAGGCCGACGAGGCCCGCGAGAAGACCGGGACGGCCAAGGAGGTCGCAGACGAGGTCAAAGAGACCGTCGAGCGCGAACGCGAGGTCCTGCCGGAGAACGAGCCCGGCGATGACGACGGCCGGGACGCCGACGACGCGAACGACAGCGAGACGTGAGCGTGTGACACGTGAGTACTGGACACCCGCGAAAGCGGGTGTCGGTACCCTTTAACGGCCCTGGGACGTGCCACGGATATGGTCGAAGTACTGTTTTTGATCGGTATTCTCGTCGCGATCTTCGTCGGGTTCAACATCGGTGGGTCCTCGACGGGCGTCGCGTTCGGTCCGGCCGTCGGTGCCGGGACCGTCTCGAAGCTCGGTGCCGCCGCTCTGATGACGATCTTCGCGCTGGCCGGCGGTCACTTCGTCGGTCGCGAGGTCGTCAAGACCTTGGGGAGTGGCCTCGTCGAGTCGGAGTTCACGATGACCGTCAGCATCGTCGTGCTCTTTTTCATCGGCTTCGCGCTCTTCCTCTCGAACGTGGTCGGGGTCCCCGCCTCGACCTCGATGACGGCCGTCGGTGCGATGGCGGGGCTGGGGATCGCCCAGGGGACGCTCGACTGGGAGGCGATGGGCGAGATCGTCTCCTGGTGGCTGGTCTCGCCGGTGATCGCGTTCTGGATCAGCGGCGTCATCGGCCGGTACTTCTACCCGGCCCTGGTCGAGCGCTTCGCGATCCCACAGACAGACGGCTCGCTGCTCGCGCTCGATCGGTCCGGCGCGATCCCACGCCCGACGATGGGCGAGAACACGACGCTGCGGGAGCTGGTCGGAACGCTCCTGGTCGTCGGCATCGGCTGTTACATGGCCTTCTCGGCGGGCGCGTCGAACGTCGCCAACGCCGTCGCGCCGCTGGTGGGCAACGGCTCGCTGAACATGACGCCCGCCATCCTGCTGGGCGGTGGCGCTATCGGGCTGGGAGCGTTCACCATCGCCCGTCGAACGATGGACACCGTCGGCAACGACCTCACCGACCTGCCGCTGCTGGCGGCGCTGCTGGTCGCGACCGTCAGTTCGACGATCGTCACCTTCCTCTCGGCGCTGGGCGTGCCGGCGAGTTTCGTCATCATCGCGACGATGAGCATCGTCGGTCTGGGATGGGGACGGGCGACCCGCACGACGACGATCTCGGACACCGTCACGGGCAAAGGGGAGGCCCCGGAGGTGTCGGTCGGCGCACTCACCGCCGACGCCCCCGACGCGCCGACCGTCGGCGGCCAGGCCGGCACGCCGAGCGAGAAGCACAAACAGCCGATCGGCGAGCCCGAGGACATCCCGAAGGCGGCTGACCTGTTCGAACCGGAGACGACCGCGAGAGTGATCCTCACACAAAACTTCGTTCCCGCAGTCGCGACGCTCGCCGCCTATCTGGTGTTCAAGTTCGTCCCGATTTTTTGACCGAATTCCGACGCCCGCTCGGGCGGAACAGCAAAGTCTAACAGTGCGGGGGGCAAACCGAACAGGTGATGCCCACAGTTGAGTACCTCAACTACGAAGTAGTGGACGACAAAGGCTGGGACATGTACGACGACGGCGTCTTCGAAGACGCCGCCGACGCCGACCTCTCGGACGAGGACTACGGCACGCTCGAAGTCAACGAGGGCGAGTACATCCTCGAAGCCGCTGAAGCCCAGGGCTACGACTGGCCCTTCTCGTGTCGCGCCGGTGCCTGTGCCAACTGCGCAGCCATCGTCGTCGAAGGCGAGATCGACATGGACATGCAGCAGATCCTCTCTGACGAGGAAGTCGAGGAGAAGAACGTCCGTCTGACCTGTATCGGCAGCCCCGACGCCGACGAGGTCAAGATCGTGTACAACGCGAAGCACCTCGACTACCTGCAGAACCGCGTCATCTGAGGACCTGCCGTTCTCGGCCATGGATAGCCTGGGGGTAACGACCCCGCTTTCTCCCCGCAAGTGATATCTTTGTGGGCCGATATCCACCGCTCGTGTTATCCTCGACGTTCGACAGTCTCGTTACCGTCCCCGGAATCGGGGTGGCGGCACCGGCCTCGGATCTCCTCCGACTCGTCGCGATCCCGGTCTTCGGGTGGGCGGCCTATCGCGACGTCAAGACACGGCGGGTCCCGACCAGGGCCTGGCTCCCGCTCGCGGCGCTCGCGGTCGTGTTGCTCGTCTGGGACGGGTACGGTGCGTACGTCGGCGGCGACCGACTGTTCTTCCTGCAGGCGGCGATCAGCCTCGGGTTCATCGTCCCGCTGGTGACGGCGTTCTGGTACATGGGCAGCTTCGGCGGGGCCGACACGAAGGCGTTCTACGTGCTGGCACTGCTCTTTCCCGCCTACCCGATCTACTACCTGCCGACGACGACGCTGCCGACCTTCCAGCCCGAGATCGGCGTGTTCTCGCTGACGATCCTCTCGAACACGGTCGTCGCGGGGGCGCTGTATCCGGTCGGCGTCGCCCTGTCGAACCTCGCTCGCGGTCGCGTCGGGCTCCCGATGGTGATCGGCAAGCCCGTCGCGACGCCGGCGTTGATCGAGGAGTACGGCCTCCTGCTGGAGACGCCCGACGGCTTCACCCGCCGCGGGCTCGACCTCGACGCCCTCCGGATGTATCTGCGCTGGCGGGACTGTACGCTGGCCGACCTGCGCGCCGATCCGGCGGCCCACCGGGACCCCGACAGCCTGCCGGCGGTCCCCGGCGAGGTCGGGGACGGGAACATTCGGACCGACGGCGGCACGGCACCCGACCCCTCGCCCACCGACCACGACGACCCCTGGGGAGCCGAGGCGTTCCTCGACGACGTCGACGGAGCGTACGGCACCACGCCCGAGGGACTGCGCGACGGTCTCGACGTGATCGCCGCCGAGGACGAGGTGTGGATCTCGCCGGGCATCCCGTTCCTCGTGCCGACTTTCGCCGGACTCCTCCTCTCGGTTACCTACGGCGACGTGCTGGTGTCGCTGCTCAGGACGCTGGGGCTGGGCTAGCAGAAGACCTATGCGGCGGACACGCGTTCGCCCGCCCATGAGCGACGGCGAACTCGCCTTCGACGAACAGGACCTCCTGCCGGCGGTCGCACAGGACGCCGACACCGGCGAGGTCGTGATGCTCGCGTACGTCTCCGAGGCGGCCCTGGAACGCTCTCGCGAGACCGGCTACGCTCACTACTACTCGCGCAGCCGCGACGAACTCTGGAAGAAGGGCGGGTCCAGCGGCCACACGCAGCGAATCGAGGAGATCCGGATGGACTGTGACGGCGACGCGATCCTCTACCTGGTCGACCAGGAGGGCGGTGCCTGTCACACCGGCTACCGCTCCTGTTTCCACCGCACGGTCGACGGCGAGGTCGTCGGTGAGCAGGTGTTCGATCCCGACGACGTCTACGAGTAGATGACCGACGCTGACGCGGTCACTCGACTCCGGCGGGCCGACGCCGACCGGCGGGCGGCCCGCGAGCGCGTGGATGCGGTCGGCGAGGACGCGCTCCGGGCACTCCGGACGGCCTGCGAGGAGCTTCGCGCGCTGCTGACGGAGTACGAGGGCCGGGCGACCGGCGACGGCGACTTCGCGGCCTTCATCGAGTTCCAGGACCGGATCGCCCACTTCACGAACGACCTTGACGAGGAGCTGCCAGAGCGGACCGTCTTCGAGGAGATCGACGAGCGCCTCCAGCAGCGCCGCCTCACCGAGGACGACTTCGCGGCCGTCCGCGAGCGCATCGACGCCGCCGCGGAGACGGTCGACCCCCTCGTCGAGTGGGAGGACGCCCGCGAGCGCTACGGGGAGGCCAGACGCGCCGCGCGGCGTCGCCTCGACACTGTCGGAGACCAGATCGACGATCGCGAGCGCCTGCTCGAACTTGGCGAGGCCGACCTCGACGCGCCGACCGAGCGGCTCCGCGACCCCATCGAGCGCTACGACGAGGCCGTCACCGACGCGTTCGACGCCTTCCGATCGAACGCGTCGGCCCGCGAGGTACTCGACTTCGTCGAGACGACGGCGCTGTACCCGCTGGTCCCGTTTCGCGAACCGCCCGAGGACCTGCTGGCGTACGTCCACGGCCACGAGGCGGGCACCGAGCCGATCCCGCAGCTGCTCGCGTACGCGGCGTACTCGCGGTCGAAGCTGGACCACTACGTCGCGGACGCCGACGCCCTCAAGCGATCCGTCGCAACCCGCCAGACCTACCTCGAACGGCTCGATGCCGACCCCCTAACCGTCGGCTGGCCCCCGCCTGCCGCCGACACGCTTCGCTGGCAGTGCAACGAACGGATCTCGGTCGTCGCCCGGTTCGCCCCGGACGTGGTGAGCGACCTGCGGGCCGTCCGGGCGCTCACTCGCCGGTCGGAGTACGATCGGCTGCGAGACAGTGCCGTCGCTCGCGAGCGTCTGACCGACGCGGAGCGAGAACGGCTCCGGACGGGCGCGGTCGCGGACGAACTCGCCGACCTGCGTGCCGAGCGCGACGCGCTCCGTGACGCGCTCGACGAGCTGTCGCCGCTGGCGTGATCGCTCACCCGTCTTCGCGGACTCGATCGATCGGTTCGGCGAAGGTCGACAGCAGCTCGTCTGCCCGCCCCTGGGTGTGGGCCTCGGCGTAGATCCGGACGACGGGCTCGGTTCCGGACGGGCGGGCAAGCGCCCACCCGTCGCCGTACTTCAGCCGGTAGCCGTCGGTCGTATCGAGGTCCGCGACGGCCTCGGTGGCGGCCGCTTCGACGGCGTCGAGCATCGCCGCGCGCTCTGTCTCGTCTTCGTACTCGACGGCCGCGCGGACGTTGACGTAGTCGTCGAAGCGGGCGGCGATCTCGCTGGCGGGTTCCTCTGCGACGAGTTCGAGGAACTTCCCGGCGGTGTAGGCCCCGTCGCGGGCGATCCGGTAGCCCGGGAAGATGATGCCGCCGTTGCCCTCGCCCGCGACGCTGACGGTCTCGCCCGCCGCCCGGAGCTGCTGGATCTGCGTGATGAGGTACGTCGAGCCGATCCGGGTCAGCGTCAGCTCGGCGTCGGCGGCCTCGACAACGTCGACGAGGCGCTGTGAGGCGTTGACCGCCGAGACGACGTGATCGCCGGGCTCGACGGTCGCCTCGACGAGTGCCGCGAGTGCGGCGTCGCCGTTGATCGTCGTCCCCGTCTCGTCGACGAACACCGCACGGTCGGCGTCGCCGTCGTGTGCGATGCCGAGGTCGGCGTCGGTCGTGCGGACGTACTCTCGCAGGTCGGCGAGGTGTGGATCGATCGGTTCCGGGTCGCGGCCTGGGAAGTGGCCGTCGGGCTGGGCGTTGACGGTGTGGACGGTACAGCCAAGCTCTCGCAGGAACCTCGGGCTGGTGTGACAGCCGGCTCCGTGGCCCGGGTCCACGACCACGGTCAGCTCCGCCGCCGCGATCGCCGTCCGGTCGACGGCGTCGAGAACTTCGGTACTGTAGTCGTCGCCGGCACCCTCGACCGCCCTTGTCCGGCCCAGCCCGTCCCACTGGACGGTGTCGAACTCCGTGGCTTCGAGGCGATCCTCGATGTCGTCGAGGACGGGCCTGTCGAGTTCGACCCCGTCCGCGCCGATCAGCTTGACGCCGTTGTACGCTGGCGGGTTGTGCGAGGCCGTTATCATCATCCCGGGGACGCCGTGACGGGCACAGTAGGCCTGGAGGGCGGGTGTCGGCGCTTCGCCGAGCAGGTCGACGGCGTGGCCGGTGCTGGCCAGCCCGCTGGCCGCGGCGTCCGCGAGCATCTCCCCGCTGGTCCGCGTGTCTCGTGCCAGCGCGATTCGGTCGGCGTCCCACACCGAGCCGGTCGCCTGCGCGATCTGTAGGACGTACGCTGGTGTCACCTCCTCGTTTGCCACACCTCTGACGCCGCTGGACCCGAAGACGTGCATCTCGCTGGGCACTCGTGTGCCGACCGGCTTAGGGCTACCGCCTCCGTCGCTTTCGACGACTGGCCCTCGATACATGTGAACGACCACCATCCTTTTGCCCGCACGCAGTGTACACACGCTGATATGACCCCTCCGGTCGATCGGGTGCTCCTCGACTACGCCCAGGACAAGATCGCCGTCGTCGACCGGGACGGGACCTACCAGTACCTCAATCGAGCGGCGAAGTCGATTCTGGGGTACGATCCCGACGATCTGGTCGGCGAGAACGCCTTCGAGTACATGCATCCGTCCGACCGAGACCACGTTCGGGCCCGCTTCGAGGAGACGATCGCCGTCGACGACGAGTTCGTCGACGTGACCGTCGAGTATCGTCACCGCCAGCGTGGGGGTGGGTGGGTGTGGCTGGAGAGTCGGATGTCGAACCTGACGGACTCGGAACTGGGCGGGTACGTCGTCAGCACGCGGGACATCTCCGACCGGATCGCGGCCGAACGGGAGCGCGACCAGACCGAGACCCGGCTGCGGGAGCTTGCGGCAAACACCGACGACGTCCTCTGGATGTTCAGCGGGGACTGGTCGGAACTGCTCTTTCTCAACCCGGCCTACGAGTCGGTCTACGGTGGCTCGATCGACGCCGTCGAGGCGGATGTCGACGCCTTCATCGACTGCATCTATCCCGAGGACGTGCCGGCGGTTCGCCGTTCGATGGCGGCCCTCTCTCGGGGCGAATCGGTCGACATGGAGTACCGGGTCAATCCTGGCGAGAACTACAACCGCTGGGTGTGGGTCCAGGCGGAGCCGATCGTCGAGGACGGGGAGGTCGTCCGCATCGTCGGGTTCACCCGGGACGTGACCGATCGCAACCGCCGGGAGCGCCAGCTCGCCGTCGTCGACAACCTCCTGCGACACAACATTCGCAACGACATGACGACCATCCTCGGGCAGGCGGAGCTGATCGCCGACGACCCCGAGGTCGACGCCCCGGAACGGGCCGCCGTCATCCGGCGGGTCGGCGAGGCGCTCCTCCAGACGACCGAAAAGCAACGCGAGACGCTGCACCTCTTTCGGTCGCCCGCCTGTCCGACGACCGTCGACGTGGCAGACGCCGTCGACGCCGCGCTCGCGAGCGTCCGCGTTCGCTACCCGGCGGCCACGATCGAGACGACGCTCGCCGACGGACTGGTCGCGAGCGCGCTCTCGGAGGTCGAGGTCGCGCTCTCGGAGCTGATCGAGAACGCCGTCAAACACGCCGACAGCGACGCCCCGACCGTCCGGATCTCCGGGCGCGTTCGCGACAACGAGGTCGAGATCCGGATCGACGACGACTGCCCGCCCCTGCCCGAGTTCGAGTACCGCGTGCTGACCGGCGACAAACCGATGAGCGACGTGTACCACAGCACCGGGCTGGGGCTGTGGCTGGTGTACTGGATCGTCGACCTCTCGGACGGGCGGGTCGAGTTCGTCACCAGCGACGAGACGGGCAACACGATCACCGTCGTCCTGCCGCGCGCGCCCGCTCCGACGCCGGAGTGACGCCAGCGTTCGCGGTCGCTACCCGTTGCAATCGGCTTAAGGTCGCCCGCACACGCAGGTCGTGTATGAGCGATCTCCCCGAGGAGTTCTCGTGTACCATCACCAACTGGGAGTACATCTACGGCCTGTGTCGCCACGTCGCCAACGACGTGAAGGCCGCGGACTTCGAACCGGACGTGGTCGTCGCGCTGGCCCGCGGGGGCTGGTTCGGCGGGCGCTGTCTCTGTGACTTCCTCGGACTGGACGACCTGACGAGTCTGAAGGTCGAACACTACGTCGGCACGGCCCAGTCCGGCCAGGAGGCCCAGATCAAGTATCCGATGCCCGACGACTCCGTCGCCGGCAAGGACGTGCTGGTCGTCGACGACATCGCCGACACCGGCGAGTCGATCCAGACCGCCGCCGACTACGTCCGCGAGGCAGACCCCGCCAGCGTCCGGACGGCCACGCTCCAGTTGCTCGACACCAGCAAGCACGAGCCCGATTTCGTCGGCGAGCGCCTCGAAGAGTGGACCTGGGTCGTCTACCCCTGGAACTTCGTCGAGGACATGATCGAACTCCTCTCGGGACTGATGGCAAAGAGCGACCAGCGAGTCCACGACGAGGACGACCTGCGACAGCTGTTTCGCGAGTACCACGGCGTCGAACGCATCCAGATGGAGATCGCCCAGCCCAACCGCCTCGACGAGGTGCTGACCGAGATGGAGCGACGCGACGTGATCGAGTGGGCCGACGGCGGCTGGCGGCTCCTGTAGTGCCGTTCTGTAGCAACGTGTGGCGACTCGTTGTCCGGTCAGACGCACCGTCTGTTGGGTGTACCGGACGATTTCTCGATCGGCAGATCCGACTCGGTAGACGAAATCGATAGCCTACCAGCCAACAAATAATTACGTTATAAATCTAAGAAATAAATTTATGTGACCTCTATATGTATTCCAGGATGAAGATGAGCGAGAACGACAACCCAGCAGTGGATGCACACCGAGACGAAATCGACGCGGCAGTCAACGACGGAGGCGGTTGTGTCGAGGCGTGGTCGTCCCTGAACGATCTGCGTGAGGACGGACCGACGAACGTCGACCGACGTGCGGCGATCAAGATCGTCGGCGGGAGTGTCGGTGCCCTCGTGGGTGTCGGTTCGGCCTCTGCAGACGAACCAGCGTCTCCCTCTGAGGTGAGTGTCGACCCAGAGGTCGTCTCGGGTGCCGACGAACGCCGCGCCGTCTCGGCTGCTTTGACCTCGCGGGTGTACCAGCAGCTCAGTGATCGAGTCCGTGCCGAACAGTCTCTGTTCCCGGACACCGACGACACGACCGTCGTCCGAGTCGAAGATCAAGACGGGACTGCCCACGAGATCGTCGGTATCGCGCTCCGACCGACGACTGACGAGTCGGACAATCGATCCAGCGGCGAGACGGGACACGACAGCATCGCCGTCGTACTCAAAGCGGGGACTGTCGTCTCCGGCCGGGCGATCGTCACCGAACGCGCCGAGGGCCACGAGGGCGTCGACGGCCTCACCGCTGCGGAGGCCGAAGCCGTCGACTTTACCGTCTCGTCGACGACGTACTACACCGACGACGGCGAGGTCCGGTCGGGCTCGGCGAGCGCTGCCGTCGCCGTCGAACCGGGTTCTGGTAACGGGTCGGTTCCGTCACCAGAGGGGATCTCTACCGCCGAATCGAACATCTGCTGGGCGTGTACGACGATCGGCAACTCCGTTTGCGCGCTCGGTTGTTCCGTTGGTGCTGCTCTGATCTGCGCTGCGGCCGGCTTAGCTGGTGGTGCGCCAGGGATCGCGTGCGGTGCGATCGTCGGGACGCTCTGTGGCATTCTCTCGGCAGCAGAAGACCGCTTCGTCGGCGCAGGGTGTGGCGCAGACTACGGTATCGAGGCGGCGTGTTACTACGGTGATTACTGCGAGGACAACCCTCTCGAGACTCACTCGACGTAACACTGTGATTGCTCCAAGTAATCACCTATGAACCGCCGCGACGTGGTGGCCCCAGCAGTCTCGATCCTGCTCTTTACCACCGCGTATCTCGGGATTGGGTGGCTCTTCGACTGGCCACTCGCCGGTTCGATAGTCGTCGGTCTCGTCGGTGGTGTCGGG
>Ga0207754_100571_pt1 | contig 13096 bp, 13 predicted proteins | sample A23E1SouthBayCA_FD_187728 | JGI IMG/M metagenome (GOLD analysis project Ga0207754, IMG submission 187728) | Aerobic enrichment media microbial communities from Eden Landing Ponds, California, USA - A23 E1 (SPAdes) | ecosystem: Environmental > Aquatic > Marine > Unclassified | place: Emeryville... | reverse complement strand
CCTGTTCGGTCAGCCCGTGGTGGCTGAGGGCGCTGTAGTAGCCGATGTACATCGGCTCGGCGACGTGGGCGGCGATGAGGTACTCGTGGGTGGTGTACAGGCCCTCTTCACCGGCTGCGAGTGGGATGATGAGGTATCGGCCGGGAAACAGTCGGTCGAGCCAGCCCTTCTCGGTGAGCCGGGCTGCTATCTCGCGGGCGGTGTGTGGGGGAACCTCCAGCGTCGTCTCGATATCGTCAACGGAGATGATCTGGTGCCCCGCGCCAGCGAGTCGTGCAAGGAGTCGACTTTCTCGAGTCGAGAGCCCCTGGCGTATATTTTGCGTTTGTTCTATGGCATTCATACCTGCGTTTCTTACATAGAATATAGTCTCAGACCTGCTTTAGCCTTGCCTCATCCTTCTTAGCTTCCTTAACCAACACAAAATCATCCAATAGATATGTGTTGGTTAAGAACTGTGGGGACTGTGGATGAACAAATCGGATGTGGCAGATTCTGTCGGCAGTATCTTCCAACCCCGTCTTCTGGCTGGTCCCGCTTTTGATGTGACATTGGATCGAGTTCGAATTAGTCATTCGATACAAAATCCCGATCGTATTCAAAAACAAGGTGGAGGGGCTTGTTGACGTGCCCACAGCGTTGACTTGCCGGCACTACGAGACACAGGTATGAACCCACGCGATATCATCCGTCGAGACCATGATTCACGTGACGGTGAGGACCCGCTGCGCGTACTGGTGGATACCGCGTCACTGAACGAGCAGCTCGCCGATGGTAACGATGCCGCCCAGCGGGTACTCGACTATGCAGCGAACCGCGAGTTCGAATTCATTCGGTCGCCAGACACGCCACGGCATGAGGAGCTTGAGTGTATCCCACCGTATACAATTGAGACGGCAGAGAACGGGGCTCGAGTTGTCCGGAGCGATGATGATGGGCAGCAAACAACCACGTCATTCTCGTATCTGTTCGGATATCAGGAACGGGCGATTCGGCAGACTACAGCACGAGTCTTCTCCGATGACGTCGACGCGTATGCGACCGAAGTAGAGGACGTCACCGATCGAGAGCTGGCGACAGTCCGGCAGGTGTTCGTCCACGCCGCGCTCAACCATCGTGATGAGGGACACCTGTTCATCACGAACCGAGCGGTCCTCCTCACCAACCGACGGTGGTTCGAAGCGCACTTCCCCGGTGGGCAGTTGAACATCATGAGCCTCAGCGAGGCAGTCGAATATCTCGGGCTCTACCTCCGGTACCGGGAGCAGTTCTACGCTAGTCCGAACCTCACCGTCGGAATGTTCGGCTGGTACTGGCATCTCTTCCGGTCGTTGGTTCCGCGGTATCACGTGGAGGCCGACGCGGATGACGACTATCTACGAGGATTTAGCACACGATTTCAGAACTTGCTTATCGCCGTCGATGAGATCGGCTATCAGTATTTCCAGGAACCAGATAACCGGACGCAGCTCAACGTCCAGTACCATTTCGACAATGCGATCTCCCTGATCACCGGCGTTTTCGATACGCTTGCCCTCAAGACCGCGGAGAAGTATGCTATCAACGACATTCGAAAAGAGTTCATCTCGCTCTCGAACAACCGGGGACGGGACTTTCTGAATGAAGTACGGGAGGTAAACACCGATCTTCGTGATCACATCGCGGCCCACATGGCGTACATCAATCTGATCTATGTTCTCCGACCGCTTGTAGTCCATCGCGGAGGATATCAGGACAGTCTCCTCGAGGATGCTGATCAGGGTTGGACAGCGGGAGTCATCCCGCTTGACCGGTTCAATGAGGCAGATCGAGATGCCTTCGAGCGGTACTACCGCGAGATGGATGACGATCCCCTACCCTATGATCCGCTCACTGAGTGGGGCTTGTATCAGGCAGACTGGGCTGCTGCGGGCTACATTGAACCATACCACTTCATGAAGGCCGCAGTGAAGACGCTCATCCAGTTTGCTAATGCGTACCTCCAGTTGCTCGGGTATCCGGATTTCATCGAGCAACGCAGAGAGGACGATGAGGGAGCGACATTCATCGATACCTGTGATCGAATCCGTCAAACCGGCTTGACCGGCTTCTATCAGGTGTTTCCGTAGCTATTCCGACAGTCAAGGGAACTGGCTGAAAGAGACTGTAATAGGCGTCTTCAGATCTTCCTGAACGGTGTGGGAATCCCGCCCGCGGTAAAGCGAGCGACTGCTCCGCAGCTGGGACACTCATCGACGAACGCACAGACTCGAAGCGAGGTTTCTAACTCACGAACGCTCCCGCACACGGAACACTCGTACGCGGTGCGATACCGGACTGATGGACGGTGCTGTTGCCGTCGTGTGCGGGAGGTCGCTGTCGGTGTCGCCTTGCCGTGAGACGCTGCTGTCCGCGATCGCTCGCGGTTCGTCGTGGACTGATCGTGATCGAGCTGCCAGGCCGAATCGGGAAGCGTGTCGTAGATGCGATCTGACTTGCTGATACCCATATCGAGAACATCAGGCCCAGCTGGTTCGCGTGCGTCATCTGATCGGGATTCATCGACTGGGCTCCCGTCAACACGTGATGTGTCTCGGTGGCCCAGAGGACCCGCCCGTGCCCACGCCCCGAGTTCGACGGCCTCTGCCTCTTCGTAGAGCGCGCCGTCGATGGCAGCCGCCAGTTCGGCGAGTGGCTCGGAGATCTCGGACTCGCCGTGTTTCTCGACAGCGTGCTCGAACAACCATTCTCGAAGCGTCGCTGCCGTCTCTCTATCGACGGTATATGATGGAACAGCCTTCATTTGTTTCTCACTCCGCTCCTCGTGGGGACGACAAACCTACAGAGATCATAGGCACCGTCGAGAGCGTCCCTGTTGGAATCAGCTCGAGTAGAGAGAGCCGACGGTGAAATAGTCGGTATGTCCCTCTCAGACTGACCATAACTTCGATTATTGTGGACGTCTAACGTAGACATACCCGTGTCCGCCTTCCAGGGGAGATAGTCGGGGTTCAAACCCCCGGAGGGGAATGGGTTTGACTCCCAGTCGGTAGGGAAGGCGCTATTGAAACTGGGCAAGGTGGCGGTCACGGGCGGCGTCGAGGAGGTGTTCATCTACATTACGAAACAGATGATGCACAAGATTGCGGCGAGGCTGAACAAGAAGTACAGCATCAAATCAAAAGCGGCCACGTGGGGCGAGAAGGTCGTTAATCGGGCGAAGGCCCGTTTCCCCCACACTCCCCTCTCTCTGCCGGCAACCCGGCTAGTGGATACACTGCATCTTTCGGCTTCGTCCCCCGAACGAACCCTCTTCTAAAGGATCAACAGAGGTCCCGAGAGGTGTATGACACGGCTGTCAGCGAGGTTGTGGCTGCGCGCGCAGCGACCGGAGGGAGCGAGCACGGAGCGGTGGGTGGGGCGGCGGGGCGTCCACGGGCGGAGGTCACCACGAAAAAACGGGGGGTGCCCCGCTCAGCGCAGGGTGTCCCGTTCCTCTTCGAGGCCGACACCCGGGTCGTCGGTGCCGTGTTCGGCTTCGTAGGCGTCGACGAGCTCCCGACTGTACCGCGCGATCCGGTTTCGGGACGTCGGCACGATCGTGCTCGCCGCCGCGGCGACCTGCGCTTGGGTGAGGTGCTTGCGCGAGAGCAGCCGATCCGCCGCGTACAGCGCCGACGCCGCGACGGTGCACCGTGGCGTTCCCGGTCCGACCGGCACCTGATCGCCGAGTTTCATCAGGTGTTGGGCCAGCCGCCACGTCCGCACTGCTCGCGCCCCGGGGATGACGTCGTCATCGAGGGCGTCGACGACCGCCATCACGGCGTTGGGCCTGATGAGTGGCGCGTCGAACCCGCATTCGCACCGTATCTTCCGCGCCGCAGCGCACACTCGCTCGTGGGGCGCTTTGGTGTGGGTCGCGACCGCGACGTCGATCTCGTCTCGGTCGACCGATGAGGCTCGCGCAGCCAGGAGGACGGCGCCGCCGGCGAGTGCCTCCCAGGCCATCCGCCCACCCGGTAGCCGCGCTTCCGAGGCGCTCCGGAGGAACTGTGCCGCCATCTTGACGACGTGGTCCGGCAAGCTCAGGTTGCCGCCGATCATCTCGACGTCCCGCAGCCCCTCGTTGAGCCGCTTCGTCCGCTTGCGCTTCTCGCCGAACTGCATCCGCTTGTGCCACTTCCGGAGGCGCTGGACCTTCTCCCACTGCTCGTTGCTCAGGGGATTACCCCGACCGTCGGTGTTCCGCCCAATCTTCGTGTGCAGGCCCTTGTCCGTCCGCAGCGGGTCCACCGTCTCGATGCTCTGGTCGGCGTCCCCGACTAGGCCCAGGTCGTTCAGCGTCGGGCTCAGGTCCACCCACTCGTCGGCGACGATCAGCCCACAGTCCGTGCAGAATGACTGCTCGTCTTCGGTGATCACCTGGCCCTCACACTCCGGACAGGTGGATCGCCCCGACGGCTCGTGTTCGACCGTCGGCTCGTGACTGCGTTCCTCGGTGGTCGTACTCTGTACGTCCGAAACCGTCTTTTCGCTCGCGTTGTTACTCGTCATTGCAGTATCCCGAAGGCGCTCACCACAGCGCCCGACTCCCCGTGTTCCAGCACGGGGGTTCCTCGACGTCACGACCGACAGAGCCGTCTGCGCGCTCTCGCTCGCGCCTTCGCGAGCGCCCTCCTGGGCGCGAGCGAGAGCGCGCCCGCACGGAGGGGCACAACCAGCGCCGCGCGCCGACCCGCCCGGAGCGAGCGGCCAGCGGAGAAAGCGTGGGGGGTGAGCAGCGACGCCGCGCAGCCCCCCGCGCTTTCCCGCTGGCGTCGAGGGCACATTCACTTTAGCCCGGCAGTCCGCCCGCTACTGCAGGCAGACCGCCCGGAATGGTCGGTCGCGAGCGACGCGGAGGGCGGCAGCGGCGAGCGGCGCGGGCCGTTCGAGAAACACCGGACAGCCGATGTCGTCGTTCGCTATCCCGAGCGCCAGCCTGGCGGACTCAGAAAGGGCGAGGCCGTCTCGACCGTTCTCCGATCCCGCAAGCACCGAGTCCAACGAGACGCGCAGCGTGGGTCGCGGGTAGTCGAGCGGTCGAGGGCTTTCTTTGCTGTCTCCGATGCCACGCGAGCAGGGAGCAGTATCTCACGAGCAAACTCGACGGACGTGACCCTGATGGCTAAGGGAGTTAGCTGTCGAGATCCCGCTAGTGTCGGTGAGCCGGCCAGTTACAGATGTCTCCGTCGCTGATGTGGCAGAAACCCATTACTCGTCCTGGAGTGCGGCGTAGATATCCGCATGCCGCCGGCCGTCGAGGGCCCCCATCTCGAGGGCAATCTTTCGACGTTCGGCGTCGCTCTCGGCCGCCTGATACCGCTCATACAGCTGGCGGACCTCGGCATCAACCGCTGTCGGGTCGCCATCGTAGACGTCGACGTCGTCGGGGGCAGCGAGATCGAGTGGCTCGTCTTCGAGATCCGCTTTGAGGAGGCGGAACCGCTGAGCGGTCTCGGCGCCGACCAGCTGCGTGACCGTCTCGAAGTCGAGTTGGTCGTCGTAGTACTTCGTCGCGACGAGCTCCCGGAACGGCTCACTGTCCGCGGTCTTGTCGAGATACTTGCGGAGGGCCTCGATGAGCAGGGCAGATCGGTTCGTGTCGTAGACCTCCGCAATAGCGTCGAGGCGCTCGACGAGCGACGCCGGCGAGTGAAAATGAACTCGCTGCAACTCGTCGCTTGGGTCCATACGATGCGTACGTTTCGGACAGACGCTGGTAACGGTTTCGGGGCTGTACAGTACACGCTCTGAGCGTCAGGAATCGGGAATGTCGAACTCAATCGTCACTCTGTGCGGGCAGCTCTGCCAGGAACCGGGTGGCTGTTGTCCCGATTCGGACGCCGTCGACGTTGTCGACGTCAAGGTCCGCCGTAGCAGTTCGAAACGGATACTCCTCAACGAGAACCCGATAGATAACGGTCCGAATAGTCTCCGAGCCATATCTGTCGACGACAGTCGCCATCGCTTCGGCTAGGTGGGCGTTTTGGTGGTCCACACGTGGGTGCTCTGCTCGCTCGAGAACAAGGTCGACGACGTCATCGATCGGTGGATGCTCGGGGTTCCCGGTGCGCTCACGAACGTCATAGAGTGGCTCAGAGCCAGTCATCATACTTACTCCGTCGCGTCCTCGTTCGTGTCTTCCGCCGCTGGCTCCAGCCGTCGCTGTCGACGAATCTCTGCGAGCGTGTCCTCCAGCGTCCCGAGAGCCCTAATGGCTTCGAGTTCATCGGTAATCTCTTCTAGAAGGCGGGCTCGCTCGATTGCGTCTGCATCGCCGGCGGTCGTCTCGATTGCCTCGACGCGAAGCCGGCGCTCCTCTTGCCACCCACAGTCCCAGCACGTCCGGACGACGTCGAGACGCTCGTCTTCAGCAGCATCGAGAACCGCGTCGGACAGTGACGTCGACGGCAGTCGGTCCGGCCCGACCTCGAGTGTGACCGGGCCACCGCACTCAGGACAGTCCATACCCTACAGGATGCGCGCCGCGGTCATCAACATCAGGGACCCGTGAGACGGACTCACAGAGAGGGCTCTCGAGGAAGCAAACCGGATACGTCAGGCTGGTCGTTGGGACGACAATCGCCCCGGTGACTCAGTAGACGATACGGTTCGTTTAAACTGATACATTCCGAAAGTCAGGACTCCACAGATGGCCCCTCGGCCTGAGAGAGCCGGCGGCCTTCGCACACTGCATATCGCCTCTTTCTTTGGACGAAAACCGCGATATGCAAGGCGAAATAACGCGCTCAAATCGCAGAATAACCTCGTCGGGCCGATTTGAGACAGTAGAAAATACCTCGACGAGCTCCCGGCTCACTACTATTTCACTAAAATTGCTCGACCACGGGGTAAGCGGGGTAAATTCGGGAAGTACTGATGAGAGATACGAATAGCCCTGTGTCAAGAACGCCTCGCTGGATGTCCACGTGCCCCTTGGAGATGACGAAAGAAAACCCTGATTCCCGCGAATTCGGGACGTTAAACCCACTCAAAATTGCCCGACGGGGTTTCAGTACAAGCGAGACAGCACTACAATCCCATCCTCTCGATATCCTGAGAGGACACTCGTCCACAGCCCGAACTTGGTAGTAGACACGCACGGAGGTTAACCAACAATTCGAATCGAAAACAGTGCCTGTTGGTTAATGATCTACCCCCTCCACTGTTTCCGAAGCTTTTGCTGTCTTTGTCCGTCCGACACAAGGCTTTTCGAGCGTCTCCGAGGAATCACGACTATGCGCCGCCGTGCCCTCCTCGCGACCGCCGCCACATCCCTCCCCGCAGTAATCGCTGGCTGTACCAGCCCCGGTGGGTTGGGGGGAAGCAACGCCGCTGCAGAAGCCCCTACAGCACGTCTCGAACTGACGACGATTGCCGACGCGAAACTCCCGACGAAAGTTCTCTATACAGTCCGCCCCGCTGAAGGCAACGACGAAACGGCGCAACTGTTCGATCGGATTCTCGACGGTGGCGCGACAACGAAGGCGACACGGTCGCCACTGCCCGAACAGCAACACATCGCCTACCAAGACGGCGTCTACGAGCTGGCGTACGAGGTGATCGAGGAAACGCCGGCTACCAGATACTCCGTGAAAGTGGATATCGTCACCGGATCGGTGACCGAGGCAGAGGCTATCCAGTTCGCTGACCTCCCCGAAGTTGATCAAGAGGAATTTGCTGCCCACGGACTCGCTGATGGTGACCCGATCGGAATCGGGACGACGTTCCTCTATACAGATGCCGAGCGCGAACAATCCGTCCTTGTCCCCGAGTCGGAGTACTCGTACATCATCTGGGACGACGGAACAGAAGCCGAATGGGTCATCGACGACGCTTACGACACGACGCTGAACACCTATCGCTACACGGCTGACCAGGTGGCAACAGCCGCCGAGTACGGCCAACAGATGCGCGAGCGGTTTACATTCGAACTTGCGGAACTTCCAGAAACCCAGCGAGAGATCGTCGAGACGGCGATCTCAGATGGACCGTACGTTGTCAGGCCCGATGAGACGCCGTCTGATGCGCTCGTGGCGCTCGCAGACCGGTTTCGCGGACACGAACAGGCCCACGGGCACGACGAAGACGGTGAAGGTGACCTGAGCGGCACGTATCTGGTTCGGTATCAGGGCGACGTGTATTGGACAACACTCGTCGTCCAGCATAATGCGTTCCAGACGACATCAGCAAGTTGATTTGGTCTATTCTGCTGGCACTTCTTGACTGGGATCGGAACGATATCCGACGAGAACTCAACGGAACACGTGTAGTCGGTATCACGGACTGGACCTGACGAACCCCCTCCCCCCTTTTTCGAGTTGTAAACTCGTCACGGCGGGGTGGGGGTGAACAGCAAGAGGGACTGCAAACCAGCCGGTTGTGGCGGAAATACGCAATAGAGAGGCTGAGTATCTTATTCTCTAACTTGTAACTAGAAATACGAAAGTTTATGTTGAACGTTACCTTACCACAACCGTACTAGGGACAAAGTAAACATATCGTCTAGCTCAGCTAGACGATTGATATCTCGGGATGTAGATTCCTTCCTCATCTCGTCCGTGGTTCTGATTCTGTGTATAATCCCGTCTCGACACCTCTACGCCAATTTCAGATATCTCAACTCTCGCTATGCTACGTCTTGGGTGATCTGTTCTCCCGCGACTTACAACTCGAAAAAGGGGGGAGGGGGTGAAACATTCGAGATCACCAAAGCAGCTTCACCAGCAATCATGTCTGAAACCCAGTATTCCTCTCATTCGTGAGCGGGTCCTACGAGCGTCGTTCTTTCGCAACCATTCTGGCGCTTACTACTCGAAAACGGGGAGTGTGAGCAAGACCGTATCACTCTGAGCTTCATTCACGAAATCTGGATTATGTGGATTTTGTTCCGAGACCCCACCTCGACTCACTTCTCCTTACAATGTGAGTGTGGGAGCATCGAACCAGGTGTGTTACCGCCCCCCAACATCTTACAACTCGAAAACGGGGGGCCCGGGTCATCGAGGAAGATCGACGACAGCGAGCTTCGTCGAACCGTTACAACTCGACAACGGAGGGTGATAGATTCCGAAAACGGTATTTGGCCCATACAGAGGATACGGGGCTGTAGTCGTTAGATTGCCTGTTTTCGCCCGGTTACAACTCCACAAGGGTCCATATTTTTATACCCAGAGTTCGAGGGGGTTCATAATGGGACGAGAGGGACGTAGAGCAGGATCGAATAATCCGGAAGGTGAGGAGGATCGTCAATCTTCTGCTGCTGATCCTGAAAATCCCGAGTCGATGGATGAGGAGGTGGAGTCTCCTGGCACGTCACAAACGACCTTCCGAAACGGATCAGATTCCGCCGATTCGTCTCAAGATGCAACTAATGGCGACGGTGGCGGCATCTCAATTCGTGATCGGCTCCAAACCGAGTCGTCCGGTGGCGTTTTCGCGAACAAAGACCTCGTCCGGTCAGATACCATCATCGATGAGGACCGTATCGTCGGTCGTGACGACCAGCTAGGCCGTGTCGTCGACAACCTAAAACCGGTCCTCCAGAATGAAGGGATCCCGGATATGCTTCTGAGTGGTCCTTCTGGAACTGGGAAGTCGCTCATCATTCATGCGGTCTGCAAACAGATCGTCGAACTGTGTGAATCCCAAGGCAAGACCTTCGGGGTCATTTCAATCAACTGCGAGGGGCCGAAGACAGCAGATCGGGCTGTCTATCGGTTAGTCAAAGCTGCTGCCGACGACCTCGGCGTTGATCCTGGTGTTCCCCAAACCGGCGTCTCAACGGATCAGAAGCTCGAGAGACTGTATGAACTCATGCGGGAGTACTACGACGGTGTCATTTTCATCCTCGATGAGATCGATATGCTCGAGGGGCCGTATCAGGAAGCAGAGTACAATTCTCTCATCTACCAGCTTTCACGGGCTCGCAAACTCGCCGATTTTGATGGTCCCATCTCGCTCACGACGATTACGAACTACGCCGACTTCATGAAGGACCTCAACAGCCGCGCACAGAGTTCTTACAATCCTGACGATATCTTCTTCGACGATTACGATGCGACGCAGCTCCGTAGTATTCTCAAACATCGGCGAGACGCCTTCAAGCCAGAATCACTTGCAGATGACGTCGTTCCGCTTGTTGCTGCGTTCGGCTCCCAAACGCACGGGGATGCACGGAAAGCGATTGATCTCCTCAGGTGGGCGGGCGAATTAGCCGAGCGGCGTGGAGCTGACACAGTTACCGAGACTGATGTCCGTGAAGCTCAGGAGAAATACACTGAAAACCGCAAGCTCCGGCATATCAGCGGCATTTCGACTCAAAAGAAACTCTCCATCTACGCTGTGGCGGCCACTGCCAACTACGCAAGAGAACATCCTGAGTGGATCCCTGCTGGACCTGCGTTCAAGACGTATCAATTCATTGCCGACACGATGGATGCGGACCAGTACAGCCGCGAGACGTTCGTAAATCACGTCACAGAGCAGAGTACGTACGGTGTACTGGACTTCGAGCGTCGGGGCAAGGGGCGAGGCAGAGGAGTGCATATGTATTTCTCCCTCTCCGAAGATCCGGAAACGATCATGGAGACGATCCGTGAGGATTCCCGGTTCGAAGATCTAGCTCACGAAGAGGCGACTATCAGCGCGGTTGTCCGCGAACGGCTGAAGCAGTTCCGGAGTAAGAACTGATCTCGCCCGTATTCTCCCCGCACTTACTTCTCGAAAACGGGGGGTGTTCGTATCCCGCGCGATGCGTTACAACTCGAAAATGGAGGATGTCAGTCGTCGGGATGTCTCGTTACTACTCGAAAACGGGGGGGTGGGTGAGCTAAGAGATTTGACTTGCCGGTCGATGTACTGTGCTTTCCCCTTTCCCTCTCCCATTTACAACTCGAAAACGGGGGGTGTGTCCTACGATTTCTTTGTCGTCGGGACCATCGATGATGGGGAGACGGTGGAGAAACGACGGAAACGCGGGGGGTGTGGCCCCTTCAAAATCAGCGTCACCCCCTCCACCCACATCCAGTTACGACGGAAACGTGGGGTGGGTGTCCTCCCTCATCGAGTTTTACTCGTCCGGGGTGACCGGACCCATTCACACTGAGGGGTGTTGGACAAACCGATCCCATTCACACTCTGGGGGGTGTCGTCTGCGACGTCTCTACTAGTACTGAAAAGAACATCAGACTACAGTTCAATCTCGTCTACTCGTCGGGATTCACTGGCCCCTTGTACTTCGACGTCACCGAATCGCCTTCCCGCCACTGCCAGTAGTAGTAGCGGTTGTCGTTGATCTCCTTGATCGTGATCGTCGCCTTCGCTGGCACGTCGTCTGGGAGGTCATCGGGGCGCTCCTCGACGTCGGCGTCGTCCGCTTCCTCCTCGAGACGAGCTTCCCGCTCTTTGTGTTCGGCCAACGCCTCGGCGTAGCTGGCAACGTCCCGAAGATGCTCCGGTGTGGCTTCATTGAGCGTGTTGACGATCTCCGTCGGGAGGTTCGCCGGTGGGTTCGGGGGTTCGTAGGACATCGGCTACTCTCGTGTTAACCAACACTGCCCACGAATCCATAGTTTTGTTGGTTAAGACGATGGAGACGACTCCCGTGCCTGCTGACTGTAACACTACTCGAAACTTCTTTATATACAAGTTTCGTACTATGTTACGCCGTGCTCCGGCGTATCGAACTCGAGGTCCTCGCCACGGTCGACCGCGGCGACACAATCTCCGAACTCGCGACGAAGCTCGACCACAGCGAGAGCTATCTCTCTCGTGCCGTCGGCGACCTCGTCCAGAAGGGGCTCGTCTACACGGAACGCGACGGCCGCCGAAAACGAGTCGTCCCGTCGGATGCTCGCGCCGTCGAACTCTACCAGGACCTCGTCCGCCAGCACTCCCACATCGACTTCCCCGAACTGCTGACCGGCAAGGCACTCGAGGTGTTGTACTACCTCGACCAGCCGCGAACCGTCTCCGAGATCGCCGACCGGAGCGACAACTACCGCAACACGGTCAACCGCGTCCTCAAGCGGTTTCGAGACCGGGGTCTCGTCGGGACCGTCGACGGCCACTACGAGTTCAACGCCGATTTCGACCGCCTCCATGAGTTTGCCCGTGAACTCGTTCATCATCTCCATCGCCAACGCCTCGAAGCCGTCGCCCCGAAGGGCACGATTCTCTGGGAGGACTACGACGAATTTCTCGCCCAGGCTGAGACGGAGATCGACGCCGAGGGATTCCACGAAACTGGCCTCGCTCGATTCGCGGCCTTCGACCTCCAGTTCCTGCTTACCGGCCACCGCTACTACGTCTACTCCGAGAACCTCGACGCAGTCTCGCCGGCGGAGCTCTGCTGTCACATGCTGCTGATCGACGACGGCAGCCGTCACCGCTCGTACTGTCTCCTCCTGCTCAGCCACGTCGACGTCGACGAGGCGGACCTCCGAGAGCAGGCGGCGAAGTATGGCCTCGAAGACGAAATCGACGCCTTGCTGCGCTACCTCGAGACGCACGGCGAGGTCGATGACGAGCGACTCCCGGAGTGGGACGAGTTTCAGGAGCTAGCGGCTGACTACGAGGTGCATCTTCCACAATGAGACCAACATTCGGACGCGAGTACATCGAGAACGAATTCCAGCGGATCGCGGATGGCCTCTCAGCCCCGCTCGCGGTCTACCTGATCGGTGGTGGCGCGATGTCGCTGCGCGACCTCAAGGGAGCGACGAAAGATATCGACCTGGTCGTCCCGGATGGCGACGCGTACGGTCAGCTGTGGGCCGTTCTGATGGACCTCGGGTATGCGGAGGTCCAGTCGCTGGATCCAGATTACCGGGCGCTGGGGGCGACGAGCTGCGTCGAGAACGACGATGGGTGTCGCCTCGACATCTTCAACCAGCAAGTCGCGAACAAGCTCGTGCTCACCGACGGGATGCAAGAGCGCAGCGAGCAGTTCCTCGACACGGATCGACTGACGGTCCGGCTGGTCAGCAACGAGGATATCTTCCTGTTCAAGGCGATCGCCGGCCGCGACGACGACATCGAGGACATGAATATGCTCGTGCAGGCCGGCCTCGAT
>Ga0207754_100570_pt1 | contig 13107 bp, 11 predicted proteins | sample A23E1SouthBayCA_FD_187728 | JGI IMG/M metagenome (GOLD analysis project Ga0207754, IMG submission 187728) | Aerobic enrichment media microbial communities from Eden Landing Ponds, California, USA - A23 E1 (SPAdes) | ecosystem: Environmental > Aquatic > Marine > Unclassified | place: Emeryville... | reverse complement strand
GTCCGGATCGCGCCACCCGACATAGAACGGAGCGTCCTCGAAGCCGCGGGCGAGCTCCCAGGCCAACCGGTCGCCGCCGCCGTCGGCGTGCTCGCCCCAGTGTGCGACGGCCACCGAGAGGTTGTCGGACTCGCCAACGGTCATCGCCCGATTGCATCGGTGTCCACGATGACGCCAGACCGGCACTCGGCACCCATCCCAGGTGTCAAAGAAGCCGTCACTAGACGGTTACTGTCTGCCGCCACCAGTGTAGTCGTCCCCTCGAACGTAGTCATCATCACGTGGCTGTCCGTGGCACGATCATTAAAACCCCCGTGCCACGTCATCTCCGTGTGTCTGCGTGTGTAGATCTCATAGTACTCGCAGAGCAATCGCAACTTATACCCTGCCGCGTAGTGGACCCAGAACCACTCGGTATGCTCCCGCAGCGATACAGCACAGACAGCCTCCTGAACGCCCTCCGAAACCCCATCGAGCTCTACAAGGAGGTCGGTCGACTCTGGGACCAGATCCGATTCGAGGCGACGCACCCGGATGCGGTCGACGTCATGGAGCAGGACTGGGACTACCTCCTCATCCTTGACGCCTGCCGGTATGACGTGTTCGAAGACATCAACTGGATTGACGGCGAGCTGAGCGCCGTCATCTCCGCGGGCTCGCACAGCGAGGAGTTCTGTGAAGCCAACTTCGAGGGGCGGACACTCTACGATACTGTCTACGTCACTGCGAACGCCTTCGGCGCCCGAATCGGGGACGGCGTCTTCCACGATCTCGTATACACCGGGGAGGAGATCGACGACGACTTCGTCGGCTGGCACGCGTTCTCGGAACGCATGGAGTCCGAGACCGTCTACGACGCCACCGTCGACGCCGTCGAGCGACACCCCGACAAGCGCGTCATCGCGCACTTCATGCAGCCCCACACCCCGTACTTCGGCGAGCGTGCAGACGAGATACGTGCGCGGGTGGCCGACGACGGACTCGTAGTCAGGTCGAGACAGCCAGAGAAGGTCGAACAATACTCGCTGGAGGACGAGAACGTTGTCGTCTCCCTGAAAGAAGCTGCGGAGCTTGGGTACGTCACCCACGAAGAGATCAGAGAAGTGTACGTCGAGAACCTCCGTCTCGTTCTCAAGCACGTGGAGTCACTAATCGCCGAGCTTGACGGAAAAATCGTGATTACGGCCGACCACGGCGAGTACCTCGGCGAGGCCGGCCAGCTCGGCCACCCGAAGTACTCGTACGGAGAGGCCGTCCGTGAGGTGCCCTGGCTCGTCGTCGACGCCGAGACGCGACCCGACATCACGTCAGAGGAGCCCACGAACCACAGCGACATTGACGAGACCGACATTGAGGAACACCTTCAGGACCTCGGGTACAGAAACTAATTTACTGACCCGATTTTCCGGTCCAGTTCCGGTTTCCACCCCGTCGGTTTTAAGAGCGCGAACTAACTGAATTCCAACGATGACTCAGACGGTAGCGTACCTCGTCGGCGGTGACAACTGGGTACCATGCTTCGTCTCCGTGTATTCGCTCCTCAATAATAATCCAGAGACGCCACTCCGGGTCGTTCTCTTCTCCGAGGAAGACCAGAACAACCGCTTCTTCGCGAACGTCGACCTACTGGAGGATGCACACGACGATGTCTCGGTTGAGTTCGTACACATCCCGCGCGACGAATTCGATGCGCTCCCCGAAGCCCCGGAGGAGAACGCAATCTTCCCGAAGGCGATGTACGCGAAACTCCTCATACCGGAGTTGTTCCCCCACCCACCCGACGAGTTCCTCTACCTGGACGCCGACACGCTTGTCCTGAACGAACTCGACGACCTCTTCGACCGCCCTGACTCCGACGCTATCGTCGCAGCCGCTCCCGACATCAAGAACCGGATCGGCGGACTCGGCGTCGACTGCCATCGCCAGTACTTCAACGCCGGTGTCATGCACGTCGACGCCAGCGAGTGGCTCGCGACCGACGTCACCGGAGCGTGTCTCGACTTCATCCGCGAGTACAAACCGAGCTACATGGACCAGACAGCACTGAACGCCGTCCTCCACCGACGAGACGCGGTCGACATCGTCTCCCCTAAGTACAACCTGATTCCCGCCTGGGCGGAGAACGCCGACGAGAACATTCCGGTCACGTTCGACTGGCAGGAGACACGAATCCTCCACTACGCCGGCGTCCCGAAACCGTGGCACTACCGTGCCGAAGCATCGATCCATGACCACTGGACCTCGTACTGTGACGAGACGCCATTTGAGGACTTCTATCCCCAGCACCGCAACTCAATACTGGTCGAATACGCGGAGGAGGCACTGGAACCGTTTCCTAGGCTTAGCGCCATCGCAGAGTCCATATACCAGAATCTCTAACGCCCATTTCCAGCATTAACGATCCTGCCATCTACCCCTTTCCCCAGCTGGCCCTCCGTGACGTTCTCGCGTCCTGTCATCCAAGGGGGGTTTGCACTCAGTCTGTAGGTAGCTATGTCAGTGGCTCCTCTCCCAGAACTTACCGAAAGATACCCCATGGTCGGCCGATATTGACACAGATATCGCGCCCGTATTTTAGGCACATCTCAAACCGCCCAGTGCGCATCTGAGTCCGCTGATGAACATCCCCACCACCTTCCCGTACTCACTTCAAATAATTTGTCAAATATAAGTATGGGACTAGTCAGAACGCTGTTTAACTTCGAGCAGAGGATAGGACACGGCATTAATGGCTGCGAAGCGAAACAAAATTACACTGTTGATGCGTATTTAGCTTCTATGAAAATACTAATCACAATGGCGGGCCGAGGGTCCCGATTTTCTGAAGTGGGGATTTCAAAACCGAAGCATGAGATTCAGGTGCGCGATAAGCCAATGTTTGATTGGGCGATGAAGAGTCTTGAAGCGTTCTTCGACGAAGAGTTTATTTTCGTCGTTCATAATGAGCATAAAACAAGTGAGTTTCTTCGTGATGCCTGCGATCGTCTCGGTATCGACAATTATCAAGAAATCAAACTACAAGAATACACCAATGGACAAGCACAGACTGCGGTGAGGGCTAACTCCCAGATACAGCCTGACGAGGCTGTGGCGATTTACAATATCGACACATACATCCAAGAAGGCGAGCTCAACCCTGAGGATATCGCCGGGGACGGCGTCATTCCTGTTTTCTCTACTTCCGGTGAACGCTGGAGCTTTGTTCAGACGGATGATGACGGAAAGATAACCAAGGTTTCTGAAAAAAAGAAAATATCAGATAGAGCAACTGCCGGGTTCTATTACTTTGACCAGTGGCGAGATTTCGTTAATGCATATGAGCACAGTGCTCAACAAGTTGAGCGTGAGTATGGTGAAACGTACGTTGCACCACTTTACAACCATCTGATTGAGAACGACAAGACCATTGAGCCGTATGAGCTTGACAGAGATACGGTGCATGTGCTAGGAACGCCCCAGGATTTAAGCGAATTTGATTCCCACTTCGACGAAGAAGCCGGAAACCAGTAGTTATGATCAATGCAGATGACATGCTGCTGGTTCCGTCAGCTGTCTTGGTCCCAAACGAACTCCGACTAGATATCGGATCCGTCCCTACTGGAATGATTCCACTGGAGGGCAAGCCCATGCTGGAGCACCTCGCAGAAGCATACGAGGGTCATGACGTAACGCGTCTGGTTGCCGTCAACGAATCCTCCACTGCGGTACGAGATTATCTTGCGAGGAGTGAGTACCAGTGGACCGTTCTTGATGTTGGAAATACTACGTCACTTGGTGCGACGATTTTCAGGTCTCTTAACAAATTTGAACAGGAAGAGTTGGACGGTCGTAATTTGCATATAAACTTCGCAGATACGCTCGTATCTCCTCTCCCAGATATCTATAGAGAGAGTGTCGTCTCGTATCAAAATCGCGATAAAGCATATCGCTGGACTACATTCGAGATTGAAGAGGGGAGAATAACGAACCCGGTACAGAAACATGAGCACTCGGGAGTCGGCCCCCAACCATGCTTCACCGGTCACTTCGGAATCAACGATGCTGGGTCATTTCGGCAGTCGCTAAAAGATACACCAGATCAAGTTACCACCGGCTTGGATTATTTTTACCGCGCACTACTCAACTATTTAAGTACAACCACATACGATCTTTATAAACCAGACTCCTGGATTGATGTGGGTCATCTTGACACTTATCACCGGTCGAAAAAAGAGTTCCTGAACTCACGAGAGTTTAACGAACTTGAGAACCGCGGAAAGAACATCATCACGAAGCGTAGCGATGACTCGAAGACACTCATTGATGAGATAGAGTGGTATAATGCGATCCCAATCGACCTACAACCCTACCTTCCTCGGATTTACGATTACTCTACGGAAATGGATAACCCATTTGTGAAAATGGAGTACATTGGATATCCTTCGTTAAGTGATTTGCAACTCTATGGGTCGCACGGCCAACATATATGGGACAGTGTCTTCCACCAGCTGTTTAATATGCACAGTGAGTTCCAGTCATTTACTGCGGAACCTGGCCAAAATCTGATTAAACAATCCTTGGAAGAGATCTATCTAGAGAAGACACGACGACGACTTGATGTACTTCGGGACGATAAACGATTCACACCGTTTTTTGACGCCGATTATGTAAACGTTAACGGCGTGCAATATCCGGACCTCGATACAATTCTTAGTCATCTTGATGTGGTTGTGAAAAATGAAGGTCTGCTTACCCAAGATAAACTCTCTATAATCCACGGTGACCTGTGTTTTCCGAACATCCTCTATGATCCACGGAATGAAATTCTAAAACTTATTGACCCGCGCGGAAATTTCGGAGAATTCACTATTTACGGTGACCCGAGGTATGACTTAGGGAAACTACGACACAGCGCTGTTGGTCATTACGAACATCTAATTAATGGCCAGTTTGAAGCAAACGTTGACACAAGTACTCCAGAACTTACATACGAAGTTCATACGACGCCAGCTCAAGACCAACGCGAAACACAATTTGACGAAATCCTATCAGCAGTGAGCGACACTGACATTAAGACAGTGAAACTCATTGAAGCACTGCTGTTCTTAAGTATGGTACCGCTACACAGCGACAACTTTGAGCGTCAACAATCTATGCTTGCGCAGGGGATCGAGAAAATCGCGCCGTACATTCCCTGACCGCTACTTTTCTATACCTCGACCACAGGCCTATACACGTGAAACCGCCGAAGAACAAACGTGTGGTGTTTGATATTGATGGAGTTATTTGCAAGAAGGACGAGAACTTAGACTACCGAGACCGCGCCCCTCACACTGAGATTGTAAACCGATTGCGTGAGTACAACGAAAACGGATACTACATAATTCTTTACACTGCCCGAAACATGAATACTCACGAGGGCCGTATCGGTCGAATCAACGCGGATACTGCGAAGACTCTCCTGCAGTGGCTTGAGGAACACGACATCCCTCACGACGAGATCCATTACGGGAAACCTTGGTGTGGGAACGAGGGATTTTACGTGGATGACAAGGCAGTCCGCCCCTCTGAACTTCTTAGGAACTCACCAAGCGAGATTCGGGAACTACTAGAAGAAGAACACGAATACATCCACACAGAATATAATGGCTAATTATTGTATCTTTTCCCAGGCAAAGTTGATTATCTGACTTATTGTCGTCGTGTTTTTCTCAACTGCAAATTGGCGTGTTCGAAGGATTTCACAGGAATTAGAAAATGGCTTAACACTGATATTCTTCTGTTCTAAGTGGTGTCGCATCAAGCGCTCACCCACGCGTATATTCTCCCATTGACCGTCACCCAGAGGACGTTCCCAGTAGCTATTGAGGTTTTCCCACACTGCGGTATAGTAGTCCATATTTTCAGACGAGGAAACTGCAAACTTGTCACTGACCTGTGTTTCTATGTCAATACTGCAGTCCGAATGCCACAACGTGTCGGGGTCATTCAGTACCTGCTCGGGAATCGGCTCTCGAACTAGAAGGTCAGGTCTAATTTTAATCACGATGTCGTACGTAAATTCTTCACGCTCTTCGTGCCTTAATTTCATTTTATTGCACTCGTACATTTTATAAAACATTGGTATATTCCCCTTCCAGTGTTCCGTTGCTTCCTTCAATTCATCGGGTACTATGACACCATCCTTCTGAGTGAAATAGTCCTGATTGAAGTCCTCAATGCAGACAGAGACAGGCGAGTAGAGGTTTTCCAAGGTTTGTTCGGTGACAATTTTATCACCAACTGGACTAGTGCCGCTATTCTTAGTTGTCCCTCCCTGCTTTCGCCACGTATGAATGAATACGTCAGGGTCAAGCGGATTGAGGATATTCTCCAGCAAAAATCCGTAGCACTTTCGGTAGGTTCGCATCTGTCCTGAAATGCATAAAGCGATGTTCTGTTTCATCCTACCAGATTCGACACGCTTCTAGCTTTATGATGCTGCCGGTGTAACCCACTCTTATCATTCACTTAAGATAATAGTGGGTTGGCTGGTCCAGTTGCTTGCGAGCTTGTGGAGACTGCGGTGGCGGCGATCTACCAAGCTGATAACCGGAAAATGCTAACTCCGTATATTACAGTGTTTTCGGACCATAGTAGTTGCTGTGGTCGGAAATCAATAAGCGATATATTACTTAGGAGTTGCTAATGAACATATGTAATACTGCAATCCGCCAGGCTCCTGTGATTATCTGTATCCCAAGTCGCTGAGACTCTCTTCAATCGCTTTTTTGTCAGCAGGGTCGAATCCCCTCGGCTGAGTTTCAGTTACTTCTCGGCGCTCGGTGCATTCTATCTCGAGCCAGGGAACCCGATAACACTCTGTAGTAGGGTTCCCATGGCCTACCTGGGTAAACCCGTAGTGTCTCTCCCCGAGGTTCTCACCATGATCTGAGCTCACGATTGATTTTCCGTCAAGTACGTCAAGGAGGTTTCGGACCCTGGGCTCAATCACCCCGATTGTCTCCACATATGATTTTTTGAGCTCCTGCTTTGATATAACGCCTGACCGATAGAGCATGAACATCCCCGGGAAAGCATCTCCAAATTTATCTTTGAATTCCTTTGATGTTTCCCCGACGTGGGGGGCGTGCGGTTTCATGTAATGAACTATGAGTCGCTTATCCGGAAACTCCTGATACGCCTCAATCGCCTTCTCTGTCAATTCGTCAAAACTTTCTATCCCCTGTGTTTTTGGCGTGTAAATAATAGAGTGGAAGGTGTTCTGATCCAATTTAGAATATCGCTGATAGTATGGGTTTGATGTTACAACGACTGTATCATGGAATTGCTCTCCTTGGAAGTTATTCACTATAAATTCTAGACTCCAAGCTCCCTTAGAAACCTTTGTAGAGAAGTCACCATTCAGTGAAGAATGATTTTCGAACGAATCACTCCGGTACGAATCAAGGAGGATTAGGTTGTCCCAGTCCTCTTCCATCACCGCGACTCCCGAATTAGATGTGTCCCCGTTTATTGACCGATGTAATTGAACGTAAAGTGCGTGTAGAGGCGTTGCCGGACCTGCCACTAGCAGCTTAGATTGAATGAAAGCAGATAGGTTAATTTTGGTATATATTTTCCGCCTCATAAATTCAATTGTCCGGAGAATCGCCAGCCTCGGACCCCCTAGTATCATCAATTTCCAAAACTTTCTTATTTTTGAAAGCATACGGGAGGGTCACATTTACTGGTGTATCAGCGTTACGCTTCAATTCAGCAGCAGTAATAAATAGGTTCTCTCTCTTCAGTAGCCCGAGTACTTGCGAGGTTCGTAGGTTGGTAGTGGTCTGTGGATTATCAATCTGATTGCATGTCGCAACGGCGGTCTTCCGTTGGATTTAGATTCACCGGACATTTACCACCATGAGGAGAACACAAATCACATGTGGCACCATCTTCGAAAAGCCAAGGAGATATATCGGGACGCCGGCGTTCTAGAGGTAAGTGAAAGTGCCTTACGTTATATTCCAGTTGAAATAAAAAATCTCCTCTTCAGATTGCAGCAAGGGCGAGGGACTCGTATCATGAATGAAGATTGGGATAATTTATTTATTCTTGATGCTTGCCGATACGATTTGTTTGCTGAGAATGTCCAGTTAAGTGGGAAACTTGAATCACGGATATCCTTAGGCTCGAGCAGCGAAGAGTTCTTGGAGCGGAATTTTGATGACGGTCCGTTCCATGACACAGTTTATGTTAATGCAAATCCGTATGTGCCTAAACTTGGGCTTGATAGCGACACCTTTCACTCCGTCGTGGATTGCTTAGACAGTTGGGATGACGAGTTGGAGACAGTTCGGCCGGAAACAGTTTCAGCCGCCGCAAAAGAAGCAGCCAGAAACTTCCCAGATAAGAGGCTTATTATCCATTATATGCAACCGCATACACCGTTCATCGGCGAAACCGGGAAGAAAATCGGCACAGGGGGATGGACCGTGGGTGAAGATGTTCATTCGTTGCCGAGCATCTGGGAGCAACTCCGTACGGGGAGTGTAAACCCCGACCTCGCGTGGCAAGCGTACCAAGAGAACCTCAAATTAGTTCTTGATGAGATAAATCCCTTGCTGGCAAGTTTTGGTGGGAAGTCGGTCGTAACGTCTGACCATGGCAATCTCTTTGGCGAGAGGATATGGCCCTTTCTGACGTCTAGGAGGTATGGTCATCCATATGGAGTACACACTGAGGAACTTGTGAAAGTGCCGTGGTTTGTTGTTGATAGCGAACAGCGACGCAATACTACCGAGGATCCCCCCGTAGAGCAGGAAACAATCTCTAACGATGAAGTAGAAAACCGACTACAGGCACTCGGGTATAAGTAACGCTGCCTACCTATAGAAAGATACAACCGATGTTTCCTCCCGAGCTCTCACCACGAAAAGTCAAAAGAAAGATTCAGTCCGATGGCGTCGTGAGTACCGGGGTAGCGGCAGCAGACTTACTCACTCGAGAGTGGGTGGGGCGTTACTTATTTGATTCTCTCGTTAAACACGACTGGGTTCAAACGCTTAGCCGCAGTGAACTCAGAGAACGATCGACTTCATTAGTTGAAATAACAGAAAACCACCAGCAGGTTCCATCTCCTTTCGTTGCTCAACTTCCGAGTGGGTATATCCTCACAGAGACTGGCCTACTTTTGACCCAAGCTATGAAGATTATTGAGGAGAGCGCAGCACATCCGGAGCAGGTGCAACAGCCGATGATGGCGATGTCTTCAAGGGAACTCTTTTTCGGAAAGTTTCCGGCTTGGCGTATTCTCACCAATACACCCCCCTCCTATGTTGATACCCTCAAAACAGTCGCATCACTGATTCCAAGGTACCCAACAAACTACTATCACTGGATGATTGAAGTCGTCCCCAAAATTCGATACCTCAAGAAGTTCGAGAAACAGACTGATACCGAGGTGACTATCTTAGTGCCATCAAATCCGCAGTCATTCATCATTGATACTCTTAATCTTCTCAACTGGCCAAATTCAAAGATTACTTCTACGAACAAACAAATAATACGCGCACAAAATCTTATCATTCCTTCTACACCTCAGCTTAACCCGAGAGACTTTGAATGGATACGAAATAAAATTATTAGGCAAATTTCGACAAATAAAAACGAGAGGGGCGTCCCAAGCAGTCAGAAAAATAATGTCTACATCTCTCGAGCGAACGCAATCTCGCGCCGCGTCCGGAACGAAGATGCTGTAATGGATGTACTTACCAAATATGGCTTCGAACGGTACTATCTTGAGGAGCGGTCGCTTGCTGAGAATGCTCGTCTGTTCAGTAATGCAGATATCATTGTAGGCCCTCATGGGGCTGGCCTTACTGATATCATCTTCACCGAAGACTGTGCATTGGTTGAATTGTTCGGAACGCGGCGGAACATGGCGTATAAGAAATTATCTGGCACCATCGGAGTTAAGTACGAGCCAATTTACTGCGAGGCTAACGGCCCCGACATCGTTGTAGATACGAAAGAACTTGAGAATCGAGTTGAGGCATTAGTCAATGAGGTCGACTAACTGTTCAGAACGTTCTTGTTCTGGACCGCCCCAATTCAAACAATGCGTGACCGGTTGAGACAACTCAGAGATGTTGGTGCCCGGGGCGCCGCGAAGTCAATTTTATACTCGCTTCGACATACGGAGAGGCCTTCGTCGCTAGTCGTTACGTCACAAGTTATTATGGAAGTCTCTTCTGGTACCTCATTCGACATCAATCGCCGTCTAACTGTAGGGACGGGGCGGCGTGGGGCCACCCATCCCCGAATTAGTCGATCGAAGTTTTCCACGACAACGGATGCTTCGGTCGCTCACACAGGCACCGATCTCGCTATCATCGGGCCCGGGTCAGTTCTCCACGTTGAGGGTGATTTTTCGATGGGGGATTCCTACGTAAACTCTCACGCGAGGATATATTGTGGCGACGAAATCACAATCGGTGATGGTGTTGCGGTCGCTTGGAACGTAGAGTTCCTCGACGACGATCGGCACGAGCTTTCGATTGATGGGACGCTCACTCAGAAGACGGCGCCGATCATCGTCGAAGACGACGTATGGATTGGACACAGTGTCTCGGTTCATAAGGGCGTGACAATCAATGAAGGAAGTGTTGTCGCGAGCGACAGTGTTGTCACATCCGACGTCCCAAAAAACACGCTGGTCGCAGGAACGCCTGCTGAAGTCGTTCGGGAAGACGTGTCTTGGGGTAGTTCGGAGTAACCACCAATTTAGATCTTATCGGAGTCATGATTAGCGGTATCCACCCGTTTCGCAGCCCGATTCACTCGTGGAACTCCAGATCTGGCTCTTTGATGAATGGAATGTGTGGCTGAGCTTAGGGGACGACGTACTTGTCGGTGTACGCTTCGTGATTTGATACCTTTCCTGAGAATGTATGAATATATACAATATCGAGGTTACACCCCAGTCGTTGAGGACATGGTGACGGCGTAGAACGTCTCTTGGACGTGAGGTTCACCACAGAGGGACAGGCGTTCGTATTGCCGTATACGGTTTCGTTGTATTCCCCATCCCCGAGCTCCGTCACAGGAAATCCATACTAGTTGACCTCTGCGGAATGCGAGACTCCAGTTCACCATCGAGCGGTCCTCGTTCGGCGAACGTATCCTGCAGGCAACTATCGAAGAGAATCAGTGTGTTCCAATCTTCGTCCGTGTCGTAGGCTCCCTAGCGGTGATTCAGAAGGAAGATGGCGCTGTTGGATTCGATTGGCGCTCAGCCGACGGCGGTTGAGGTGAGGTCGTCAAAATCGGGTCCTCATAGCTCAGCCGGCTCTCGGAGTGGTGTTTCGCACAACTAACCAGTCCTGCGCGCAATACGGTCGACCAGGCTCTCCGGGGAGAACCGATGGAATAAAGAGTTCTGTGGCGGGAACGGCTGGACACTAGGAGGTCGTGTTCTCGAACCGATGAAACTCGGACAAACTTCAGTCATCCACTTCGCCTCCAGTTTCCTAGCGTCCATTCTCGGATTCGTTTCGACCCTGTACATCGCACGTGTACTCGGCGCGGGCCCGCTGGGGGTCTACCACCTCGCAGTCGGTCTGGTCTCTTGGCTGGCGATAGTTGGGCGAATCGGAATCTCGCAGGCCATCTCAAAGCGCGTCTCCGAGGGCCGCGAACAGGCTGAGTATGCGACCGCAGCAGCTAGCATCATCCTCGCGCTATTCACAGTGATTGCCGTCGGAGTTTTTCTGTTCCACGGGCACGTAAACGGCTACGTCGGGTACAACGCTGCCGGAGTTTTTGTAGTGCTCATTCTACTGGTGATGCTAGTCAATGGTCTCGTAGATGCACTTCTCGTCGGACTCCAACTTGTACACGTCAGCGGTGCGCTGTCGCCCGTGAAGACCGGTAGCCGGGCCCTCGCACAGATTCTGCTGATAATCGCCGGCTCAGGAACCGTCGCGCTGTTCGTCGGGCACGTAGTCGGATTTGCCGTTGTAATCGTGTTCGGCCTCTACTTCGTCGTCCGGGACCTCCCGACGTTCCGACTGCCGGAACGGCGGCACTTCGAGGGGTTGTTCGACTTCGCGAAGTTCTCCTGGCTCGGCAATCTCCAGTCCCGGATGTTCAGCTACACGGACGTGCTCGTTCTCGGGTTTTTCGCTTCGTCTGGCCTCATCGGGGTGTACTCCGTAGCGTGGAACATCTCCGAGTTCTTGATACTGTTCAGTGGTGCGCTCAGTTCGACGCTGTTCCCGGAGATGAGCGCTATCTCAGCCGAGGAAGACCCGCAAGCCGTCGCGGGAATCGTCGAGCAGTCGCTGACCTTCGGCGGGCTGTTCCTGATTCCGGGGCTGTTCGGTGGGGCGCTACTCGGCAAACGTATTCTCCGAATCTACGGACCGGAGTTCCCGCAGGGGGCCACTGTCCTGACAATCCTCATCGTCGCGAACCTCTTCATGGGGTACCAGAACCAGCTGTTGAACACGCTGAACGCCGTCGACCGGCCGGACCTAGCGTTCCGGGTGAACGCCGTGTTCGTCGCGGCAAACGTCGTACTGAACGTCTCTCTCATCTACTTCTTCGGTTGGGTTGGGGCGGCCGTGGCGACCGCCGTGTCCGTCGCAGTGAGTCTCGTGCTGGCGTACCGCCACGTCACCAGTGTCATCGACTTCACGGTTCCTGTCGGCGAAATCGTACGCCAGTGGATCGGTGCGATGGTGATGGCGGCCGTCGTCTACGCTGGCCTGTGGGTAGAGAACACGTACAGAGTGATCGGCCACAATTTCGCCGTGATTGTAGTACTCGTAGTTACTGGCGCGGTGGTGTATTTCCTGTCTCTGCTGGCCCTGTCGACTGAGTTCCGTGACACGGTCGCCAGAAACGTTCCCTTCGAAGTCCCGTTCGCGTCGCCCTGATTCGGGTACGGTAGTCGTTACGCGTCGGCGCTCCGGTTGGCCTCTTGCAGCCGTCGTTCCGCTTCTTCCTTGTCTTCTGGATATCCGACGTCGATGCGCCAGCCGTCCATCGGAATCGCGTCGATGGTCCGCCCGCTCTTGATTAGCACGTCGATGGCATCTGACAGCTCGTACTCACCGCGGTCCGAGGGCTGGACGAGCTTAC
>Ga0207754_100566_pt1 | contig 13266 bp, 12 predicted proteins | sample A23E1SouthBayCA_FD_187728 | JGI IMG/M metagenome (GOLD analysis project Ga0207754, IMG submission 187728) | Aerobic enrichment media microbial communities from Eden Landing Ponds, California, USA - A23 E1 (SPAdes) | ecosystem: Environmental > Aquatic > Marine > Unclassified | place: Emeryville... | reverse complement strand
CTTCGTGTCTCCCCAGAAGCCGGCCTTCGGCTGGAGGATGACGAGGTGGGGCAGATCGTAGTTCCAGTACCGGGCGAGCAGGCGGACGTTCTCGCGGGTCTGTGCCTCAGATTCCGCGCTGAGCGTCTCGTCGTACAGCTCCCAGAGGTTGATCTGCTCGCCGTCGCCGGAGATTTCCTTGGCACCGGGCTCGGTCGGGATCTCCGGCGTGAGCGCCATTCCGTTGAACGGGGAGCGTTCCTTGCCCTCGTCGAGCCACTTCGGGAGCTGGGTGCCGTAGTTCTCCAGGTTCGCGAGACGCAGCCCGCCGATCTGGCTCGATCGGAAGTACGAGATCGGGTGGTTCAGGAAGTTGTTGTGGAAGAAGAAGGTCAGGTCGTAGTCCATCTGGTTTCTGGCGCGCTTGTAGTAGACTCCGCCGGAGACGCCTTCGAAGTTCATGTCGAAGCCGAACTGGTTCATCTGGGAGTTGACCGTCCGCGCGCCTTTGGTGAAGGCACCCCAGTTGATCGAGAGCATGTTGAACGAGACGGTCTTGCCGTCGGGATCGACCCACTCCCCGCCTTGCTTGCTGTAGCCGGCCTCGTTCAGGTACTTCGTCGCGCCGTCGGGGTCGGCGGTGATCGGGTAGTCGGCCATCTTGCCGTACAGTTCGTCACCGAGCCACTGCTTGGCCATCCGCTTGCCCATTCCCGTCTGCTTTGGCACCGCGGCGGCCTGGGGCTGCTGGTTCGCGATGATGCTGTTCCAGTCGATCAGGTGGGCGAGTGCCTGCCGGACCTTCCGCTTCTGGAGGTGCTCGTTCGTGTGGTTGAACGCGACCTTGCGGAGCTGGACGGACCGGCTCTCGGTGATGTTTTGCAGGTGGTCGGGGCCGGTGAACGATGACTTCAACAGCCCGCGCCCGAGGTCGAGTTTGTCCTGCTTCTTGATGATGCTGCCACCCTCTTTGATCGCCCGGACGCGGTAGGTCTCGACCTGGTTGTCCTGGTACCACGGGTGGTCCGTCCGGACCTCGAACACCATGGCCTGGTTGTTGACTTCCGTCAGCTCGTAGGGGCCGTTACCGAGCCCGTTGTCGAGGATCTCGGTGCTGGTCACTTTGAACTTTTCGAGCTCCTGGGTGACCGAGTCCCGCGCGGACTGGTCCGCAGCGTCCTGGTACTTTTCGAGCCACTCCTGGTAGAGGCTCGGGTGGGCCGCGAGGAAGGTCCCCGTGGAACTCTCCTTGAGGATCGTCGGGTTCTGGGGCTTCTTGTACTCGCGCTTGAGCGTTCGGTCGTCTTCGGTCCAGACCCGCTTCATGGAGCTCCCCTCGGGGTTCTGGAGACGCGAGATCTCGTCGGAGATGTACTGGTGTTCGGCTGTCACCGTGTCGCCGTTCCACCAGGTCAGGTTGTCGGGGAACGTCCAGGTCTCGATCTGCTCGTCGGTGTCGTACGACCAGTCGTCGAGGACCCACAGCTGGGTGGGCCGGGTCACGTGGTACAGCCCTCGCGCGAGGTTCCACGGGAGATCTGGACCGAAGAGGTTCCAGTTGACGTCGGTCGGGATCCGTCCGACCTTCCTGACCAGTTCGGAGTCGCGCGGCTCGGCGTCCGGAGCCGGCGTCGAGGAGTCGCCGCTCCCGTCGGTCGACGTGGTCGTCGATCCGTCACCGCTACAGCCCGCGAGGGCAGCAGCGCCACTGGCAGTCACGGTGAGCAGCCGTCGGCGTGAGACGCGACGCTGGCTACGCTCTCCACTCTCCTGGCGGTTTCTGTTTGCCACCATACCACACCCCAGTTACCTAGACTATTTATAATTTTTCATCATCGGGGTCGGCGGTCCGACGACGATCCCGGCCACCGCGTGGCGACCGTCGTGGTCAGAGAGTGGGCGGCGGAGACTCGCAGTGACACCGTCTCTGGAGACGACGCCGTCGACCGACACGTCGCGGCGCGTTATGTGATGCTGAATACCACGGTACTGGGCCAGTACTGGCCGACGACAGCGGCTCTCACGGCGACCAGAACAGTCAATATCAAACGTACTTTTGTTATCCCATTTGGGAGCGCCACAGCGGATGTGTTCTTCGTCGCTGAATTTGATTCTGTTTTGCCGAACAGATCTTCTGTCGTTTGGACCGTCCGGACTCCGTGGCAGATATTCACGCGTCTCGGAAACTATCACGGACGTTCGGTGTGTTTCGACCGCCCGTCCGTCCACGTCCCCGTCAGCCGTCGATTCGTCTGCGTGGAATGCCGCCATAGAACGCATCTACTGCCTGTTCCCAATGGAGTTCGAGTTTGCTGAAAGCAGATATAACATACGTACTTTCGTTATCTCAAGTGAGTGTCGGAGATGGGTTTCGTTCGGCAGCGAAGAATCTTGTTCGGCATTACAGACTCGTCGTTCGCCCAGGTGGCTCGGGAACTACCGCGGTGAAGACGGCCGGACGATCACTCGACGGGATCGTTGCCGGTGATCGACCAGCAAGCGAGAACGAGGACGACGAGCAGCCCTTCGAGGAGTCCGATCCCGAGGAGATTGAGGACGGCGAGGACGTGGTTCGCGCTCCCCGGTTCGGTCACGGAGACCGACACGGCGAGGAGCACGAGCGCGACTGCCAGGAAGCCAAAGAGCGCCGCGATGCCGCGCTTCTGGCTACAGACGTACTTCAGCAGGAATCGCGGGAACGAGTCGCGCCGGGACACGGTTACGAGTACGCCATGTTCAGTTCGATGACGTTGACGGCCTTGCGCAGGAGGCTCGGGATCTCCTCCTCGTAGCGTTCTCCGTTGAGGCGGTTGACCGGGCCGGAGACGCTGATCGCCCCTCTGACCTCCCTGTCCTTGTCGAGGATCGGTGCGGCGACGCAGTGGAGCCCCTCCAGACGCTCCTGTCTGTCGAATGCGATGCCCTGGTCTCGAATGGTCTCCAGCTCGTCGAAGAGGACGTCGCGGCTCTGGATCGTCTCCGCGGTCATCCTCGGCATCCCGTGCCTGTCGAGCATGTCCGTCACCTCGTCGGGGTCGCGGTGGGCCAGGATGGCCTTGCCCAGGGCGGTGCTGTGGAGGTGGACGCGGTGACCGATCCGGGCGTCGACGTTGACGGCGTCGTCGCCGTGTCGGCTGTAGACGTAGACGCCGCGTCCGTGCTCCTCGACCATGAGGTTCGCGAGCTCGCCGGTGTCCGCGGCGAGTTCGTCGACTTCGGACTTCGAGACCTCGTAGACCTGCCGGCGGGAACGGGCGTGGGTCCCGAGGCTGAGGTACTTCAGGCTGATACGGTAGGTCGACCCCTCCTTCGCGACGTACTCCATCTCGCGGAGCGTGCTCAGGTGGTTGTGGACGCTGCTCTTCGGGAGGTCGGTCTCCGCGGCGAGTTCGGAGATACCTGCCCCGTTGAGTTCCTCCAGTGCTTCGAGGACGCGATAGGAGGTCTGTGCGGCCTTGATCGGGTACGTCGCTTCTGGACCGTCCGACATGGCATGGGGTACAGTCCCATGTTAGAAAACAGTTGTTCTTTTTCGAAGAACCGGCGAGGGGCCGAGACGGGAGACACACCGACGTTCGACGGCGGCGTACTCACCACGAGGTGACCGTCACGTCTTCGAGGGGGCGTTCGAGTGGCAGTGAGACGATGCTGTCGGTGTTGTGTGAGACGTACAGGCCGATGATGGCCTCTAGCGATGTGATCGCCTCGGTGCCGGGCGAGTGGTTCGTCGCCGTCCCGTCCAGCAGGTCGCTGATGTGGCGCGCCGCGTTGGGAAAGGCCGACCGGTAGTCCTCGTCCCACGACCACGCGCCGTCGATGCCGGGCAGTTCACGCTCCACGTGTTCGCCGTCTTCGAGCCGCCAGTAGCGCCACTCGCCGTCGTCGTTGTTGAGATAGCACTTTCCTTCGGTCCCGACGATCTGGAAGGTCATCGAGGAGAGCTCCCGTTCGAGCGTACAGTCGACGTTGACGTACACGTCCTCGTCGGTGACGAGGAATCCCCCGCCGCCGGAGTCGGTCACCTGCTCGTCGGCGTCGAGTGCGGTCGTGGCACCGTTCGTCCCCGTCAGGTGGCCGGCCACGGTGTCGACGTCCTGATCGAGGAGGTACGACAGCGTGTCCAGGACGTGCGTCGCGTTGCGGAGCAGTTCCTGTCTGAACTGCGCGGAGACGGACTGGACCTCGCCCAGGAGGTCCTCGTCCTGCAGCAGCGTCCGCAGGCGCTGGAGCTTCTCGGTGAAGCGAAACGAGTGGTTGACGACGAGGTCGATCTCTCGGCGGTCGCAGGCGTCGATCATCGCCCGAGCGTTCGCGACCTGCGAGGCGATGGGTTTCTCACACCAGATGACCGAGGGCGGGTCGGCCGCGCTGGCGGCGTCGACGACGTGATCGTGGTGGAGGTACGACGGCGTACAGACGGAGACGGCGTCGAGGTCCTCGGCGGCGAGCATCGCCTCGTGGCTGGTGTAGCGGTGCTCGGCGGGAACGTCCCACGCGTCACCGAACGTCGCGAGTGTCTCCTCGTCGACGTCGGCGACGGCGACGAGTTCGATGTCCTCGGTGGCGTCGTAGCCGCCCGCGTGACTCGCGCGGACCTTCGTCTCGCCCACGTCGTCCTCGTCGTGCATCCCGAGGATACCGAGGCCGGCGATGCCGCCCGCACCGATGATTCCCGCCCGATACATTATGGCTCGTAGGAGAGCTTGTAGACGAGGTAGCCACCGAAGCCCACGAGCATGGCCGAGACGCCCCAGATGCCGAACATCCCCGCGAACACGCCGTCGATGACCAGCGCACCGAGGACGACGAGGACGACGCCCAGCAGGGCGATACGGAGGAGGTTCGATTGCCAGACGTGTCCGAGGACGCGCCTGACGGCGGTCGGCGAGGTCGCTTCGCTCGAAACGCTGTTCGAACTCATACACTCGACTGCGACAGACGACTCAATAAAAGTTCCGCCGCGTTACGCGTCGTCGGCCAGGGATGGACTGTCCCAGTACTCGTGGTCCTCGTCCGTCCGGAAGCAGGACGCACAGTGGTCGCTCGTTTCCAGCGTGGGCGACTGTTCGGCACAGACCTCGCGGGCTTCGGGACAGCGCGTGTGGAACCGACAGCCACTGGGCGGGTCGACGGGGTCGGGAATGTCGATGGTCCGCATCGGCATCTCGGACTCGTCGTCCCCGGCGAGGTCCGGAGTCGCCCAGCGCAGTGCCTTTGTGTAGGGGTGTTTGGGGTTCTGGAGGATCTGCTCGACCGGTCCGATCTCGACGAGTTCGCCGAGGTACATGATCCCGATGCGGCCGTCGGCCTTCTCGGCGAGGTACCGGGCGTTCGAGAGGTCGTGGGAAATGAACAGGAACGAGGTGTCGAACCGGTCTTGCAGCTCCAGCATTAGGTCCATCGTCTCGACGCGCAGCGACACGTCGAGCGCGCTGATCGCCTCGTCGGCGAGGATGAGGTCCGGGTTCATCAACAGCGCGCGGATGAGCGCGATGCGTTGCTGTTCGCCGCCAGAGAGCTGGTGGGGGTACCGTTCGGCGTAGTCCTCGGCCGGCGTGATGCCGACCGTCTTGAGCATCCCGTTGATGCGGGCGTTGCGCTCTTGTTTGTCCAGTTCCGGGTACCAGCGCTTGAGGGGCTCTGCGAGCGTGGTCTGGACCCGGTGGTAGGGGTTCAGCGCACTGCCGGGGTCCTGGTGGATGATCTGGAGCGCGCGGCGAATGTCGGCGAAGGGGACCGACACGTCACCCTTCCCGTCTTTGGCGTCCCAGATGTCCTGTCCGCGGTAGGTGATCGAACCGCCGGTCGGGCGCTGGAGCCCGACGGCGGTCTTGCCCAGCGTGGTCTTGCCACAGCCGGACTCGCCGACCAGTGCGACGACGTCGTTCTCGTAGATGTCCAGGTCGACGCCGTCGACGGCCCGGACCGTCTCGGAGTCGGAGAAGTAGCCACTCAGTGGCCCGTCGTCGTCGCCGAAGTGGACTTCCAGCGACTCCATCGACACCAGCGGGTCCTCGTCCTGGTGGTCGGACCAGGTGGCCGAAACGTCGGCCGACGCCGCGCCGTCCTGGCCGTCGTCGAGCGAGAAGGGGATCTCCGTCTGTGCCGCCTCCCAGTGGTGACAGGCCACGTCGTGGGTGTCCGTCGCGTCGTAGAAGCCGGGGTCGGACTCCCGACACGTCGAGTCGGCAAGCGAGCACCGCGGGTGGTAGCGACAGCCGTCCGGGACGTTGACCGGGTCGGGAGCGGAGCCGGCGATCGGTTCCATCTTGTCGATGGGGGCTTCGAGGTTCGGGACGGCGTTGAGGAGCGCCCGCGTGTACGGGTGGGCCGCGTGGTCGAGGAGGTCCTCGGTGGGACCGACCTCGACGAAGTCGAACGCGTACATGACCGCCAGCCGGTCTGCGAGCTCGGAGATCAACGCGAGGTCGTGCGTGATGAACACCAGCGTGAGATCGTACTTCGACTGGAGGTCTTCGAGCAGTTCGAGGATCGACCGCTGCATGAGCAGGTCCAGCGCCGCCGTCGGCTCGTCCATGACGAGCACCTCGGGTTCGAGCACCAGTGCCAGCGCGATGAGCGCACGCTGGGTCATCCCCCCGGAGAGTTCGTGTGGGTACGACGCCAGCACGCGGTCGGGTTCGAGGTAGAGATCCGAGAGCAGTTCCCGTGCGTGTTCGAGCCCCGCCTCGACGTCGGTGTCGTGGGCCAGCAGCGTCTCTTTGAAGTGAGTCTCGATGGTCGTCGTGGGGTTGAACGACGACATCGCGCCCTGGAACACCATCGAGATGTGCTCCCAGCGGAACGACTTGAGCTGGTCCTCGGGCAACGACGTTACGTCGACCGGGTCGCCGTCTTCGGGGTGGTAGCGGACGGTCCCGCTGAGCTGGCCGGGCTGGACGACGGCGTCGAGCAGCGCCGAGGCGAACATCGACTTGCCCGATCCGCTCTCCCCGACGATCCCCAGGACCTCCTCGCGACCGATGTCCATGTTGGTCTCGTCGAGGACGCGAGACTCACCCCGATCCATGTCGAACGTGACAGACGCGTTTCTGATCTCCAGGATGGGGTCGACGACACTACTGCCCGACTGCTGGTGACTCTGAGTGTGCATAGTCGAATCCTGACTGCCCTGTAATGGCGTACCACAGACAGGGGCTTACTGCGTATATTCGAAGCGTCACATATTATTTTGACGGTTAGGGCATCGACGAGTGCCCGCGAGACGCCGACACTATAGTCGCCATTGAAAGTCAATGTACACCCGATCGCACGACAGCAGTGCGATCGGTGTGGAATTCGTTTCAATTGTTACTATCGTCGTAGACGTGCCGACTCCCGGTCGCGTTGGCCTCGATGTAGTCCCAGTCGTACTCGACGCCGAGGCCGGGGCCGTCCGGAACGCCGACACAGCCGTCGTCGTCGACGGTGTCGAGCAGATCCGAGTAGCCGCCGTCGTACACCGGCGGCTGGGTGTTCTGACAGTCGGGATGGACCAGTGCGAGTTCGTAGTAGTTGGTGTTCCGACAGGCGGCGATGCAGTGGCGCTGGGCCGGCCCCGGCGCGTGGAACTCCACGTCGAGTCCGAACGACTCGGCCATGCGTGCGGTCTTCATCGCGCCGGTGATCCCGCCGTCGTACTCGGGGTCGGCTCGAACGAAGTCGGTCGCGCCCGAGGCCACGAAGTCGGTCTTCGGTTCGAGGCCGCGGACGTGTTCGGTCTGGAGGAGCGGCGTGTCGAGGTGTTCGCCCAGCTTGGTGTGGCTGTGCTGGGAGACGCCGCCGTCGCGGTACGGGTCCTCGTACCAGAAGAAGCCGGCGTCGTCGCAGGCGCGCCCGACCTGGAGCGCGTCACCGAACGTCTCGTACTCGCAGGCGGGGTCCATCATCAGGTCCATCTCGTCGCCGACGCGCTCGCCGACCGCCCGGACCGCGGCGGCCTCGCGGTCGACGTCTCGGGAGCCGTCGCCGCCACCCCAGCCGTGGAGCTTGAACCCGCCGAAGCCGCGGTCGAGACACGACTCGGCGAACGACGCGAACGCCTCGGGGGAGTCCAGACCGCCGTTCTCGTCGCCGTGGTACGTCGACGCGTAGGCGGGGATCGACGTGCGATAGGTGCCGAGCAGTTCGTGAATCGGCGCGTCGTGGTACTTGCCGGCGAAGTCCCACAGCGCGATGTCGATGGGGCCGATTCCCATTCGATCGTACTTCCGGAGCGCGCGTTTGACTTCCGACCAGTGTTTCTCGCGGTGGAGCGGGTTCTTCCCGACGAGGTAGTCTGCGACGATGTTGTACTGGGCGGCCGCCGGAGAGTTGCCGCCGACGTACTGCCCGGAGATGCCCGTGTCCGTGTGGATCTCGATCGCGAACAGTTTCCGCTCGGTCGTGGTTCCGGGCTCGTACACGAGGTTGAATCCGTGACGGTCCGTCCCCACGTCCGGGAGCGGATACGCGAACTCGGTGCTCTCGATGCTGGTGATCTCGACCATACACACACCGCCACACGCCGGCTAATAAAACTGGGTGAGTCTCGTCGCCCCAGTGGCTACTGCAGGTTGCCGCCCCCGCCGATCCGGAGGATGTCGCCGACGACGTAGTCGGCCCGGTCCGAGCACAGGAAGAGCACGCCGTCCGCGACATCGTCCGGGCGACCGAGCCGACCGAGCGGGCGCTGCTGGCCCCAGTCGTCGAGGACGGCCTCGACGGTCGTGTCCTCGCTGTCGGCGACGGCGCGTGCCTCTTTGCGGAGCTGGAAGGTGTCGACGGCGTCGGTCGAGACGGCGTTGACGCGGATTCCCTCGCTGGCGAAGTCGTGAGCGAGCCGCCAGGTGAGCCCGTTGACCGCCGTGTTCGAGATGCCGTACAGGCCACGCCCGCCGGTCCGTCGATCGCCGGTCTGGCTGGAGACGTTGACGATACGACCGTCGACGCCCGCCTCGACCATGTGCCGGCCCACCAGCGTCGCGCAGTAGAACTGCGAACGGACGTTGACGGCCATCGTGTGGTCCCACTCGGCGAGGTCGGCCGAGAGCAGCGATCCCTCCCGTGGCCAGACCGCCGCGTTGTTGACGAGCACGTCCACCTGGTCGAACGCCTCGATCGCCTCCGCGACGAGCGTCTCCACGTCGTCGGGTTCGGCCATGTCGCCGGGGATACCGACGACGGTGCCCTCGCCCAGCTCGTCGAGTTCGGCCGCCGTCCGGGCGACCTCGCTCTCCGTTCGTGCGTTGACGGCCACGTCGGCGTCGTGTTCGGCGAAGGCCGCGGCGACGCTGCGGCCGATCCCTTTCGTCGATCCGGTGACGATAGCTGCCACTCCCTCGAAGTCGTACGTCGCTGTGCCGACCATGCCAAATGGGTACCGCGACCTGCGTCCTAAACCCTCCGGAAAGATTCATGCCTCGTGGCCCTGAACGACGGCGTATGCTGGTCGATACGCACACCCACGCGTGGGGAGCGGACACCGCCGAGTTGCCGTGGCGACACCCGGACGTGACGCCGCCGGGGTGGAGCGGGCCGTACACGCACGCGGACCTCGTCGCGGACATGGATCGGGCCGACGTTGCCGAGGCCGTCGTCGTGACCACTCCGCTGTACGGTCGGGGCGAGCGGGCCAACGAGTACACGAAGCAGGCCATCGAGGCCCACCCAGACCGCCTCTACGGCGTCGGGCTGATCGACTTCTTTCCGGACGCCGAGCGGCCCGATCCCGCTGGGCAGTTGGCGCGCGTCGTCGACCACGACCGGATGCTGGGCGTCCGGTTGCACGCCGCCTTCGAGTACGCCGCCGCGCCGACGACGATCGATCGCTCCGGGACGTGGTTCCTGGACGACTCGCTGACGGAGTTCTGGGAGACCGCCGGGGCCCTCGATACGGCCGTCTTCGTGTTCCCGAAGGCCCAACAGCTGCGCGACGTGGCACGGCTGGTCCAGCGCCACCCCGACGTGACGTTCGTGATCGACCACATGGGGTGGCCAGACGAGACGACGGCACCGGACGCCGCGCCGTGGACCGACTTCGAGGCCCTCGCCGACGTCGACAACGTCGCGGTCAAGGTGAGTTCGGTGCCCCGGTCGTCGGGAACGTCTTGGCCGTACGCGGATCTGCACGACTACCTCCGGCGACTTCTGGAGTGGTTCGGTCCCGAGCGGCTCATGCTGGGTTCGGACTACCCCTGGATGGACGAGTGGGCCGACTACGAGGCGTGTCTCTCGTGGCTCGACGCCGTCGACTGCCTCTCCTGGCGCGACGAGGCGTACCTGCGCTATCGGACCTTCCACGAGATCCACCGGGTGTGACGCCGTGTCCCGCGATGGGCCATCCCGGCCGGAGCGACCCCCCAGTAGCTACTCGTCGCTGGTGAACGACCAGATCTCGTCCATCGTCGGCATCTCGCCCGTCTCCGGATCGACGCCCGAGCGTTTGAACTGGTCGACGTGGGCCTCCCACTCCAGACACGCCTCGTCGCTCTCGTAGCGCTCCTGGTAGGCCTCGAACGACTCGGCTTCGACGACGCAGACGGCGACGTCGTCCTCGACGAACAGGCGGAACTCCTCGACACCGCCCGCTTCCATCGCCCGCGTCACCGCCGCGGGGACGTGCTCGTGGCTCTCGACGTACTCGTCGACGCGGTCTGGGTCGAGTCGCTGCATGACGACGACTGTCTCGGTGTCGTTTCCCATGCGCCAGGCTGGACGGCCAGCCCGTAAATAGGTGTCCCCGATCGGGGCGTCGCTTCACGTAGATTTAAGACGAGCCTGGCGTAACGGTGGCGTATGTCAGAGACAGCCCAGTCTCCCGAGTCACTCGCATCGGACGACGTGGTCGGCGCGTACGTCGCCGACCGCTGCCTGCCGGACGTGGACATCCCGGCCTCGAAGCTCACGCACGTCTACTACGCGTTCGCAGACGTTGCCGACGGCGTGATCGACGACGACGCCGAGCACATCGACGAACTGGTCGCGCTCCGCGAGGACAATCCCGACCTGCAGGTCATCGTCTCCGTCGGCGGCTGGGGCCGCTGTGAGGAGTTCCCCGACATCGCGGCGACCGCGGAGAGCCGCGACCGGTTCGCGGACAGCGCCATCGAGTTCGTCCGCGAGCACGACCTCGACGGCATCGACTACGACTGGGAGTTTCCCGACGAGGACGAGGCCGACGACTTCACGGCGATCTTGGAACACCTGCGCGAGCGCCTCGACGAGGCCGGGCGCGAAGACGGCCGCGAGTACCTGCTCACGTCGGCACTGAGCAACCTGCCGAGCCACCTCGTCGGCGTGGACCTGCCGGCCGTCGCCGAGCGCCTCGACCTCGTCAACGCGATGACCTACGACATGCTCCTCAACGAGCGGAGCCACCACACGAACCTCTACACGTCGTCGCTGAACCCGCGTTTCAGCGTCGCCGACACCGTCGAGACGTACGTCGAGGCCGGCGTCCCGCGGGAGAAGATCGTCGTCGGCAGCGGGTTCTACTGCCGTGGGACGGAACGCATGGGCTACGAGGAGATGCAAGCCGAGTTCGGCGACGACGACAGCTACACCAGGAAGTGGGACGAGGACGCCAAGGCACCCTACCTCGAAGCCGAGGGCGAGTTCATGAGCTACGACGATCCTGAGTCCATCGGTCACAAGGTCGAGTACCTCCGCGAGGAGTCCCTGCGGGGGATCATGTGCTGGCAGTACGGCCACGACGCCCAGCACGACGAACTGCTCGACGCGATGTACGGTCGGATGGTCGAGACGGCCGACGAAGCGTAGCTCCCACTGGGACTGCGCCTCGACGCGTCGGGCGGCTGGCGGCGAACCACTATGGAAAGCCAATCGTTTTGTACTGGGGGCGTGGCTACGGCCAGTATGGGCGAGCAGTACGATCCGACCTGGGAGTCGATAGACGAGCATCCAGTTCCAGACTGGTTCGAAGACGCGAAGCTCGGGATCTTCATCCACTGGGGTCCGTACTCGGTGCCCGGGTGGGCACCGGTCGGGAGCTACGCCGAGTGGTACCCCTTCGGGATGTACCGCGAAGACAGCGAGATCCGCGAGTACCACGAGGACGAGTGGGGCGAGGACGTGGAGTACCTCGACTTCGCCGAGATGTGGGAGGCCGAGCACTGGGACCCCGAGGAGTGGGCGTCTTTCTTCTCGGATGTGGGTGCGAGATACGTCGTCATGACCGGCGAACACCACGACGGCTTCCCGCTGTGGGACAGCCATTACATGGAGTACAACGCCGCCCAGATGGGGCCAGAACGGGATCTGGTCGGCGAACTCTGTGAGGCAGTCCGAGCGGAGGGGCTTCGCTTTGCGCCGTCGTATCACGCCAACCAGAACTACTACCAGCCCGGGTTCGACGGGCTGTTCGGCCACCCCGACTACGACGCGACCACCATCGAAGACGCCGTCCCCGGCCCGGAGTACGTCGACTTCATGAACGCGAAACACCGCGAACTCATCCGCAAGTACGAGCCCGACCTGCTCTGGTTCGACACGCCCCGGATCGACGGTGATCGCCTCGACGCCCAGGAACTCGTCGTCGACTTCTACGAGCGCGCGGCCGAGGAGTGGGACAAGGAAGTCGCCGTCAACGACCGCGCCGCCCAGGAGTCGTGGGGCCACCACGGCGACTTCGTCACCCCCGAGTACGACCACCTCGACGACATCCACGAGGGCAAGTGGGAGATGTGTCGAGGCGTCGGCTACTCCTTTGGCTACAACCGGGCCGAAGACGAGGACGACCACCTCGACGGCGACGAACTCGTCGGGATGTTCGTCGACGTCGTCAGCAAGAACGGGAACCTCCTCATCAACGTCGGCCCCAGAGCCGACGGGACCATCCCAGAACTCCAGCGTCGCCCCATCGAGACGCTGGGCGAGTGGCTCGACGACAACGGAGCGGCCATCTACGGGACGACCTACTGGGCCACGTGGGGACGCGATCCCGTCGCCGAGGCCGAGCCAGAGGAGACACAGTCCGAGGAGGGACTCCCCGACGACCCGGAGAACCACGGCGTCCGGTACACGTGGAAGGACCGCACGCTCTACGTCCACTTCCTCGACGAGCCCGACGAGACAGAGCCCCTCGCGCTCGGGGAACACGCCGACCTGTCCGCGCTGTCGACAGCCGAAGTCGTGGCCACCGGCGACGAGGTCCCCCTGACCGTCGAGGACGGTGCCGTCACCCTGGAGATTCCGGACGCGGCCGTCGACGAACGCGCCACGACGGTCGCGCTCTCGGACGTGCCCAACCCGCGGGACGACGTGGGCTCGGGACAGTAGACCGTCGGC
>Ga0207754_100565_pt1 | contig 13349 bp, 10 predicted proteins | sample A23E1SouthBayCA_FD_187728 | JGI IMG/M metagenome (GOLD analysis project Ga0207754, IMG submission 187728) | Aerobic enrichment media microbial communities from Eden Landing Ponds, California, USA - A23 E1 (SPAdes) | ecosystem: Environmental > Aquatic > Marine > Unclassified | place: Emeryville... | reverse complement strand
TACGGTGGATGAACAGGCATTCGAACGAACCGAAGACGCCGGCGTCGACGAGGACGGCTTCGAGGTCGTCGACGACAAGCCGGAGTTCCGGGCGACGGTCCAGCAAGAAAAGCAGGCGAAGGTGGATTCCAACCACCCAGACGGCATCGTCCAGGACTTCTCGCATCTGCCCCTCGCGCAGGAAGAGAAGATTCGCGCCCGGGAAGCCGAACTGGACCACATCAGCGCCCAGGCGGAACTCGGCACCCAGGAGGGCCGGGCGAAGCGAACTCGCGAGGTCGTCACCAAACGGCGGCAGCGCAAGCGGGAGGAACGCACCCCCGAGCGGACGGATCCGCGCGAACGCCTCTCCCGGATGGAGCTGGCGAAGGTAAATCAGGAAGCAGACCGGATGGCACAGCGGCTTCGCACCGGTCACAGTCGGGCGGCCGTCTCGCGGGCGCTCGCAAAACGGGTCGCCAAGGGACAGGACATCACCGAAGCAGTGTTCGACACGATGGACGCGCTCAAGGCGGCCCCCGGCGCCATCTGCCCGATCGAGGACGTCCCGGACGTGCAGACGGATGAGGTGAGCATCGAAGGAGAAGTCGTTCAGCTCTGGGATGCTTCCAGCCCGAAGATCGCTCAAGTGGGCTTGGTCGCGGACGATACCGGGAAAATCAAGTTCACCTCGTGGCGAAAATCGGAGCCCGCCTTCGTCCAAGAAGGTGACACCGTCCGGATGCGGGCGGTCAAGAAGAACTGGTACGAGGGACGGTGTTCACTCGCCGTGACCTACGACAGTATGATCGTTTTCCCAGAGCGCGACCGCCGCTGGTGGGAAGAGTAGGGGGCTGTATGCCCTCTTTTTGGTGTGTGCCGGACCGACCCAAGCCCCGCCGCCCCACCCTCCGCTCCGTGCTCGCTCCCTCCGGTCGCTGCGCGCGCAGCCACGACCGACCCACCCTTGGCACATACATCAGTTCTAACATTCTACGATTGTCGAAGATATATAGAAATCATTCTGGATGTCTGGGATGATCTACTGCCGATATCTTCGGTAGAACAAATAAATAGTGGGCCCGAAAAATCCCAATAGAAGCCCTAGATAGTGGGATAGAATGTTCACAGCGCCGTCGCCTTGGGCGATGTCTTGAGGAAAGAGCAGTACAGGAGACACCAAGAATAGGAGGCCCGCGATCATTACCAGTTCAAAATAGCCTTCCATCGAGGTTAGCCCGGCAGCGGCTTCCTTTACCTCCTCAAGGCCTACCTGGTAGATGTCGTAGACGGTGATCAATACGGCGAACAGCAGGATGCCAGCTGCTGCAGTAACGCCGGAGTAGGTTCCTGCGATGATCGCGGCGGCTATGAGAAACAGTACGACTCCGTGGACTGGTTCTATCTCCTCTGAGACCTTGTTGTGGATGAATAGAAATAGCGAGACGGGAAGGAGCCCGAAAAATGCGGAGCCGATTCCAGAGAAGCCTGCTCCGGTTCCAGAGCCAAGAGCGACTATGTTGCTCAGAGCTATGACGAACGGGAGGATGAAGAGGAATGCCAGGAACGTATATCGGAACAGCTTCCGTTCATCAGCCAGCACGAAAAGCAGGTATATTGGACCGATCAGAACGCAGTAAGCCGCCAAGTTATTGCTGAAGTGATTGAATCCTCGATGCACATAGGCCGAGCTCCAGAGATTGACGATAGAGTAATTACCGTAGTCCAGGATCAAAGAGTTCTGAATTGACTCAGGAAGCAGGAAGATCAACGAAAGAAAGATCGGCACCGAGAAAATCAAAGCCAAATCCGATACCCGCGCATTCTCTCTTACTTCGCTCCGGAAATCACCAAGCCACGCCATAGAACGAAAAACCCTTCAGGACCTAAATAATCACACTTTAGGCGGGTATTCGAAGCCTGATGTTACTGTTCTGGGTTCGAAAGCCTGAGAAGCACTTCGATAGAGGAGACTAAGAAAAGCTCGAGCAGGTTCTGGAAAACGTCGAGCAGACCGTACCGGACAGTGAGTTAGCAGGCCGGTCAATGATAGACTCATCCGTCTGAGAGGGGTAACAAAGATAACAGTTGATACACCATTGCTCGACAGAAAGTTGATTTTGGTATGAGAGTTCGTTACTGGATTAGATATCTGCTTTATATAGCATGGAGGCGCATAAAAGCGATTTTCAGCGTCTCTCTTTATAGGTACGGAGAGCTTCTGTGCCTAGCTTCCGCTTTGACCCTCATTCTCCTGACAATAACGGTTGTCTGGAGACCTTTCGGAATAGGCTCGATTATTCAAGAGGTTTCTAATCCGGCTATCTTCGATCAGTCGCTCAGCTTGATTCTAAATTTTATGAGCGTGATATTTCTCTTGGTGATATTCTTAATTCAGAATGCGAATCAAGAGTACTCGCCGCGCCTTTCGATGCTCATTTTCAAAGACAAGTACCTCATAGGGATCCTTGTTTTTATCCTCGGATTCTCAGCCTTCAACTTGACAGGCCTGTATCTGGATTGGGCGTCGCCGTATGATTTGATTAGCTACGTTCTGTCAATTATTGCAGTTCTCTTGATTGGTGCTATTATCCTCTTCACGGGCTACTTCCTGAATATCTCGAATATTGTGGACTACGTCACGGGTCGGATGCTGCGAAAGATTGAGCCGCGTAATATCTATTCGACTTGGAGGCCTCTTGTCCCGGAGCACGACGAGGAGTTTACTGAGGATTTGGTCAAGGATGTTCATCTCTTGTTTTCGACAGGGAGCAGGGCTATTGAGAAAGACCAGAGAGAGGTGTTTGAATCGACCCTGAATTCGATCTCTGTGGTCTCAGATCGGTATTTGGAGCAGACTAGCGGTGAGATTACGAATGACGACTTCATTAATGAAGTCGCAAACTACTTCGAGTTCTTGATTAGAACGGCACTGGAAGAGGATTCACGGCAAAAATATCTGGATGATATCGCGGAGGCGATGGGTGATATAGCTCTCTCGATTGTCGAGCATCGGGACATGGGCGGTCAGAGCCAGATGGCGGGTCGCCTTTTGAAGTCGATGAAGGACCTGTTTTTCAAGTCATATAGTCTAGATTTGACCTCGGTCGGGCACGTCTGCATCGACAAGATCGACGAAGTATCCGTCGCAGCCTTGGAAAATGGAGATTACAGCTCTTACAACTATTATAACAGTCACTTAGACGACATCGCAGATATTTGTGCGGAAGCTAAGCAGTACTATTCGGCACTGCTTCTCCAGAGAGCATTGAATAAGTACCAGTGGCAGTACGTGAAACTGGTACAGCTTCTACTCGATGAAAAGCTTGCAGTCGAGGAATGGCAGATCCGAGACTTCTTCGACGATCTGGCCAGCAGATTCAACGAAGCAACCAGTGAGACCTCACTTAGCCAAGAACAGCTTCTCTATGCGGCCCTGTACGGAGCGAATTCGTTCAACTGGAAGCTCAAGAGAGCCGATATCCAAGGGATTGAGAATCCACGTATTGAACGGATCACGAAGGAATATCTCGAAGAGTACATCGACTTCCACCATCGGATTCTTACGACCGATATCGGTAACAAACACTCCTCTTCCTACAGTGTGTTTCCGGAGATGCTCTACCTTGTTTGCTACAAAATCGAACTCAGCGACGAGTTCGAGTCAGAACTGTTGAAGCAGATCAACGATAACTGGCTTGACTACATCGAGCAGTACTATCAACACTGTATCGAGGAAGACGAAGGAGTCTACTCAAAGGTAGAGGAGAGTATGATGGACTACTACGCTCTCCAGATCATCTTCCACCGAGAAGACAAAGAATCACTCCAAGAGTTCACTGGAGACTTTGTGAATCTCTATAGTAACTTGCCGAAGAACCAGGACGGAAGATGGGGAGATGCAGTGAATCGGTCTCTCTACAAGCATTTGAAGCTGTATGGCTGCTGGCTGAGCCTGTCGTTGGATGTTCAAAAGGACTTCCCCAAATTGTTCGATGTATTGGTGTCTGATTTCCAAGATGTGGTACAGAGAGGAAAGGCCCTTCCGGCATCCCCTACACAGAAGTTTGGTTATGCATCGAAGCACGGTGGTGATTGGGTTAGACCTTGGACAATGTCTGGATCCCAGGTTTGGGGAAGCAAGGTTCAGTATGCTATCTCAGCCGAGATGAATCAGAACTTTAGGCAAGACAATCAGCTACACCATGAATTAGCGGAAGGAATAGAAGGGGCAGATAAGCCAAGAGAAAGGCAGTATCGATGGTTCCACTTCGAATTGAAAACCCGTCATGATATCCGATCAGCAGTAGCTCAGGGTGCAGCTCTAAGGGAGTACCTGAGTCACAGGGAAAATACTCGGTGACTAGCTGAAGAACGATGGCACGGAATCACCAGGAACTTTTGACTGATCAGGGCGAGAGATTTGTTGAGGAACTCTGTTCAGTTCTCTATAACGACGAGAAGGTGGAGGCCTTTATCGAAAGCTACGGAATAAAGGAATTCACTGGCGGCTCTTTGGGCCGGAGGATCTTTTCTTTCCCCAACTCACTGGCCCAAGATGACTTCATTGGAGACATTGATCTTGAAACGTTCTACGTGATCAAGGCCTCAGGGAAGTCTCTGCCGCATAATTATCGGGAGATCAAGGTATGGCAGAAGGCCTGCGATTTGGGGTGGGAGCACGAGTCCCTTTTTGCCCCAATTCATGCATGGGATGTAGAGGACTACAGATGGTTGATTATGAGGCGTGTAAGGCCTGTTTCTCCGCATGAGGGAGATATTGCGTATCTGCTTTCCGGTCAAGAGTATATTTACGATCCTGACGCTCCCGAATGGATGGAAGAGAAATTAACCGAGCTAGGGTGGACAGTTGAGGATGTAGAGATGAATGTCGGTGTGCTGAATGATGGACTTTGTATGATGGACTATGGCGGAGTGGATAGAAGAGACGATTCAATCGAAATTCCGGGTTGGATGAAGTAGGTCGGTACACCTCGGATTTATAACTTCCAACGGAAGTAGATTATCAGTATGGCGGCTTTCGCAACGGTCTACGAGGTCAAGGATTCTGAAGCTGTGATCCAGCTCGGGAATGGCACTCGTATGACTATGGATTTGCCTGTTTCGTCTGATCTGAGTATTGGTGATGTGGTGAAGATCGACGAGCAGGACGGCAGTTTTCTTGACCGTGTTGCGGAGAATGGTCTTGAGAGGGGAAATTCCGTAGCTGTGGTTGAGAAGGTTCTCGATGAAGACGTACTTGTGAATAAAAATGGAGTGATCACTAAGGTCGCTAACCCAGAGAACCGGGATGTTAGAAAGGGTAATACTGTAGAACTGACCGGTGCAGACACTATCCGTAGTGTTCTAAGTGAGGAACCTGTTTCGTCTCTTTCCAATCTGCCTGAGGAAACCGATGTTGAGAAAATAGTGAGTTCACTTCGGAAGCAGTCGGATGATCTTGATGTCGGGTTTGATGATTTCGGCGGAATGTCTGATCAAATTCGGCAGGTCCAGGAACGTGTAGAACTGTATTTACAAGAGCGTGAGAGGCTTGAAGAGATAGGTACTGAGACCAATATGGGTGCGATTTTCTATGGCCCTGCTGGGACTGGAAAGACGCATTTTGCGAGGATCTTGGCTAATGAATCAGACGCCACGTTCTACCGGATTCGAGGTCCGGAAATCGTCACGAAGTGGGTTGGGGATACGGAAGAAATTATTCGTGCTTTGTTTAGAGACGCTGCTAAGGATGAGAATGAACCATCGATAGTCTACTTTGACGAGATCGATAGCTTAGGAAGCGAGAGGGGAGATGATGCAAATCAACAGTTCGGGAACAGGGTAGTGGCACAATTACTCTCTGAGATGGATGGTTTCGAACAAGACGATGAGAGCATCATGGTAATCGCGTCTACAAACCGGATTGAGGACATTGATGATGCTCTTCTTAGGTCAGGCCGTTTCGATTGGAAGATTCCTTTTCCAGAGCCGACACCCGAGGAACGGGTGGAAATATTCGACACCCTGCGGGAGCAGTATGAGATCTCGGAGGAAGTGTCTTCGGAGCAAATCGCGGGTATGACGGATGAATGGACTGGTGCTGAGCTGAAATCCCTTCTGAATGAGGCAGGCGCACTCTGTGTAGCAGATAATCGTTCTGAGATCAAACTAGTGGATCTAATCAAAAGTTATGAGCGGAGACAGAGACAGAGGGTGAATAAATAATGGTAATAACAAGATCTGTCTTTCTCTTACTTCGGTTGAAAAACTGGATTTGGAAAAAGCTTGGATGGACAAGCCTGCCGCCTCTCCGTGAGTTTGTATATATGGAGGAAGACACCGTCATCAGTCTTTTAGCCTCTACTACTGGCGGAATTACGGAACAACAGACGACAGGCCAAAAGAAGAGAATCTCCAGCAGTATTACTGGGAATCTGGGTGTCAGTCAGGCGGGTATCAAGTCTAGTATCGGTGCTTCGAAGGAGGAATCCTCAGAAGTTGTCCGGCAATACGTGATAGAGTCAAATTTTAAAGAGCTCTATGATATGCGGGAAGACAAGCTTGTTATCTCGGATAACACCGAGCTAGACTATGATAATCCATCTGTCATAACTAACGGCTCTGAGAAAGAGGATGATCCCTCCTTTTCTGAGGCAAAGACCGAGGAATTGGAGAGAGGAAATCTGATTGAGGTTGATGTGGAACTGGGCTCGGCAGAGGTTTTCGATTATTACCGGGTGATTCAGGCGTTCGATAATATATTCGAGACCATCTCTTCAAAGTCCGATCTCAGTGAACAATTGGACGCTCAAGATCTATCTTCTGAAGAGATTGAGATGGTTATCGAACTAATGGAAATTCTGATGGCGGATTTGATCCCTATCGTAGGCACTGCCAAGAACTATGGTGTGGCTGAAAATTCGGAGGTTATTGTTGACAAGACGTGGGCAGATCAAAATGGCATTGGGTACGAGGAGTTAGATGTAGTGGGATTCGTAGATGAAGATAATCTTTGGTTAGATCCTACTCGTGTATTGTTTGATGATGCCGAATTCACAGTATATGCGCGTGTGGATAACCCTCTGGTTCAGGGCGAGTGGATGCCGATGAAGCTTCTTGATGTCGTGGACAAAGTGTTCCCTGGTATAGGAGACGATATCAAAAATCTGCCCGATGCATTCAGTGATGTAGAAACGGATGGACAACGATCTTTGAACACTTCTGATAGTCAGCTACCTATCCAGTCGTCTCTACGTGATGATTTGTCGGCCTATATCGAAGAGATTGAAGCAGAGCTCGATCTGGAGATTGACGACGAGGATAAGGAGGCTATCGTAGAAGAGGTGGGAGAGACCATAGATAGAACGGGTGAGGTAGATGATAGAATTGGGGCCTTCCAAGAAGTTGAGGAGAAATTGAGAGACAAGGATTATGATATCCAAGTGGATGAGGACCTTAGCGTTGAATTAGCTAGCCGTGTTTGGAGGGAAGATGAGGTTGATCTGGGAGAATCTGATAAGGCAGAGGACGATGGTTACTATTTGGAGACCAGCTTCGTCGCAATCTATTGGTAGGCCTGAGCTCCCAGTTGTTTAAATAGCTACGTGGAATCTCGGTACTTCTCCATACTGCAACTCAACCTCATCCGTGTCCAAGTCTCAACGCTTTGCATCGAAGTTCGCCACCTGTAAACGGAGAGTCGGGTGGTTGATCAGGGAGCAGCTGCCCGTACAAACGAGATGATAACAGCCGCAAAGACCCCAATAACAGCGACACCAGCGGCCAGCTTGACAACCACGGTAATGAGGCCACTCACAACCCCCGCATTCGCTCCGAGAATAATAGCGGCAGCACCAAAACAGACAGCCAGAACCATAGCGGCGACTGCTGCTTCGACGATCTGTTCGGTCATATTCATATCTTTGAGGAAACCTTCATAAGTTTTCTGTGGCGTTTTAATTAGTTATGACCTGGCGCGCCTCGAAAAAGTAGTTGAGAGCTGTATTAGCCACAGCACGCCGTTCTTGCTCAGGGACAGACCCATCACAAACATCAAGCAGTTTGGATACACCTTCACGTCGAAGATCCAACAGTGTCGCGTGCTGATCAAGCGAAAGACCAGCATGAGACAAGCGGTAGGAGACTTCAGTTCGTGGAATTCCCGAGGAGAGCGACTCACGGGCTTGACTCAGTTTGGACTGGGCCGTATCGTATTGCGACTGTTCGTAGGCTCGGATGCCTGATTCAATCGTCATTGCCGTATCAAGATAGGTTTGCTGCGCAGTGAGGTGTCGGTCAAACACATCGCGCTGAACACGAAGGGAATCGATGACTTGGCTCTGATCTGGGACAAGCTTGCGACCGTTTGAGGTGATAGTCTCAGGATCCTTTTTCGACTGGCTAAGTCGCGTGATAAACTCCTCGAATGATCCAAGGTCGAATGCGGTTACAGGATCATACCCGATGCTTCGCCTATGGCGGAGTACCTCCAGTTCAGACTCAGCCACCTGTGACAGGAGGGTTGTCCCCGTATTTAGCGTCCTTACGAGCGTGTCATAATAGTCTATCGCAGCATTAAGAGCGGAGACCTGTTGCTCGGTTTGTGTTCCCCCCGAGTCGTGTTGATCGAGAGTATCAGTAACCGATTTCAGCGCTTGAGTGATCTCATTGTAGAGGACGGAGACTTCCCGAGGATTGGCCATATCTGCGTCGTTGACCTGTCCAGCAACGTCTTCAAGCCGGGTTTCGGCCTGAGCGAGCTCGTCAGTATCTTTCGTTTGTGTGGAATCCGATTGAGTAATGAGAATCGACCCACCGCCCAGCGCGGCCACACCTAACAATAATTTCCGACGGACAACCTCCTCACGGAGGTCCTCAAAATCGAATCCGTCAGTAGATCGATCCGAATCTCCCACTACACCAGTCTACTGTCTATAATGTTTAAATTCTTCCGGGGCAACCACTCGTTAGTGGCAGAACCGATCCCGAACCGAGTGGCAGATGTGCAGTCCAGTATCCAATCAGGACTGCGAGTACACGCACGGGGAGAGCGACGTGTTCAGTCAGTCCAACTGGCCGATGAGCTGGCTTCGGTTTACGATCAAATTACCGACGCTCAGCTCCCGGCCACTACCGAGACTACTGACATCAGAGCGTTCTTCAGTGGTGTCGACAGAGATCTACAACGGACACGGAAGGCCGTCGAGGTCGTAGAAGATAGCCTCCAGATCGGCCTGGGCCACAGCAAACTGGCCCGTATTGCGATGACGGGCGCACAATTGAATTCCGGAGTAGCACTAGTAATTGCAGGACACAATCTTTTGATAAGCGCAGACAAACTGGATCGTGCGCACACCTCTATCGGGTCAGTTCAGGATATCGCTGCAAAACGATTCCACGAATTCTACCGTGCCATCGGTTTGTTCGTTGCGGAAGCGATTCTGTTCACAACTCCTCTCAATTATCGGATGGCTTGGAAGGGCACGCGTTATCTAAACAATAGATTCCTGTACTCGCTTCGTCATAGTGGGTTCTCTGGCTCGGTAGATGTGGCGTTGAAAGGCCTTCATCGTCTAATGCTCAGCGAGATTCATTACGCGATCCGGGGGATTCTGCCCGCAGCACTCCGAACCCCCGATGAGTTCGTAACATATCTAACCTCGATGGCAACACAGACGCTGGCGATACTCCGCGAATTCTCGGATCTGGGACTCGAAGACATTCCGGCCAAGGCGGAGGAGGTCGTCCACGAGTACCGGACGTTCGCTGAGAATACGTACGAAGTGGTGACCGCCGATGTTGATGTTGAGTCGGTAATTCAGGATGTGATCACACAGCTCTCAGGAGATGTTGACTTCTTCTCAATCTCATCCCCCAACAAGAATACGAATCTGTAGTTGACACCTATCGGAACCCAGGATTTAGCGTTGCCAACACACAGCGTCCACCAATAGTGTCGGATGAATTCCCTGCGCCTGTGTGAAATGGAGGTAGTTCAAAGCGAATCTATCTTCCCCCTCATTCAGATATCCCCCAGAGACCTGAAAGGGAACTCGATCAATCGCCCCGAGTCCTCTAGTCAAGTGATCCGGTATCGGATCTTCAAGCTCTGATTGGACCGTCTCTGGCCAGTTTGAAAACGGGTTATCTGCGGTAATGTACAACGGACCAGGAAGATCACCTTCCGTTAATGGGGTGAGCGTAGGATTCTGTAGCGGTTCTACCTGGCTACCCTGGAACGTTACGAACTGTAGACCATGTCTATGGTCGTATACTGGGGGAGACGTCCCAATCTCATCGTAGAACTCCTTGAGTGGGCTATCATCGAACGGGAGGTCTTGGAGAATGAGACCAAGATTTGAGCGAGTGAAACTCTCTGTTTCACGCTGCAGCTCAAACCAAAGGAGTCCGTAGTCAACAGGGAGAACACCGGCAATTACTGGTCCATAGTTCCAGCCCCGCTCAGTAGCGTCATCAAGCCGGGTGTAGATATCATCAAGACGACCGAGGTCCGTATAAAGGGATTCGCTAGCCCGACCGATAAGATGAATATCGGCAACTCGAATCGAGTATCCGAATTGGCGTCCTATTTTCCCACCAAGATGTTCCTCAGCAGCTTCAAGAACGTCTGGGATATCTGCATATCCAGTCTGACCGGGAAACTGAGTTCGGAGCCGAACCGTGTGTGACTTGCGAATATAGTCGTGGAAGAACCCAAACCCGAACACGGCTGTATGGGTGTCGTTGGTACGAATGGTGGCGCGTCGCTCAAAGAGGTTGGATCTATTATCGTCACTAGAAAGAGGTTCAGGAGTGAAATTCAGATGCTCAGTTCGTTCAACCAACGAACTCGGGACTGCTTCCTCACGTTGGGCCCGTCGCTGATAGAACTGATCGATTTCGCCAGAGGTCATTTCTCGCATCCCATCCTCATCCCGAATCCAGACCTGATATTCTCCATCATAATCAACCTGTATGAGCCTCTGCTGAACTTGGTCGACATCGATACGGAGGACCCGATGTCCCATACACTCCTCAAATGAGATGTCCCAGAAGTTCTGTAGCTGCGGACTGGTGTACTGCTGAGCAATATGGGTAAGTTCTTGACGGGGTTCGTCGTCCGGTGAGAATGTTTGGTATAATAAGCCACCATCTTGGTGCCGAACTCCGATGATCATCGTTCCCCCCGCCTGATTGGCCATCGCCGACAGGATACGGACGACTTTCTTCTTTTGACCTGTCGTCTGGAGAATCTCCTTCGATTTGAATTCTAATCGAGAGTGCTCAGCCCCCGGATTTTCAGCAAATTCCGTCAGAAGATCCTCAGTATCGCGCTGAGTCGTCATATACGCGTGATTGGGTCCGGATGGGATAAGATTAGGCAGTGAGCGAAGATCAGCGCGTGAGTTTGTCAGGCCCTGATGAGTGAGGGCCCTCTCGAAACGGGTCCCGAACACAGGTGAGAACAATGGCAATCAGAGACATCTACGAAACTGGCTTCGACGAAGACATCCAACCGGAGTCGAACGCAAACCGATGTCCCGAGTGCGACGGGCACGTTACTACGAACGTCAAGGAAACGGTCTGCGAGGACTGTGGCCTCGTCATCGAAGAGCAACGTCTCGATCACGGGCCGGAGTGGCGAGCGTACGATGAGGACGAGCGCGAGCGAACAGGCGCACCACTCACTGCGGCCCGCCACGATCGAGGCCTCTCGACGGAGATCGGCCACGGACCCGATGCACACGGGAACGAACTCTCTGGGCAGAAACGCCGGCGGCTGGCCCGGATGCGACGTGAGCAGACCCGTGGTCGCTGGCGGTCCAAAGCAGAACGGAATCTCGCACACGGGTTGGGCGAGGTGCGCCGGCTGGCGAGTGCGCTCGAGCTCTCCGAGTCGATTCGTGACCAGGCGTGCCAGCTCTTCCGGAGCGCTCAGAGCGAGGATCTGCTTCGTGGCAGATCCATCGAAGCCATCGGCGCAGCGAGCATCTACGGTACCTGCCGATGTAACCAACATCCGCTTCTCCTCGAGGACATCGTCGGCGCCGCCCGAGTCGAGTCCACTCGTGTGACCAACGCCTACCGAACACTGAATCGCGAATTAGAGCTCCCGGCACCACCAATGCGCCCGACGTCGTTCGTTCCGCGGCTGATCTCGGAGTTGGGGTTAGACCACGACATTCGCCGCCGCGCGAACGAACTCGCAGAACGCACCGAGGGGACAGCCCTCACGAACGGCTGTCAGCCATCGGGCGTCGCGGCCGCCTGCGTCTATCTGGCTGCCCAAGAGCAGGGCGCGTTGATTACCCAATCCACCGTCGCGTCGGCAGCAGAGGTGTCAGTCGTGACGCTCCGAAGCCGGCGAGACGAACTCCAAGCGATTTGAGACGCCTCCGGTAGAGGAGTACCTACATACAGGCAGAGAGTCTACCAGGGGGTATGGATCTGGAAGAGACTGTCGAGTATCTGTCGACAGAACTCGATATCGACCGTAGTGAGCACGTTCGCGAGGTCGGTCGAGCGGTCGCTGAGCTCCGTGACTGACTCCGTCTCAGGCGACCAGATTTACCTCGTCGTCGCCGAATCCGTCCCCGCGTTTTCTCACCCTTGAGTTTAAATACCAAACCGGGGGAAACGCGGAGCGAATCGATGACGAACCGCAACTCAGACCGAGACGCGTTCCAACCTGTCGGGGAAGGCGCTCTGGTGCCGGACCCAGCGCTGGATCAGCCAGCAGACGGCCAGCCAACCCGCCAGCGTGAATCCTCGCATTCGGGCGGATATCCGGACGGAACAACCGACACAGACCGAGCCTGTGTCTCCTGTGGCGCATCGATCCCGGCGTCGCAACGAAAATGCCGGTTCTGTCTCGAACACGAACTCGACGCCGCGTCAGCGTCGGATGCTGCGAGTTCCGAGCAGACACTCCGTGGTGTGATCCAGTTCCTCGTCGAATCGGGGACATTCTATGGTGCTGTTGCGAAAGGGGCAGCTGCAGCGACACTTCTCACGTCAGGTCACGAGGAGCCCATCGACGACTGTACGCTCATCTACGATCTCGACGACGAGCCCGCACCCCAGCTAACCGAGCGCTGGCCTACGCTCACCGCTGCTGCCGAGGTGACCGCAGCGGCCGGTGAGGCGTTGCTAACAGCAGCCCGTGAGCGGACAGGGGAAGAAGATGGGAGGAACAATCGCCCGCAGACGGAGGTTCCACGCGTCTATGATGAGCGTGGCCAGGGAATCCGTGCTGAGTCGTCACTCGAGCACACGCTCGCCGACGGCGACCAGCTGTGGATCGTCCCAGCAATCGCTGTTGAAACAGTACCCCACGAAACGGAATCCACCAGTACCGGAGCTGAAAT
>Ga0207754_100562_pt1 | contig 13406 bp, 18 predicted proteins | sample A23E1SouthBayCA_FD_187728 | JGI IMG/M metagenome (GOLD analysis project Ga0207754, IMG submission 187728) | Aerobic enrichment media microbial communities from Eden Landing Ponds, California, USA - A23 E1 (SPAdes) | ecosystem: Environmental > Aquatic > Marine > Unclassified | place: Emeryville... | reverse complement strand
TCGACCCGTCGGTCGTGGACCAGTTGTCAGAGTACGTCTCGTCAACGGAAGCGCTGGATCATCAGTCGAGAATCTGAGGCTGGGAGATATGATTCCGCAGCGAGAACTCAGTACGCTCGACTACGACCCCGTAGGCAATCCCGGCTAGTGGCGCAACCACAGGGACCCACGCCAACGGAGACATGAACAGTTCTGTCGAGATGGACTCCCAAACGGCAGCATACATCAAAACAACGTAGACGGACGCAATGGCTGTCGACAGTCGCCACCGAACTCCTGCTACGAGCCCGGCCAGTGGGAGGCCGTAGAACGCCAGATCACCCACAAATGAGGGCAAGAAGTAGGCGATGCCAAGAGCACAAAGATATCCCAGAAACATCGCTGTGCCTCCAACAAATGCGATGGCTAACTGTCGCCATCCAGCACGCTCATCGGTGTCGTCCTGGTCGGACTGCTCGTCGCTTTCCTGTGTCGTCGTGTTGACTGGAAGAGGACTCGTCGACCGTGTCTGGACATGGTTGACTTCTACACGCGAGACATCGCGAGACTGCCCGCTGTCTTCAGTTTCTTCTCCTTCGACTTCCTCGGTAATCGGAACGTCACTCTGCAACGCAAGCACTCTGTGGGTGTCCTCTTCGGGACTATCTGCTGGCTCTTGTCTGGCTGACTCCGGCAGGTTCAGTCGGCCCGCCTGCTTCACATCGCTTTCGCAGAACGCACACACCGTCAGGAGGTTCGTTGTTTTGTTCGTTCCACCGTCCTCGGCAGGGACTCGTCGCAAGACCTCCAAGTCTTCCGGTTGGTACTGAGTGCCACAGTTGGCGCAAGTGTTGTCATCCAACTGCTTCCGGAAGACAATCCGGTACGCCCAGTCTGGGGGGTAGTCCCCCTCGTAGTTCTCAGGGTCGTCGTATTGCGATTCGATGCCTTCCTTCATATTGATAGACACTTCTTCCCGTCTCCGTATTTAAGCCGGGGGGTTGTTTTTTGCCGCGCCTGCCAGCTGGGCGCGCCGGTCGGTGCGCTCGGTGCTTTTCATGTCTTCAGAAGCGCGACATTCCTGGTCAGCGGCGGCAATCAACGATGCACAGCAGGCTGAGTGGGTTGGGTTCCTCCACCGAGAACCGTTCGTAATTGATGCTTACCGGCTTGGATTCACCGTCGGCGTTCGCGAGGACTACAGCTATCAGTCATCGCTGCGGAACGTCGACGTCCCGATTGAGATGCTGGATAACGACTTCCGGAATCCAGACTTGGACCGATATATCGAACGCTTCGAGCAGTACGAGCCATCGGTCGGGATGCTCGGGGACGCATACGACCGGCAGGAAGCGCGACGGTACAACCAAGCCGCACGGGAACTGAAACGGAAGTTTCCGGGGATAGAGGTCATCATCGTCCCGAAGTGCCACGAGGCAATTGAGGAGATCGACGAGGACATTGTACTCGGCTATCCGATGGGCTACTCCGATCAGACAGCCGACGAGTACACGGACATCGTGGACTGGCGGGGACGGCGAGTGCATCTGCTGGGGGCAAGTCCGACGAAGCAGTATCCGGTGATTGAGGAGCTAACACAGCCGCGTGTAACTGGTGAGGAGCCAGCTGATATCGTCGGCGTGGACTGGAACGGCATCCATCTGGCGGCGCTGCATGGCGAGTACTTTTCGCCACACGGCTACGGGAGTGCGGACCACCTCTCAATCCGGGCGACGGTTCGAGAGAGCCTAAGACACATCAGATCGTACTGGAAATCGCGGGGTGTATGGCCGACTGCAGAGACAGATCGGAATCCGCTAACAGCGGAACCGATGGACCCCGTCTGGGCCGCTGACGGTTCGAGAGCGACTATGAATGGTCTTGAAGATGCGATTGTCGTCGAGTACGAGAACGGACAGACACTCGCGTACCGGAACCAACACGAACGAGACAGGATCGAATACCGGGTAGGACTCACTCCCACCGAGGTCTACGGCTAGAGCCGACCGGACAGCCTCAGAGAGTTTTGTGACTCCCCGGTGGGGCGAGGGAGACAGATGACTACTACACAGACTGAGCGGACTCGTGGCCGCTTCGTACTGATCGGATGCGGCGATGCGAAAACCGACCAGCCAGTTGCGGCTCGCGATCTGTACACTTCGTCATACTTTGCGGTCAAGCAATCGTATGCCGAGGCAGCTGTCCAGTGGGCGCGAACTGCTGATCGACGGGCGAACTCTTGGGGCATCCTCTCTGCTGAGCACGGGATCTTACTGCCCCGACAGACGGTCGCCCCGTACGACACGACCATTGAGGACCTGTGCGGTGAACCTATCGAGGGCGAGACTCATTACCGGCTCCCGTCAGGGGAGCGAGTCGAGAGCCGACTAGATCGCTGGGCACTTCGCGTCAACTCGACGCTGGCCGATTGGCTCCGCCGGCCATACGCTGCCGATCAGCAGGACTCTCCGTGCCGGGAGTTGGTCGTTCTGGCCGGCAGTGACTATGTCGACGCATTGCATGAGCGTGGAATCTTCGACGGACGGCCAACTGCGATTCGGACTGGCCGGGAGACACACACTGCCCTCCCGCCGAAAGCAACCGTCCGGTTCCCGTTCCAGGAGCGCGACTTCGACGGGATGTTCGACCAGATGGACTGGCTCTCAGACCGTACCGAGGAACTTGAAGCAGCCGCCAAGCCTGCTCGGCGAACAGAACTCACAGCCTTCGACGGCGGTTTTGAGCGCGAGTCTGCTACGTGGCAAGCCAGTCATAGCGGCGTCGACGTCGAAGGGACCGAGCAAGCAGGGCTGGATGCGTTCGAGAACATCCCTGAGCGGTTCCTTGCCACGAGGCAGACGAGCCTTACGACCGACGGCGAGGAAGAATAGCCCCCTGCAGTGAGTGATTTTCTGTTCCTCTGGGGGGTGAGAGGATGACAACAACTGATCCGACTCAGACACAGGATGAACAGCTAGACCAACAAGCCGGGTTCGACTTCAGTAAGCCAGATCAAGAACACGAGATCGAGGCGTCGTACTCGTGGGGGTATGTCGACACTATCTACATGGACGACGACGGCGAACTCGTCCGCTCACAGGATACCGACGGCCACTACCGCAACGACGAATCATTCGAGTGCTCTTGTGGAGAGGCATTCGGTTGTGAGGCAGAGGCAGAAGCACATATTCGCGACAAGGCCTTCCAAGGCCCGCCGGTGCCGGTTGCCGGACACCCGGAGGAATTGCGTTGGGAAAACGAGGCGGAGACTGGATTCGACGAGCGTGTCGAATACATTCCAGATGTAGCGAACACGGCCGGCAAAGTTGTTGAGGGAGCTGACTTCCTGATCGCGACGGCACGAGCGACCCTGACGCCGCCAGCCGATCACGAGTTCGACGACTGGGAGCCTCTGCAATCTGGCCGCCTATCGAACCATCGTGGCGACCCGCTGTTCTCGGCACGGCTCTTGTCGAAGGCCATCGCGACGCTTTCGACAGGGAACCAGTACGTCCCAGACCGGTACACGCTGTATTTCCGCGGGCATACAGCACTGTATTTGGAGGGGCCGAGTGGCGGTATCATCATCGCTGAGCGGCTGCCAAGCCTTGACTGACGCGGCAGTTTTCTGTTCCTCCGGCGGATGAGAGGATGACAGAGCAAACATCCGAAACCAGCGATGCATCGCCTGCAAGCAGCGCCGTATCGACGGTCGACGAGCAACCGATTCCGGTCGTCAAGCCCCCTTCGCCGTTTGTCTGGACGGACGACGTGGTGCCTGCATTCGACGGCGCCGTGACCGTTCGCCCAGAAGATGCTCGGTATCCAATCGCTGCAACGGTTGTTGACGGCGCTGCGTATCTTGTCGCAACGGCCCGGGAGACGTTTACTCCGCCAGCTGACTACCGATTCCAGTCCTGGGACGAACTACAGTCTGGCCGCCTTGCACTCCGGTCGGGCGAGCCACAGTTTCCGCCAGCGGATGTGAGTCGCGCAATCGCAACGCTTGCTGAGCGGCCCACATACCAACCCGAGCGGTTCACACTCTTTTACCGAGGCTTAGAACCGCTCTACATTGAGGGGCCAGACGCTGGTATCGTCATCATCCCGTGGTGACTCTGAGGTAGTTTTCTGTTCCTCTGGCGGGTGAGAGGATGACCCACTCAGCATCGACACGACCGCAGTCGTTCCAGCATTGTTCGCCAACAGACATAGGAGAGTGTTCCTGTCCGATCCACGCTGACAATGACCCGTTCACGGCACCCCTTGGGGTTCGATTCGCTGACCACGTCACCGTTGAGCCAATCGACAGAGAAACCGCGTCCGGCGTGTACGAGGCTCATCACTCCTACATGGGCTCGCTTCCGTCGGTCAATCTCGCCCACCACGGACTGTACTTTCAGGATTCGCTGGTCGGCGCGATCACGTATCGGTATCCGCTGATCTCGAAGAAGCGAATCCGGTACGGCGTCGACGGCCAGCTTTGTCCCGAACCAGTCGAGATCGACGATCTTCCAGCGGAGATTCGAGCGACTGCCCGGCGAGTCCTCCCGTCGACGGACACGCCAGTTGTCGACAGTGAGATCGTCGCCGGCGACACAATCGTCGAGGCCGCACGGATTTGTCTCGGTGTCCGGATGCCAAACCTCGCTTCAGCGGCGTTGGCCCGCTCACAGGAGCGATTCTTAGCGGGCGACGACCGCGACACTCGATTTCTCCTAACGTGGGTTCGCTCGGACTACGACGGAGCGATGGTTCGAGCGCTGAAAGACAAGGGCTGGACCTGTACCGGCTATCGTGAGCCGGGGCAGGCAAGCAACCGCGAGGACAAGCCCATCCGGGAGCGGTACAAGTGGCGATTTCTCTGTCCTGTTGACACTGCTCGCGAGCAGTCAACACTTGCACGGTGGTCCCGGTGACCGATATCCAGCCCGACGCAACAGCTGACCGGTGTCGGTTCTGCGGGGACAGGACAGCCGATATTTTCGGTGAGGCACGCACGTACGTCCGGTGGCCCGACGAGGTCGACCGAGCGGATGGTTTGTTCCGGTTTACGATCTGCGAGCAGTGTGCGCTCCAGAGACGTTCTAACGTCGAGCAGGCGGCTTCACTCTTCCACGAGGCAGATCGAGACTCCCTCCTAACCTGTGACGTCTGTGGGGCTGTTGGCTGCCAGTCTGCAAGCACTCGTCGTCCAGCAGAAGAGACGTATCGGGTCGCAAGTGTCATCTCTTGGTCGGTGAAGATCAACGGCTTCGACGGAACAACACACTCTTGCGTTGACTGTAGCCCTATCGTTCCGGTCGAGTGTGTCAAGTCCCCGAATCGGACGTACAACGACGAACTGCCCCGTCTCGTTGAACCGCCGTTTGACTCAGTTGCGGAGACAGCGGACGACGCTCCAACCGACAGTGAACAAGTTGAGATCGGCGGCTGGGTCGGCTAGTTGGCTGCGGATTTGTGACAGATGAGTTCGTTTCCCTGTTGTGTGAGCAATACAGAGTGCGGATTGAACACGCGAAAATCATATTAATATTAGAAGTTGTAGAAATTGTTGAGAGTGATTCGAATATTAACAAAAATACATCATTATCGACTTCCAATTCTTGGAGCGTGTGGGGCGACAATGACAATTGTACTCTCCGGCCCAGGTGATAGTCTAAGCATTGTTGGCCCACTCAGTGTAGACACATTCTGGCTTTCTTTGGCCGTATGTGGAACACTAATACTGTCTGCACTCGTCCTCGGCGAGTATAGTCCAGAGGAATACGGGTTAGAACCGCAGAAACAGAGGAGGTAGCACTGCTGGGCTAATCGGCTCTACCCACACACAATCCGAACGGATTGTCGTGCAAGATACGCGCCCTTTACCGATTGTTTTCCCATTGTTCTCTATTATCATCTTCAGCATCCAGATGGTCTGGCATATCGCCGTCACCGACAAACGTGCTTAGCATCCAGTATGCGATGTGGTAGGCATAGTGATCTGCGGGCGTCTTCTCGTCGATTTGAATCGTCTGGCTAGTGTAGTATTCCAGTTCGCTATCGGAATCTGTATCCTGGCCAAACACATATCCGTCTGACCTATAGCCGTCGAGATCAGTCGATTCAACCACAATATCTGCGTCATCTTTGTCAGCCACTCGGTCGAAGGTGACATTCCCTGGAACGTTGCCATCACCTCCGGTTTGCAGATACTCGATAGCGGCTTCGAATTCAGATTCAACTGTTTCCCGATCCCGTTCGCGAATTGATTGTCTATCGATATAGACAGTTACTGTATCGTATTCCCACGGGTTCGGCCTGTCAGTTGCATTCGGTCTTGGTTTGAGTGTTAAGTTTCGCTGGGCAGCCATAAGTGGCATCGGCTCTTGACCGTGCAGTCGGCCATAAACGTGGCCGAACTCATGCTTCAGAGTCGATTGTTGACTGTCCGGTGTGTACTGGGTGCTGATTTCAATGGTGGAGTCATCGCTGGCGAGACTGTCACCGCTATAAACAGGCGCACAGCCACCAGCTTCCCCAGTATATGTAAACCCACAGATTCCAATTGATTCCTTATACCGAACTGTAACATCAGCGTCGGTATCGTTTGCGACAAGCACCATCCTCTGGGTATAGTTACGGTATTTCGATCCGGCCCCTGATTCCCAGTATTCGATTGAGTTTTTGACCTGTGACTTCGCTAGTGACCAGTTCTCCGCGTTCTGAATTGAGACGTGGACCGTGCTTTTTGTTGGCCATGGATCAACCACTGCCGGGTCATCTGGTGGGTTAATATCATTTCGAGTGTCCGGCTCCTGAACACCGACAAAATAAGTTAGCGCCTCTCGATAAAACTGCTCTGTCGCGTTTTGCTCGTATCGCGTCGATACCTGGATTTGATCAGTCCCATCTGGATTAGCAGTCTCGGAAATGCTGGGTGAGCACCAGTAGTATGTTCCGGTGGCAATGCTATCGCCACATTGCTCTATCGTATCTTGAGCTTCCACAGTCACGTCTGCCGAACCCGCCTCAACAACCTCAAAGTGGACTGGATAGTCTCCAGGCTGAGCCGCGTTGAACCACTCAATCGCCGCTGCAAACGCTTCCCTTTGACGCGTCTCGTTTGCTGTACTACCCAGTGTGCGAAGGTGTATGCTAACCGTTTCTTTATTCCATGGGTTCTGTGCTGCTGGGTCAGACGTTGGCGTGGATTCCTCTGGAGAGTTATCGTCTGGCCCCTCTGTCGGCGTTTCTATATTTTCACCCACCCCCGTCGGAGTAGGTGTGGCATTTGGCTGATCTGCCGATCCGATATTGAGCCCACTGCAGCCGGCAGATAGCACTACAATTATAAGTAATAACCAAACTCGCATTAACTAATAATTACATGATTGCTATTATATCAGTTTTTGAAATTTGAGTGGTAGTTATTTCTAGTAATCAGTTGGCAACTACAGCCGATTTAAAATCATAGTCGATAGTTTAGCAACCACCATTATGCAGGATGAAATAGAGTTGCACATATGAGAATTAAAAGAGCAGCTAAAGATGGGTTAACCTTCACCGGGGGAGTACTTCTGTTCGTAATCCAGTTATTCCTCTGGCGTATCGCATTCACGATTATTGCCGGCGTGATCATGATTGCGTTGCTATTTGGCGGCGGCTTTGCCTATGGTGTAGCCGCTGCACTTGGGCTATCGAGCTCGATATCGTTGCTGTTAGGCATTGTTGGGCTTGGAGCGTTCGTGACCTGCATCGGAGCTATCGCAGGCCATTACGGCTACGACAGTCCGCGAGTCAACGTCTCATTCACCAAACCGACGGGAGAAAAAGAGTAAGAGGGTGACCCAGCAGTTCAGAAGTCGTTTGATGAGTCAAACTCAGAATCATATCGAGTTTTTCTCTCCACCGGCCAGTACGCAGACAGACTGTGCGGGCATTTCGGGCACATAAGTAGGTAAATAAACCGAATACACGGCTGCCTCAGCCCTAATTTTGTGTTCCTCTGGCGGGTGAGAGGATGTCTCGAAATATGTCTCGTCGTGGCCCAGAAGACCTGTCTCGGTCAACCACTCCGCAGTTCGTCGAGTCCGTCGTGACGACTGTTCGAACACAGCCAGACAGCACTGATCTTGAGGCAGTCGTTCTCCGTGCTGTAGCCCAGCGCTCGGACAGCATTGCCCTCCCGGACGTGCTCGAACTCCGCTCACTGCTGGACGCCGACGGCGAGCAAGCCGACACTCTAGAGGAACAAGTCCGGACCATCATCAACGCTATCGACGCCGAACTCGCTGGCTGGGACCGACAGGAGGATCTTGCATGACGCCAGCGGAAACAGCGACGTTGGGCGATTTCGGCGCTGGTGGCCCTCGATCTGATGCCCTGATCGACACGAAGGCCGCAGCACAGGAGGCTGTCGCCGGCGACTGGGAATTTCTCGCCGCCGGAAACGACACAATCGGCTGGCACATCCCCAACACCGGAGCGACAGTCCTGCTCAAACGAGTTGATGCTGGCTGGACGCTCGAACGCGCAACCAAACTCGTCGGGACCCGAAGCACACTCGATGCGGGTCTGGAACTCGCCCACACCTACATGGTGGATCGACCGGCGGGAGCATCGACATGGCGATGATCGAGCGCGACAGCTGGCATCGCGAGGAACGCCATCGGGTTCCGGCCGGGCTGGCACGGGCCCGGTTCTGGCAGTCGGTTGCGCCGCACAAGGTCGGGTTCTGGGAAGCCGTCGATGAGACGCTGCTGGCTCACTACCCGCACTGTCGGTACAAGCGCAAAACAACACTCGATGACTTCCGGGAGGAAGCCACATGAGCAACCCTGACCCGATTCTCGATAAACTCCCGCCAGAGCAGCTATTGGACGCCGAACATCTCCAACTAATCGTCGCTGGCATCAACTGTATGCACTCAATCGAGACGATCCAGCAGTATCTCGCCCACGAGAATCAGCACGCGAACCGGACGCCAGTCCAGTCTCGCCTTCGAGAGCGGGCACGCGAGGTCCGCCGCGATGAATCGGATACCGAGGAGCAAGTCGTCGCATAGTTTCTGTGCCCCAACGGGGTGAGGGGCGTCCCACTGCGGGCGCTCTGCTACTGATCATGACTGAAAGTAAGACAGACGAGACAACTGCACAGCAGTGCGACGACCTCGATATCGACCCCGACGCGGTAGATATCGGTGACGGGCTGAAAACAGCCGAAGACGCGCCTGAAGTTGTCGTCGGTGGCGTCGACGCGGAAAACAAGCGCGTGAAGGTGTACTCTTCGTCTGGCGAACTACGGATCAACCGCTGGGTGAGCATGGACCTGTTCAGCGTCCACTCTCCAAACGAGGACATTCAGACCGACGCCGACCGCGAAGAGTGGCTGAACGAGACGCTGCGGAAGAAAGCGACGCATATCGACGGGAACGTGTACCCACTCAGGTATGCTATCGACGAGAACGGGACCGTGATCGCACAATAATCGAGGAGCCATACTAACCCCCTCTTTCGCTTTATCGCACGCTCACGGTTCCCGAGCGCAGGCGCTCGGGGGACACGCTCCACCTTGGACCGGCAGGCCGGTCCGGCGGTCCCGCTTTTGGAGACAGGTGAGGCTCATCGCGATAAATCGGATGGCTGTGAACAAGCCATCGTGTGATTTCTGTGCCCCTTGGGGGCGAGGGGCGTTCCATAGAGGTCGCTCTGCTACCGATCATGAGTGAGAACAAGACAGACGAAACGGCTGCACAGCAGTACGAGAACTACCCCGATCCCGATGCCATCGTACACTTTGGCGATGTCTCGGAAGAACTGGTCGAGTTGATCGAGGAAACGCTGGAGACCTCAGAGTTCCTGTCGACCTCTCGCGACGACCTGCCAGAGACGACACTACTCGTTGAGGCGGTCGAAAATGAGTGACGACCACCTGTTCATCGTCGTGGAGGGTGTCGGGCCAGCAGACTTTCCCGAAAACGAGGCGAGTTCTCCCAAACAAGACGAGGCCGTTGCTCTCGCGAACGATATCCACGATCTGCTTCGCGAGGAGTACGGCAAGGAAGAGATCGAGGGCGTCATCCCGATAGTCAACCCCGACGCCCACGAGCAGATGCAGGCGACCGAACTCTGACCGGGATGGGAAGGCAGTTTCTTTAGCCGTGGCGCTGGCTGCAACGCCTGCTCAGTCAGTGAGCAAATGTAGCGTCGGCCAAGCTAACAGATACGATATGTTTTCTGGTCTCTGTGCAAGATACAGGGCCAAGGCTGTCTCTTGCCTATACGTTCACCGAGTCCCAAACGGCCGTTTCGGACGCTTTCGAACCCGATCTGTAGTCGGAAGATCGAGGTGAGGAGTGATTTGGGAGGTGATATCGACGGTGGAGGGTTACTGAATGCGGGTAAACGAGTCGGCAAAATCGTCCCATAAGGGCGTTTCACCTGTAGATGTCTGGATTTTAGTCAGATTCAGTAATCTCCACAGCGATTCGATTTGTGGGTAAGAGACAGTTCAGACCCTTGCTACATCGTAGCAGGATCAAACAACATCGAACCAATCAGCTCAAAAGTAGAAGAAATATCACCGAGCAAAGCAGGACCGCTCCCAGAATACGAAGGAGGAGGAACCGGCATCGACCCATCAACCGCCCAACTATCCAACATAGCCACAAACACAGACAATCCTGAAGTAAGCGATATCTTCCAACACTTCCCAGAAGGAAGCAGTGGGGGTAATGTGCAGACTGGTGATGATGAAGGACTTCTTAGGAATCCTTTAGAAGTTTGTAGAACAGATCTTGGAAAATGTCAGTAAGTAAGAAAGAAAAGGTGGGTTAGGCGTCGGCAACTTCCTCACTCATATCAAAGTCGTCGATGCCTTCCATACTGACACTTCCATCAGCAGTAATGTTAGTTTCTGTCGCTTCGTATTCATTAAAGCCGTTGTTGAAGTACTTTTCTCTCATTCTGTTTCTTAGAGCCAGGTCGCCATCTTCCTCGTATTCATCGACTATCTCAAGGATTTCTTCTTCTCTGCCATCTTCACTGATAAGAAGATGTTCACCAGTAACATAGTTCTCATCATACTCTCCAAAGTTAATTTCGCCCCCAAGCAAGATACTTATGTTCATACCAAATTGATCGTAGCTTCCATCTCTGTTCAAATTTTCTTCTTGAATTATTTTTTCTGCTGCGTCTTTGTCGATTAGGCTTCGTGAGTTGTAGCTTTCTGGGTTGTCTATTTGTTGTAGGAGTCTTCTCATGAAGTTGTCTGCACTGGCAGGGTTTCCGCTGATGTGTGTTGTGTGTTGGTAGCGTTCGTCGAGTGCTCCTCGAATTGTTTGGTATTCGGTGTTGCCTCGTTCTGTTTCCCCTTGTGTTTCTACATCGATTCTACTGAATTTGAGCCAGCCGTCTGGGCTTGGTGTTGCGTCGAGTCTGCTGTCTATTTTGAAGTCCCATTCCTCTCCGTCTTTCTGCTCTAGGGTTTGGTGGAGGGCGGACATGATGTGTCTGTGCCGGTTCCAGTATCCCTCTTCGTGGTTTCCGCCGCTGTATTGTTTTGAGGCGGTTTCGAGTCCGGATTTGACTGCTTCGAATCTGCCGCCTTGTTCGAATCCTTCTTCGAGTGATTCGTCTATTGCTTGGAAGCTGATACTGGTTTTTCCACCGGTTCCCTGTACCCGTTCCAGTACTCCTTCGTCTTCTCCGTGGATCTGATTGAAGTATATTTCTCTGCCTGTTAGGTCTTGACTTGGTTGTTCGGTTTCTTGAACCTCTGTTTCTGTCGGTGTGGGTGTCGGGGTTGGTTCTGGTGTTGGGGTAGAGGTCGGCGTGGATGTTCCGTGTGCAGGGTTTATCGTCGAGTTGTTGGGCGTCTCTTGGATCGTCTCGGTTTCTGTTGAGCCTGTTCCTCCTAATCCACCACATCCAGCCAATCCGCTTGCAGTGCTAACCCCGAGTAATGTAAGAAATCGGCGTCGATTCATTATGGTCATTAGTTATCAGGTGGATTAATAATTCTGCTGCACTATCAGCCGATCAGTATGCACAGGGAGGGTATGTGTCCTGTTCTATGATATCTCCAAGGGTGCTGGTAATCCAGCGACTCGCTAATCAGTACTGGTGTGGATATGTAGCCGTGTGTTAGTTAGCTGGTAGAGCCTTAGCTAACAACATCACATTCTCACTCTTGGACGGTCGTCTTACTAAATCTCTGAGACGTGGGGCACCTCGGTGGTCACTACCTCACCTGTACTGAGCACTCTTATCTGAACTAGAGTTTCGCCTTCACGAACTCTAGTCCCCGAATTTTCTGCGCCCCATGGGGGTGAGGGGCGTCCCACAGAGGGCGTTCCGCCTGTTACTCATGGCTACAACGGAATCAAGTAGCGACACCGAGAGTATCGACGCCAGCAATATCGAGGACGCAGCGCCGAACAGCCGTACCGTTTCGGCGCTGACCGAAGTGATGACCGTCTTGGACTCGATTGGGCGGGCACGAAACGCCGACGCCCTTTTCCTGGTCAACTCCGGGTCCGGGTCAGAGTACCTTGTCGACACCAGAACAGGCAGTTGCGAGTGCAAGTGGAAGCAGTACAATCCCGGTGAGGAATGCAAACACCAGAAGCGAGTCGCCTTCGCGACCGGCGAGCGACCCATCCCGCAGTGGATGAACGACGACGCGCTGGACGACCAGTTCGGTATGCACGTCGACGGCGAACCCCGGCAAGCAGTCCCCGACGGCGGAGTCATGCAGGTTCGGTTCGATGACAGCGGCGTCACAGACCCGGAAGCCGACCCCTTCGCTGTCCACTCTGAGGACGAGCCACGAACGAAGCGAGCGAAACAAGAAGATATCGACGTCTCGTTTCTGGCAAAACCGGGACGCTACGAAGTCCACTCAGCATCGGACAGTCGCTACGAGGTAGACGTGCTTGAGGAGACGTGTTCCTGTCCCGATGTCGCTGAGCGATGCAAGCATCTCCGCCGGGTCGATATCGAGATCAACGCCGAACGGGTCCCCCGACCGGATGGAAAACTGCCAGATGCCTAACGGGCCCAGCAGCGTGTTTTCTGCCCCTCTGGTGGGTGAGAGGTGTGCTCTTAATGGCTTCACGGACTATCCAGACTGAACTGGTTGGGTCGACGCAGACTTGTCCCGAGTGTGGCGGAACACTCGACAGCAGTGGACGGGAGACGCATTGCACGGACTGTGGCCTAGTAGTTGAAGAGAATCAGGTCGACCGTGGCCCCGAGTGGCGGGCGTACAATCGGGCGGAGCAGAAGCGGACAGGGGCTCCCCGGACGGTGACACGCCACGATCGGGGGCTGTCGACAGATATCGGGTCGGCTGAGGGTTCAGATATCTCGTCGAGACGGCGTCGACGGCTTGCTCGCCAGCGACAACTCCACGGTCGGTCGAAGTTCGACAGCAAGCGCGAC
>Ga0207754_100561_pt1 | contig 13428 bp, 7 predicted proteins | sample A23E1SouthBayCA_FD_187728 | JGI IMG/M metagenome (GOLD analysis project Ga0207754, IMG submission 187728) | Aerobic enrichment media microbial communities from Eden Landing Ponds, California, USA - A23 E1 (SPAdes) | ecosystem: Environmental > Aquatic > Marine > Unclassified | place: Emeryville, CA... | reverse complement strand
CGTTCGGGGACCGTCGTGCTGCTGGAGCCGGTCGACGAGTTCGTCATGCGGCGTCGACTGCCGGTGGATGTCGATGGTCGCGCCGAGGTCGTCGAGGATCTGGTAGAGAGTCCGGAATCGGGTGTAGTTGCGCCAGCAGTTGACGTAGGTGGCCTCAACGTCCAGGACCTCTTCACGCAGTCTCTCGGTGACGAACTGCGAGATACAGGTTTTGCCCGTTCCGCTTGGTCCGGTGACGATGGCGGTGTCGGCGGGTTCCCCGTTCGTGATTGGTTCGAGGACGCTAGAGAGGTGGTTGACTTCGGCGTCGCGATGCTCGACTTCTCGAGGGACGAATCCGGCGCGGAGCACGCGAGCATCGCGGATCATCTTCTATTGCTGTTCATATTTTTCGTCCTGGTTATAAAGCGTAACCGGGTCGTTTCCGGAAAAGCAAGATCTGAATACCGAAAACATTCTCATCCGGTCGCTGCCCCGTGGTTCCACAACCAGAAATCCCTGTTTCCGGGAAAGACCAGAGATTAGTTCAGTAACATTCCTTTATTTGGACAAGCATCAAGTAGGCCTCGGTTAGAACATAAGAGCATGACAATCTCCAACCTCCTGACTCCTCGTGAAGAAGTTCAGGAAGGCAGATTTCAGGGAGTTCTCCAAGCCCACAAGGTAGGTGGCTCAGAGGACCGACTGGAAAACGACCCTTCCCGCCTGCTCTCCATGACATACCCGTCGAACGCCCTGGAAACCGCGTTCGACCACGTCGACAACAAACTCCGGAGCCGAGACAGCCAAGGAGGAATCACGCTCACCGGCCCCTACGGAGCAGGTAAATCTCACGGCCTGCTAACCCTCTACCACCTCTTCAACAGCCCGGATATCGGCCAGGAATGGCTCGAAGAATGGGAGATCGCTCTCGACGTCCCGGACTCTGCAGAAGCAACTATCCTCTCTACCAGCGAGACCGACGCCGACCATATCTGGGAACCGATCTTCGAAGACCTGGGACGTGAGGATATCTCGGAAGATGTCAAGCGCTACGTCACGACCGATCATATCGAGGACCTCTGTAGTGACAAGCCGGTCGCTATCTTTTTCGACGAGATCGAAACGTGGTGGGAGTCCTTCAGCGACTCAGAAGACGAGGAACTGGTGGAACGCAACGAGTTCTTCATCCAGAACCTGCTGGAGGTAGCGAATGACCCTGACGAGGACTTGTTCGTCTTCATCACGCTCCTGGACAAGAGCGACGACTTCAAGCGGATTCTCAACAGGACGAACCCCTACGCTGTCGACCTGAACGCTACAGGGGACCGGGAACGGATAATCCTCCACCGCCTCTTCGAGACCCGGCGCGAGGAGCTGGACGAGAATAAGGTTCGGGATATCGTTCAGAACTACGTCGAGAACTACAGCTACCCCATCGAGATCGAGGAGGAGAAACGGTATGAGAATCGGATGGTCGAGACCTATCCGTTCCATCCAGAGCTTCTAGATCTGCTCGACAATCTATACGAGGGCGGGAAGGAACGGCAGAACGTCCGGGGAGCGATGAACGTCCTCGCAGACACGGTCCGCAGGCTGTACCAGGAGACAAATCTCATCATCACCAGCGACATCGAGGCAGCTGCGTTCCGGGGGATCAACCAGACCCTGTTCAACCGGTACGTCTCCGATCTCGATTCAGTCGAGGATATCGACTACGGTGAAGAGTTGCTGAAGACTATCCTCCTATACACTCTGGACGAGCGGTCCCAGATGGCCTCCGTCACCGAGTGCCTGCTTGGAACCTACAAGCCAGGGAAGAACTCGGTGTCGAAGCTTGATATGTCCCTTCAGAACCTGTACGGCACGGCTCACTACCTTGACCGTGACGAACAGAAGACAAACTACTACATCACCGAGGATCCGAAGCTCACCGCTCTCGTAACCCGGGAGCAGGAACGGGTTTTGGACGGGGACAGGGAAGCTATCGAGGAGAAGCTGGCCGAGGTCGTCAGAGATGATGTCTGGGACGGAGGTGTGGTCGTCTACCCTGAGGATGACGTCTCGGACTCGCGGGATATCTCCGTCGTGGTTATGCTGGATTACCTGTCGAACGGGGCCTTAGAGAAGAAGCTGAACGGTTTCTTCGAGGGCCGAACCTACCAGAACACGGTTCTCTTCGTCACGCCGAACCAGAAGATTCGGCAGGATAACGACCTTATCAGCAAGGCCGCACGGGTGCTCGGTGCGGAGAATCTGAGAGGAAAAGTCGACGACGAGCAGGGAGAGCTGGAGAAGATCATCCGTGACGAGCGTCGGGAGCTCCGGAACGAGCTTGAGGACAACTACGGCAGCTGGGTGAAGTGGACTGATTCAGGAGGCGGTCTCCGGATGAGGAAGAAATCGGTCAGCCCAGATGTGGAGGACGTGAAGAGCAAGGTTGGCCGTGACAAGACGTACATCGGCGAGAAGATCGTTGACGAAGTTCAGGACGCGGAAAACGGCGTAAACGTGGCCTCGATGCTCAACGACTTCCGCCAGTTCCGAAGGATGCCCGTGGTCCTGGAGGACAGTGCGTTTTACTCCGCTCTCGGCCAGCTCTACCGTGATGGGAAGATCATCTTGGAGAGTGACCGGGCGAAGTTCTACGCTACTCAGAAAGGCGATCCGCTACCGGACCTGGACGATGATCTGACCATTCACCACCCGGATAACCTTGACGAGTCAGTCTACACGGAGACGGAACCTGAGCCAGAGCCTGACCCAGACACCACTGGTACTGGAGGGGTTACGACAGGTAGCAGTATCGGGACCGGAGACGGAACAACGACCACTGTTGGGCAAACTGAGACTGAGACAGGTAGTGGAGGAGAGACCGTCAGCACCGAGACGGAGACAAAGACAGTACAGCTGGAAGGGAACAGCCCCCGTGTTCTGCGAAGCGTAGCCGAATCTAGGGTCAACGCAGACTCAGACACCGCTACGCACATCGATCTCTCCTACGATTTAAACGACCTCTCGAAGGAGGAGCTGATCGAGTTCCTGGAACAGCTTCCAAGTGCCATTCACATCGACGCCCAGGTGGTGATCGAAAGTGAAGTTCAAGACTGAGGCCCTCACCGACCTCGTCGAAACCGAAGACCCTGTCAACTCAGTCTGGCAGGCAGTCTGGAATATCTGGGCTCCACCTGGAGACGATATCGGCTCACATTACAGCCGTGAGCCGCAGATGGTGGAGTACGAACGCCTGCTTCTTGACGTCTACAGCGAGTTTTACACAGACATCCTGACGGACAAGTGTGTGAACGAGGCCTCCATGAACGTCCCTGAGGACGGGACACTGATTATGATGGACTCGATGAGTGTCCGGGAGGCCTCTCTGTTCGTACAGTTCCTGCAAAGTGGAGACAGTGATCTGTCCGTCGGCTACTCCTACTCGACCGTCCCGTCAGAGACTATGCCTTTCCGGGAACGAGTAGGTTACTCCGACCTGAAGAAGGAGTACAAAACTGCGAGCGTGAAAAGCCAGGAACCCTCACTGGACGGTGACGAACGGATAGTCTGGTGCCGTTTCCCTGACGCACTTCTCGAAAACATCCAGGAAGGGAAAACGAAGCTATCCTCGATCGAGGAGATGTACGAGAAATCGGAGACAGCCCTCCGAAACATCATTGCCCAACTTGATACGGATACACTGGTCATCACCTCGGATCACGGCTACGCACGGTTGGACTCCGGGCACACTTTCCAGATATCGGATCGGCAAAAAAACCGGCTTCAGGACACCTTCAGCGGACGCTTCGAAAGCGTCGGAGAGGTCAACGCCGACGACCTCGTAGAGGAAGGCCTTGTTGTTGAGGCTGACGGATACTATATGCCTCTCGGACGGTACACCTGGCCCGCAGGAGGGAAGTACTCCAATTTCCAGCACGGAGGCCTCAGCGTTTCTGAATGTATCACTCCGCGAATCACAGTAAACCTCTAAAATCCAGCTATGAGCAAAGACAACAGTAGTCGTCGACCTATCGAAATTTCATTCCCGATCGAGGAAGTCAACGAGATCGCGTCGAAAGAAGGCCACGCCAAGCGGTACTACCGTCCGGTGTACACGATGCACAAGTACTGGGCCAGGCGGCTGGGCTCAGTTTTCCGCACAATGCTCCTGTACTCTCTCGCAGAAGATGAGATACATATCAAGGAGAACGGACAGGAGAGCCTCGAGGAGCTGCCGGACGTTGACTGGGATAACCCTGAGGCCTTGTGGGAGTACTACCTGGAAGATGTCGACTTCGACGGCAAGACTGTTCTGGACCCGTTCATGGGCGGCGGGACAACCATCGTCGAAGCCCTGCGAATGGGATGTAACGTCATCGGCAGCGACCTCAATCCTGTCGCCTGGTTCACCGTCAAGAAAGAGATCGAGCCGGTCGACATCGATGACCTGCAGAAGGCCTACGACGAGATCTATGAATCCGTCGGTGAGGAAATCCTCGAGTACTACCAGACTCCGTGTCCGGACTGCGACGATATGGCGGACGCGATGTACTACTTCTGGGTCAAGGAAATCGAGTGCCTGAACTGCGGCCATGACGTCCCCCTGTTCAAGGGCTACTACTTTGCTAACTCCCGTTCCTCCAAAGACAGCTACAAGAACGTTCTCTGCCCGGACTGCTGGACCGTCCAGCAAACAGACGACCACAGTACCGAGACGAAGTGCGTGAACGACGACTGCGGTAACAAGTTCATGCCCAAGGAGGGAACCGCTTCAGGTCAGAACTATACTTGTCCTGATTGCGGTGTCCGGAGCAAGATTATCGACGCCACGAAGCGGTTCGGGAAGCCGAACTCCCAGATGTACGCGGTTGAGTACTACTGCAGTTCCTGCGACGATAAAGGATACAAAGATCCCACTGATCACGACTTAGAGCTCTACGAAAAGGCCAGCCAGGAGCTGGAGGAAGAATGGGACGAGCTTCCGATCCCGGAGCAGGATCGGTACCAAGGCAGCAGCGACCGTGCATGGAACCACGGCTACCACAAGTACCACCAGATGTTCAACGACCGGCAGCTGTTGCTGCTGGGCCGACTCCTGAACGAGGTCGACGATATCGAGGATCAGAATGTGAAGGAGTTCCTGCTCACCACGTTCTCCGCCATGCTGGAGTCGAACAACATGTTCTGCATGTACAATCGCGTGGCGAACAAGCTTGAACCCATTTATAACTACAACACGATTATCGCCCGCCACACACCTGTTGAAGGCAATATCTGGGGAAGTGATTACGGACGTGGCACCTTCAAGGGGATGTTCGATAAGACGAAGGCCGCGAAGGAATGGTGTCAGAGCCCAGTCGAGAAGTACATCGATGAGGACGGAAACTCACAGGATAAGCAGATGCAGACTCCTGTGGAGGGTCTTCTGGTAGACGATGCGTCCGAACTTGGGGGGACAGGGAACGCTATGCTCCGCTGCGGAACATCAGAGTACCTGCCTATCGAAGACAAGTCCGTGGACGCGATCATCACGGATCCTCCGTACTACGACAACGAGATGTACGCCGAGCTCTCTGACTTCTACTACGTTTGGTTGCACCAGGTTCTCAGCGACACCTACGATCACTTCCAGGGGGAACGGACGCCCAAGAAGAGCGAGGCCGTTGTCGATCCTGCGAAGGACGTTGAGGACAAAAGAACCGAAGACCACTACATCGAGACTTTGACCAACGTCTTCAACGAATCCCGTCGAAAACTGGCCGACGATGGCATTATGGCCTTTACCTTCCATCACAAGGAGACCGAGGCCTGGGGTTCAACGCTTCAATCTGTCTTGGATGCTGACTTCTACATCAGCGCTCTCTACCCTGTGAACAGCGAGACCCGAGGCGGTACACGGCACGGCAGAGCCACCGTGGATTACGACACAATCATCGTTTGTAGAAAACGTCAGGAAGACCCAGAGGAGGTCTCTTGGAAGTCCCTTGAGGACGACATCTACTTCCGGGCAGAAGACGAAATTGACCGCTTAGAGCAGGCTGGACGCCGCTTAACTGGCGGTGATATTTTCGTGGTAGCGATGGGAAAGTGCCTGGAAATCTTCTCAAAGCATTACCCGAACGTCACCCGAGACGGAGAACAGATGGACGTCGTCGAGGCTGTCGACGCCATCAAGGAAATCGTCGACGAGCAGCTCCTCGAAGAACGGTTCCAGATCCTCAGCGAGGAAATGGACCCGCTCAGCGCTGTCTACCTGACCCACGTACTCGGACGGGGTGAGGAACTGTCCTTCAATGCTCTCAATAAAGATCTCCGGCAGAGAGGTGTCGACGTAGCAGAACTAGTCCACGAAGACCTACTGGAGCAGCAGGGAGACGACCTCGTCATTCTCAACCCTCTAGAACGGGCCGACCGCTTGGAGAACAAGAACGAGCCGCTCGCTATCGACAAGGCCCACTACCTCTACTACCTCTTCGAGACAGACCAGTTAGCGAAGAAATTCGGCCAATGGACAGACGAAGCAGCGATCAATGCTCTACGGAGACTCTCTGAAATCGAAGGAAATGACGACTACGATGATATCGCGGAGTACGTGAAGGAACAGTCAGACACCCAGCTGGAGATCGAAGACTTCAGCTGACCCTGTATCGCCCCGCGGGAACGGGGCTTTTGAGATTACTTTTATACCAATTGCCAGTTTACGGACTGCTAGAACCGGATGAACTTCGATATTGGCTATCACGTCGTCGACGAGGAGGCCTTAGAAGACGGCGATAGGTTCGAGGAGAAGATGAGCGTAGTAGAGTTTCTCCGTCGAGTCGACGATATGAGCGACCTTCCCTATGATATCGCGGTCTATGGTCTCGACAGTTATCTTCGAGGTGCGGAAGATCCTGAAAAGATCAGCGAGTTTGTCCACGATATCCTCGCGGAGCGCGTGAACTTCCTGATGACGAACAACCCCAGAGTACAGTTCGTGGTAGACAACGTGGAGTACTGGGACGAGCCTGTACTACCTGACGGCGCCGACCGAATCGAGCTAAATATAATTTTCCGGGGAAGCCTCGAACAGGTCGGGCCAGGCTGGTACTCCAGCAACCTGAACGTGACCTCATAGAACTGGCCCCATCGCTTTGTGGTGGGTCTCGTTGCTCTATTCCTGCGATTGTTCAGACTACCGGCCGGGGAAACTGCTATGAAGGAAGTATTATAATCAATCGTCGTCTACGCTTCGGTCGTGACTGAGTCTGTATTTCCGTTCCCAGGAGGCAAATCATATCTAGCCCCCTGGATTATCGAACATTTCCCTAAGCACAAGTGCTACGTTGAGGTATTTGGCGGAAGTGGAGCGGTGCTGGTCAACAAGCCCGAGAGCCATACCGAGGTCTACAACGACTTAGACGGCGACCTAGTCCAGTTCTTCAAGGTACTTCGGGAAAGAGAAGACGAGCTCGTTGAGTGGTTGAACCTGACGCCCTACGCAAGGGAACAGCACCAGGAATGGAAAGAAGACTTCTACTCCGGCGAAAGGCCTGACGACCCGATAGAGCGGGCAGGCCGATTCTTCTACCTCCGGTACTCCCAGTACGCCTCAAAATACCGGACAGCTTCGGGATTCGCGGGAGCCCATCAGAGAAACAAGGCCCGGAAGCTGAGAAACGCCGCGGAGAAACTCCACGAGTTTGCTGACCGATTCAAGAACGTCCAGATCGAGAATCTTGATTACGCCGAAGTGATTGATCGGTACGACAGCGAGGACACGTTCTTCTACTGCGACCCGCCTTACATCGACGAAGGTGACGATCTCTACCGACACGAAGACGCTTTTGACCATGAACGGTTCGTCGACACCCTGACTCAAACCGAGGGCAAGTGGGCGGTATCCTACCAACGAGTCCCAGAGGGATTACAAGATTACATCATCGTGGAGAAAGGGCGCTCTCAGTTCATGAACAAGCAACATAATGATGAGACGCGCTCAACTGAGGTCACAGAGCGCCTCATCCTCAATTACGATCTCGATGAAGCCGGGAAGTTCGAGGTTGACGATACAGAGCAGACTACGCTTGACGGTCTTAACGACGACGAGTAAACATCCAGATGCTCTCCGGTTTAAGTGTGCTCTATCAAGCACTTTCTCAAGTCCACTCTCAATATTTGGGGTTTACTAACAAGTCTGTCAGTCCTTCTCAAAGGGATGTTTCGGGCTGTCTTCCCATCCTTTGATTTGGATGCCTGGGATGTTATGCTCTTGGATGATATCGGCGTGGCCGACGAATAGGCCTAATTCGAGTTCCGGACTCCTAAGAGGATCGGGGCTACTCCCGACATACTTATTTTGGCCATCACGATCCAACTCCATATCCTCACCTGGTCGTGCATAGGCACCGTACTCAAGAATTTTCTTCGTTCCCTCGATGACTGGGGGTTCGTATTCCTCATCCTCCAATACGACACTGTGTTTGACTTCTCCGATGAACAGGCGAATGAGGGTTGGATCGTCTGCTTCTGCGTCCAACTCTAATAGAACTATATCGGGAGTCTTGCGACCGCTTCCGGACTCTTGGCCAAACGCTTCGCTACGTATCCACCGGCGATGTTGGTGTACGTAGCCTACTCGCGCTGGATCACTCGTACCGAACTCGTCTGTTAAGGGTGGTTCAGGGGATGGATATCTTGGCTCGCGAATTGACAGAAGGTCATGAAAGTCGGTGCTGTCGCCGTAGGGATACTTACCCTCCCAATCGTTGAAAAGGAGAAATTCGGAGTTATCGTGTTCCCACCGGGCTAAGAGTTCACCACGATAGTCTCCACTTGTATCTCCGGTGAACGGTTCCAATTGATTTTCGACTTGTTCAACTTGCTCGAGGAGCTTGAATATCCAATATAGTTCGTATATATCTGAGCCTTCCTCATTCTCTTCAGTGGGATGGAACAAGTCTAGGCTAAGGAGACTCGCGGCGTACTCCCCGTGTTCGTCGAGCCAATCCGTGCCCAAACCCCGGTAGTATTCTAGCAGGGCTGCCGCTTCCCGATAGACCCGGTCGCGATCAGCTTTCACTTCAGCAATTTCCCGGTCAGTAACCGAGACTGCATTAAGATCTACTGTCTCAAAATGGGGGCTGTTCAGGATGCGATTTAGCTCCTGCCGATATTCCCCCTCAGGCCCCCATTCCTCAAACCAGGTTGGCCATTTACCATCCTCAACGACGTTACGATTGAAGTCTGTACAGATGGACAGGATTGTCGAGAGGACCGCAAACAGAACACGATTCCGGGTCGAATAGGGCGTCTTTTCCCGCACGCTGCAGGCAAACTTCTGTGACCTTATATCGCCTGTCCGATAGCGATACTGAATACTTTCACCCCAATCTATGTGACCACGGACTGTACCATCTGTGATTTCGACACGCTGAGTGACTTCTGGATCGAGAGATCGGAGTCTAGCTGGTAATAGTGAAATAAAATCCAGAACACCGACTGACTCTCCATATCTGTCCCTAATCCCTGCTGTCTTCTCGATCGGAACAGATAGTTCTTCGCGGCGTTTGGTCGTTCGTGGCTCCCACTTCCCTGTGCGGAGGAAATGGTACGAAAGGATATCATCAAGACCACGAATGTTAACATTGGGATCAAGAGCCCGAGACCATCCCTCAATGTTGGTCACATCCCCGAGATATCCCGTCAGGTGCTCAGCACACTCTCTGACGATGTCCTCGGTTCCCGGAGCCGAGATACCGTTTCTACTCGCCATCTGTGGGTATCGCGATATCTAAATACTCTCTGGTAAACTCGTTCACTATATCACGATCGAAGAGTTCGTCACCTAGTCGACCCCCAATTTCCCCTAATACATCGTCCATTTTGCTTGGCGGAAGACCATCGAGTTGTGGAAGTAGCTTTGCAACGGTGGCGTACTCGTAGTGGAGTTCTCCAGTCCGTTCTATGCCTGTAATAACTTGTTTAGCAAGGTCCTCAATCACTCCTGGTCCAACTTTTTGATGTCGTTGAACCGCTGTCCATAGAATCGTCAGATCTTCTTTCAGGCGATTATCCAAGTCACTACTGACGTTCTCGATATCCTCTTCATCAGGATAACCTAAATTCCAGATGTCTAAGTATTCGTCAAGAAGGAACTCACCATCTTCCTCCAAGTCTTCGTCGTCAGGGACCGGCACTTGGATGAACGCGAACCGACGCATGAAAGCCCGGCTCATCCGGTATAATGATGATTTATCGACGGAATTGATCGTCGCAATCAATCGCCAGTCTTCGGGGATATAATACGTATGTGAGTTCACTCGTGGCTCTGTAATGGCGTTGGGATTCCCATTCAAATTGATCGGTTTCGAGGGTTCCTGAGTTGTATCATCGAATGGGAGTGTGACGTTGTTTCCTGTCAGCGCGGAGAACAGTGATCCGAAGGCCTTGTCGATGTTAGCTCGGTTTAGCTCATCGATTACCAGCCACTCGTTTTTTGCCTCAATACCACGGGCCCCCATACGACTCTCGTCCATGAATCGCTGAAGGAATAGGCCAGGGTGAAATTCGAGACCGCCGTCAGTTTGTGGACGATACCCACCAATCGTATCAAAGGTCGTCCAGTCGTCTGTTGCCGTCGCCATCTGGTAATTGTCAGCATAGTACTCAGCCACTTGTTCGGCAAGATCACTCTTTCCCGAACCAGGAGGACCCGTTAGGATGACGTGGTTCCCACTTCGGAGCGCAATATCTATTTGTTCGATTACAGTCTGGCTTCGCTCCTCGTCGGGGGGAAAATACAGGTCAATATCATCGGGTGTGCCGTCAACCTCTTCGAAGACAACCGGTTCCTTCCACAGATTATAACTCTCAAAGTAGTGTCGTTCAATTTGGGATAACAGGGACCCCAGTGACTCCGGCAGCGTATTGCCGTCATTATCACCGTAAACCTCAGCCCGAAGTGAACTCATGATTGCGCTCTTACTTTTGTCTTGCAATTCTTGAACTCGCGAGATGGCTTGTTCCCGCCGCTCTTGTACGGATTTACGTCGATCCGTATTTACGAGATATTCATAAACGAGATGTTCCAGGCGTTGGGCTCGGTATTGATTGTTGGCCCAATTATCCTCCAGTACTTCATTGAGCTGTGTTCGAATCCACCGAATACGGTCACGCATCTGAAGAGCTTCATCAATACGATCCGGAGTTACTGTGATTACGGTCTCGCCTCCCCTATCACCGCGTTCTCTCAGTTCACGCGGTTGAATTGATATCCCATTCTCACTTCCTCTTTCAAGGGTCTCATCAGCTACGTAGGACTTGTGCGGAGCATTATCATCTCCTGTGTCGTAGTGTGAATAGACTGCATCGTCCCAGAAGGTGAAGACATCATAGTCTTCATGATACCCTCCGAGAATCACCTGATATTCTTCGTCTGGGTTCCAATCGCTACCACTTTCACGGTCGGTAATCTCGTGACCGTTTTCATTTGTATTATCTAGGCGGACGTTTATTGCCCATCCATGATCCTCATCACTATAACTAGTCTCGAATAAATAGAACCGCACCTGACTCGGTAGAGGATCCTGTAGATCTACATCGAGAGGGTTAGAGTCAACACCGGAATGTTGCTTGACGTATCCGCCTAGAGCATCCAAAAGAATTTCACGAGGGGTTGGAGAAGAGGACTTGCTGGTCATATCTTTGTCGTATATTAATAGATCGATAAAAGCGTCGCTGTCTAGTTAATGAGTTTGACAAAGTGGGATGTCCGAGTCTTAATGACCGTCGACTGAGTTCTCAGTTCTCTCTGATTTATTTTGGCCGCTCTCGGTAAGCCACTCGTAAGCTGTCAGTCCCGACAAGAGTGAAGTGAGACCGATTTCTTGGTAGGGAGTGTTCGATGGATTCAACGCTTCTCACCGGTCCGAAACACGCCCGATTGGAACGACGGGCATTTCAGCGGGCTGATGACATCGCAACCGATTCGCTGGGGAGTATTCTCTATATAACGCGGAACGACGCTCGCCGGAGTATGGTCGAGGACCGCTGGGCCGCGTCCCACGAACCCCTCCGTCTTCGTGCCGAGACGCTCGACGCAGTCGTTCGGGAGTGGTACGAGCATCTCCACGGTCCGGTCCAACCGCTTTCCGGGCAGCTGAACCGTCGACTCGCGGAGTACGCGCTTGACCGAACAACAGCCGAGACAGATGGCGCTCTTGCTGGCGAACCGGCCTCTGCCGCTCTCGCTGATTCGTTCAGTAGCCGCTTCTCGCTCTTCGACGACGCCGGCGTCGGTACCGCTGACGCGCTCGTAGCGGAGTTCGAGGGCTCAGACCTCGATGACCGTATCGCGAAAGCCACTGCCGACGCGTACCGACACTACCGGGATCTCCACGGCGACTATATCGACGAGTGGGTCTGTACCCGGGGAGAAATGTTCGACGCCGTGGCGACGGCGGAGCAGTCACTATCGGCGTTCTCTCCGGAACCGGATGTCGTCATCCTTTCCGGGTATCACGAGTTCCGTCCTGTCGAACGCCGCCTCATCGAACGCCTCGTCGATGAACTTCCGATGATCGCACTGCTGCCGCTCCACCAAGATGGCCGGAGCGGAGTCGACGCCGTTTCGGAGGACGCCTTGGAGGTCTACGAAGCACTTGACTTTGAAACAGTAGAACTCGAGCCCGTCGACGAGTCAGGGCGGGCCTTTGGAACGATCACCGAGTCGCTCTACCGCCCGGACCCGGACACTGTCCCTGCTCCAGACACTCTGCGATGGCGTGAACTCCCGACGCCCGAGCGCGAGATTCGCTTCGTCGCTCGCGAGCTCCGGACTGAGTTGGCCAATGGTCGCGATCCCGACGACCTGGCTGTCGTCGTCCCGGGGACCGAGGCCTATTCGGGGTACGTCGAGGACACGTTCGATACGTTCGACATCCCGCATGTCACGACCGCCGCCTCACAGCTGAACCGGACGTTCACCGGGAGCGTTGTACACGACCTCCTGAACCTCGCCGAACCCGACCCCCGTGCTGAGGACCTCACGTCCCTGTTAGCAAATCCATTGGTCGACGTCGTCGACACCGACCAAGCCAACGCCGTCACGGCAGCTGCTCGCCGGCGTGATACTGTTTCTGTGTCACCCCTGCTCGAGGACGTCGACGACGAAGCGGCGGCGCTGATCGAGGAGTTGCTGGCCACCTTGGAGCCGCTCCGAACGGAGGACATCGAGGGCGCAACCGAGACGCTCCGACGACTGTTGGACGAACGGTTCGACCTAGAGAGGGCGACGGAGGACTACGCCAGCGGCGCCGAGCAAGCCGTCGAACAGCGAGCCTACGACCTCGTAGACGAGGTCCTCTCCTCATTCGAGTCGCTGGCGGCGGTCAATAGCGATCTCTCTCCGTTGGCACTGTTCACTCGTGCGTTCGATGGTGTTCCGATCCGGGTTCCGCAGCGCGCTGCTGGCGG
>Ga0207754_100559_pt1 | contig 13476 bp, 9 predicted proteins | sample A23E1SouthBayCA_FD_187728 | JGI IMG/M metagenome (GOLD analysis project Ga0207754, IMG submission 187728) | Aerobic enrichment media microbial communities from Eden Landing Ponds, California, USA - A23 E1 (SPAdes) | ecosystem: Environmental > Aquatic > Marine > Unclassified | place: Emeryville, CA... | reverse complement strand
CCGGTCGTGCCCCTCGTCCCAGAGCGCCGCCTGTTTGAGCGCCCGCTCGACGAGTTCGCGCTCCGCCTCGCTGTCGTCGCGGCCGAGCAGTCGGGCCAGCAACCCGGTGTTGATGTCGCCGTGTTTCCGCGGGCCGTAGGCGATGTTGTCCCGGATCGACTTCGGGAACGGGTTCGGCGACTGGAACACCATGCCGACCCGCTTGCGGAGTTCCACCAAGTTGATGCCGTCTTGGTAGATTTCGTTCCCGTCGAGTTGGACCGAGCCGTCGACGCTGGCGGCGTTGATCCGGTCGTTCATCCGGTTGAGACAGCGGAGATACGTCGATTTCCCACAGCCCGAGGGGCCGATGAGCGCGGTGACGCTTTGTTCGGGAATCTCCATCGAGACGCTCTTCAGGGCGTGGTCGTCGCCGTAGTAGACGTCGAGATCCTCGGCGACCATCTTTGCCTCACCATCGAAGTTGTACTCGGTCCACTCGTCTCTCGTCTCCTCAACCGTCTCTCCGCTGGTGGTTTCGAGCGGCTGGTCGCTGCCTGTCGTCTTGGTTCGTGTCTGGCTCTGAGGTTGGGTCTGTTGTGAATCACTCATCGTTATTCGTGCCTGAGTCGCTGTCGGAAGTAGTAGCGCGCGCCGATACCAATCGCGTAGAAGGAGAGCACGACGACGAGCAGGACGAGCGCCGTTGCCCACCGGAAGCCGTCGGGATCGGTAACGTTGCTGCCTAGGCCGACACCCGCGGTGATGAGGGCGTACAGCTGGTAGGGAAGCGCAGAGGTCGCCTGCAGGAGTTCGGGGTTGGCGACGAACGGCGGCGCGGCGGTGAACTCGAAGCCGCCGATGACGTCGACCGTCTGTCCACCGGGGACGAACGTCCCGCCCGCCATCGTCAGGAGGATCGGCGCCGTTTCGCCCGCGATGCGGCCGACACCGAGGATGACCCCCGTGACGACGCCCGGAAGCGCGGCCGGGAGAACGACGCTGCGGATCGTCTGCCACTTCGGCACGCCGAGTGCCGCGCTCGCGTCGCGGTACTCGTCGGGCACCGCGATCATCGCCTCGCGGCTGGTGATGAGCACCAGCGGCAGGAGCATGAATCCGAGCGTGAGCATCCCGGCTAGCAACGACTTCCGATTGCCAAAGCGCGGGATGAGAAAGGCAAAGCCGAAGAGGCCGAAGACGATGCTCGGCGTGCTCCAGAGACCGTTGGTCGACACCTCGACGATCTGGGTGAACCGACCGCGTTCGGCGTATTCGGTGAGAAAGATCGCCGCACCGACGCCAAGTGGCACCGCGAACAGCACCGCGCCGACGACCAGCCAGATCGTTCCCACGATGGCCGGGAGGACGCCTTGGAAGTCGTTCAGGAGCGCGACGCCGTTCATCACGAACGGGACGTACACCGGCAACTCGACGGCCCCGAACACCTGCGGGCCGACGCCGACACCCACTTGGGCGCCGTTGAGCAGGCCGGAAACTCCTTGCACGACGACGAAGGCGATGAGGATGAACAGGAAGGCGACGATGGACAGCGCGTTGACGTAGATGAGGACGTACGCACCCATGTGTCGGCCGCGCGCGCCGAACCGACCGTAAGCCTTCGCGGCGGCCCAGCCGCCGTAGAGAGAGCAGAACAGCGTCGCGGTCGGAACGAGGAACTCGGCCGTGATCGAGGCCTGCTGCTCCCATCCGAGATTCCAGATCCACGCCGGATCGATCGTCCCGGTGAGAAAGACGGCGCCGACGAGGACGAGCAAGGCGCCGAGTGGGACCGTCGATCCCACGTCCTCGCGGGGGACGGCAGTCGCGGCGAACGTCAGGCCGCCGACGAGGAGGCCACCGACGACGCCGCCGACGGTGCCGAATCCGAGCGTCTGGGAGGCGACGCCGCCCCCGACGACGAACCACGGCACCGCCGCGCCGAGACCCGCGATCAGGCCGGCGCTCGCGTCGGGGTCGGTCTCGACGTAGCCGAATCGAGAGCCGAGACCGAAGACGGACACGGCGACGCCGAGGCCGATCAACAGCCCACCGAGCAGCGTCACCGTCGACAGGCCGGCGACCGTGCCGGTGAGATTCACCCGCTCGAACAGCGCCGCAACCGCGAGCGCGAACAGAATCGCCGAGAGGCCGACCGTCGCGCCGGCCACCGCGTCGGTCACCGTCGTGTCACCCTCGACGAGCTGTGATCGGGTCGCCCCCGCCATCAGGCTTCACCTCCGAGCTTGCTCCGCATCCGCCACTCGATATACTGTGCGCCGATGGAGATGACGAGCACGGTAATAAAGAGGATCACGCCGGCGACGAACAGGGCGTCCATCTGGAGGCCGTCCGCTTCGCCGTAGTTGCGGGCGATGAGCGAGGTGAGCGTCTCTTGGCCGTAGAAGACGTTCACGAGTGGCTCGGTGAGGCGTGGGACGCCACGGAGCATGACCGTCGCGGCCATGGTCTCGCCGATGGCGCGCCCGACACCGAGGAGGACCGCCGCGGAGACGCCCGAGAACGCCGCAGGGAGGGTGATCGAGGTCATGGTCTGCCAGTCGGTCGTCCCGATGGCGAGTGACCCGCTTTTCATCGACTCGGGGACGCTACTGAGTGCGTCCTCGGCGACGGAGACGACCGTCGGGAGCGCCATCAGCCCGACGACGATGCCGACGAAGAGATAACTCCCTTGGCCGGTAGTCCGGAACTGGTCCGAGGCCCACGGGCTGAGGATCGTGAAGCCGATGAAGCCGTAGACGATGGAGGGGATGCCAGCGAGGATCTCCACGCCGGGCTTGACGAACTCCCGGACGATGGCGGGCGCGATCTCCGAGAGAAAGAGCGCGGCGGCGACGCCCAATGGCCCAGCGACCGCCGTCGCGACGAGGGTCACCATCACCGTCCCGTGGATCATCGGCACCATCGAGTACCGGATCGGGGGCGCCACTGCGTCCCAGTTGGGCTGGATGAACATCCGAAGCCCCGGCACACTCACACCCAACACGGTCGCGCTCTCGTACCAGAGGACCGGGACCGACTCCCGGAAGATGAAGACGATGATCAGCCCGAGGATCAACAGCGTCGAGACGGTCATCGTCAGCGTCAGCACCAGCGCCGTCTCCTCTTGATGTCGCACCCAGCCGTACCCCGTCGCCACGACGAACAGGGCGAAAGGGAGGGCGGTCAGGTTCGACACCGCGAGAAATCCGACGAAGGCCGCCAGCAGGGAGAGGGCGATAGTCGTGACGACGACGAGCGCCGCAGGCTCGGTGTCGTCGACGAAATCGCGAACCCGCTGGACCTGCTGTCCGGCGGCCGCGTTCAGTCGTTCGCTACGTGTTGCCTGTGCCATGTTGTGTGCCTAGGGTGTGTCGGTTTGGGTGGTGACATAGAAATGGGCGGTCGGGGGGTCGCGGGCGGCGATCAGCTGCAGACGAGCCGCCGGATTAGGGCATGACGAGGTCTTCGGTAGCGAGCGCCGACACCTGCTCTTTCATCGACTGCAGGTCGCTCGTCGGTAGCGGGATGTAGTTGTTCCCCTCGACGAAGATGCTCTGTCCGAACTCGTTGAGGAACATGTTGATGAACGCGGCCTCGCGGGCGTCGTAGCCGCCGCCGTTGTGGTTGTCCTCCTCGATCAGCGTGTACATGTGGAGGTCGCGGTTGAGCGGGTAGTCGCTGTCGAAGATGGTGTGTTCGGCGTCGCGGTCCGGCTCGTAGAGCGTGCCTTCGAACTCGATTCCGACCGGAACGACCGTCTCGCCGGTGAACGCCAGCGCCATGTACGCGATGGCGCCCTCGTTCTGGGAGACGGCCTGTGCGACCTGTTGGTTCTGCCCGAAGCGGGTGTCGACGCCGGGCATCGCGGCGTCGGCGCCGCCGAGCATGTTCAGGCGGAACGAAGTGTCCGTCCCGGAGCCCTCGGCGCGACCGATGGCGTAGATCTCTTGATCGTAGTCGATTCCCTCGATCTGACTCCAGTTGGTGATCTCGTCTTGGTAGATGCCGCGGACCTGCTCGCCGGTCAGCTGGGTGACACCGGCGTCGACGACGTCCGAACTGACGACGACTGGCTGACCGTCGCGGCCGACGACGTTGTCGACGACCGTATTCTGGGCTTCCTCCTCGCTGATGCCCAGTTCGGCCGTGATCGGCCCCGAGGAGTTGCCGATGTCGACCAGCCCCTCCGTGACGGCCTCACAGCCGGTCCCCGAGTGGCTCAGGCCGACCGTCGTCGGGAACGGGGGTTCGGAGCGCTGCTCGGTCGGCTCGAAGCCGAACTTCTGGGCGAAGTAATCGGCGAGGAGCATGTCCGGCTCGCCGAGTTGCTCCCACCCGGGGACGGTACTCTCCGAGTTCGACCCCCAGTACTCGCCGTCGCTCGGCGGCGCGTTGGAGTTCCAGTAGGAACTGCCGGTGTTCGAGATGGGGTAGACGGTCGAGGACCCCTCGGCGTTGAGCAGAGACGTGCTCTGGCCGTCGTCGCTACTCATCTCGGACTCGGTTTCGGTCGGCGTGGAGTCGGGCTCGGACCCACCGTCACCGCCGTCGCCGCCCTCGCCGCCCTCGCCACCGTCGCCACCGTCGCCGCCGGACTGCCCACCGCAGCCGGCCAGACCCGCGATGCCAGCGACCCCAGTCGTTGCGATGAACGTCCGCCGTGAAAGCCGATCACGCTGATCTCCGCTGTTGTCAGACATCACGCGACATTCGCGTAGTTCCGGTAAAGATCGTTTATATGAGGGGTAGTTGGTCCTCCGTAGCAATAATGCAGACATTGACCACTATATATGACAAAATAGTCCCAAGCGGCGTCGAGACGGAAGCTATAACGCCGACTCGACGAAAGCGTGGCCCGTGACCGACCACGACTCACTCGACGGGCTGTCGCTGGACGCAGCCGTGGACGACGTCGTCGCGCGGACCGGCGACGACCCCGACGCGGTTCGGGCGGCGCTGAAACGGGTGACCGAGGCGGGTGAGATTCGGCGCGAAGCGGTCGACGACGCGCTCGCGCACCTCTCGAAGGTAGTGTCGACCCCCGAGACCAGAGTGGAAAACGCCGGGATGCTGATCGACGACGCCCGCGAGGCCGCCGCCGCGGTCGAGCACCTCGACAGCGTGGCCGGGCGCCTCGACGACTTCGCGGACCGACACGCGGCGGTCGCGTCCCGAGTCGACGACCTTGGCGAGCAGCTTCAGTCCGTCATCGCCCTCGCGAACGAGTCGGGCGCCATCTACGAGACGGCAGCCGAGATCCGGCGGCTCAACGCGGCGGCCAACTCGGCCCAGCACGATGCCGACAGGCTCGGCGTCGACGCCGAGGAGTTCGAGGCGTGGGTTCGGAACCCCGACCGTCAGGTGGACGCCCTCGACGACGACGCCGACGCGGTGGCGGACGTTATCGACGGCGTGACGGGCACGCTCGACGCGCTCGCGGCCGGGGATGTGGAGGCGGACGCCGACCCCGCCGCCGTCCGGTTCGACGCCGCCCTCAGACACCGGGTGTCCCGGCTCCTGCTCGACGACCTCCGGGCGGAGATAGACGACCTCCAAGCTTGGCCCGACCCTGCCCCGGACGACGCTCACGGCGCCGTCGACCCCGAGGGCCTCGACGCCCTCGACGACCGCCTCACGAGCCTCGAAGACCGGTGGCGGGAGATCGACGGCCGCTTCGACGGGGACGCGACCGAGTGGCGGGACCACTACGGCGACCGACTGTCAGACTTCGAGGCGGCGCTCGACGACCACGCCCCGCCGGTCGACTGGGGGGCAGTCGAGTCGGTGCTCGGCGAGTACCGTCCGGAGCCGACGGACGCGGCGTCGGCCTGAGACACGCCCCGCTCAGTCGACGCGGCCGGCGAGGTCGAGAGCGGCGTTCGCCAGTACGTTCGCGGCCCGGTAGCAGTCGGGCCAACTGGTGAACTCGTCTTCGGTGTGGCTCTTGCCGTCCTCGCTGACGGAGAAGACCATCGCCGTATCGCAGACGGACGCGGTGTGGGTCGCGTCGTGGCCGGCGCCGCTTACCATCCGGCGACCGTCGTATCCCAACTCGTCGACCGCGTCCGCGACGGCCGCAACCGGACGCTCGGGGAAGTCGACGCTCGACGCCCGCATCGTGTGTTCGATGTCGTAGTCGACACCCTCGCGGTCGGCCGCCGCCGCGACTTCGGCCTCCATCCGCTCGACGCCCCGGTCGAGGGTCGCCTCGTCGGGGTCGCGGATGTCGGTCGTGAACTGGACCGTCTCCGGGACGATGTTGACCGAGTCCGGATCGACGGTCAGCGACCCGACCGTGGCGACGGTACGATCACCGAGGGTGCCGGGGAGTCGCCGGATGGCGGTCACCACGTCCGAGGCGGCGACCAGCGCGTCGTTCCGATAGTGCATCGGAGTCGTTCCAGAGTGGTTCGCCTGCCCGTGGAGGGTGATCTCGGCCCACCGGAGCCCGACGATGCCGGTGACGACCCCCACGTCGGCACCCGTCTCCTCCAGTCGTGGCCCCTGTTCGGGGTGAACTTCGAGGTACGCGTGGTACGGCTCGCGCGGCTCGGCCGGCTCCGAGCCGCGGTAGCCGATCCGCTCGAGTTCGTCGACCAGTCGGGTGCCGTCGGCATCGGTCTTCTCGTACTCGGCCTCGATGTCGTGGGCGCCGGCCCAGACGCCGCTTCCCTGCATCGCAGGCGGGAACCGCGACCCCTCCTCGTTGGTCCAGTTGACCACCTCGACCGGCCGCTGGGTCTCGATGCCGTGGTCGTCGAGCGACCGGACGAACTCGATGGCCGCGACCACGCCGAGCGCGCCGTCGTAGATGCCGCCGTAGGGCTGGGAGTCGAGGTGTGACCCTACGAGAACCGGTTCGGCGTCGGTGTCGGCGCCCTCGCGTCGGGCGAACATGTTGCCGAAGGCGTCGACCCGCAGATCCATCCCCATCTCGGCGGCGCAGTCGGCGAACCAATCGCGGGCCTCCGCGTCGGCGTCGGAGAGAGTGAGTCGATGGAGGCCGCCACCCTCCGTACCACCGATGGCCGCCTGCTCCTCCATCGTCTCGACGAGTCGGTCGCGGTCGATGTCGATACGCATAGCCGACCAACGACCGACAGGGAATTAAATGCCCACGGTGGGTGTCGTACCGAGCGTCGGTCCCGGTGAACGGGGCCGACGATCCGTTTCACTCCGCCGACGGCGGCGTCCGCTCGCGGAGCGTCTCGATTTCGGTTTCGATCCCTGCCGTCGACGGCGCCCCGACGAACCGCGAGTCGACGCGGCCGTCGAGCGTGAACAGGGTGGTCGGCGCACCGCTCACGTCGAACTCCCGGTCCAACAGTCGGGGGCAGTCCGGGCCGTACACCGCCAAGAGGAGCAGATCACCCGGCGGCTCGTCACCGAACAGGTCGTCGAAGTCTGCCCGGATCGTATCACAGGGCGGGCAGTCCTCGCGCCAAGCGTAGACGATACAGCGCTCGTGGAGCTTGACGAGGCGGACGAGGTCCTCGCCGGCGACGGGGAGAAACGCCGCCGGTGCGCCGTCGGCGCGGGGCGTTCCCGTCTCGAACTGTCCGATGACGACCGTGAGCGTGAGCGCCTGCGTCGGCGAGAGGTCGGTCGTCCGGTTCCGGAGGGCGACGTAGCGCGCGAGGAACGCCGGGTCGGTGACCTCGGCCGCCGCGAAGGTGTCTGCCGTCTCCGAGTCGTCGGTCAGCTCCGCGACGGCCGCGCTCCGCTCGTCGGCGGCGTGGTCAGCCAGCGTCTGCCGGTGCCGGTCGACCGCCTCCCGGAACGCCTCGGTGGGGCGCAGGCCGTCGGCGTCGGCCGCTTCGAACACGTCGCGCTCCATGAGTTGCTCGACGGCGTCGGTTGAGGACATACCGTCACCAGCCTGCTCGGGAGTATAAATGGTGTGTTCGTACGAACCGTCGTCCGTCGGTGTCGGCGCGACAGCCGGGACACGGTGCCAGCGATCCACTCGTACTGGTTGTGGTACGTCAGTCTCGGTGGTTCGCCGTATCGTCATTGCGAACCACCGAGCCACAGTTACGAGAATCAGACCGCCGACGCGACGCCCGCCGCGACCGAGAGGAGACGGGCGTCGTCGAACGCCGATCCGATCAGCTGGAGGCCGACCGGGAGCTCGGCTGCGGTGCCGTTCGGCACCGTCACCGCGGGCAGGCGGGTGACGTTCGCGGCGCGCGTGTTCCGGGCGTAGTCGTACGCCCAGTCGTCGACCGACTCGATCCGCGGCGCCACGTCCGGCATCGTCGGCAGGAGGAGGGCGTCGACGCCGTCAAGGGCGTCCTCGAAGGCCGCACGGAGCCGCTCGCGGGCTGCCTGCGCGCGGACGTACGGCCGGCCGTCGTGGGCGTCGACGACCTGTGCGCCGGCGAGCAGTTTGCTCGTGTAGAAGTCGCTCAACTCGTCGCCCGCCGCGGCCCGTGCCCGCGCGAACCCGGTCTGGAGCGTCTCGTCGACGCCGCCGCGGCGATACGGCGCGGCGCCATCCCGCCAGTGGGTCGCGAGTTCGACGAAGCTCAGCGCGTTCTTGATCGGGCGGGCGTCGTGGAACGATTGGACCGAGACGGTGTGGACGTCGGCGCCGGCGTCGGCGAGCGCGTCCGTCGCCGCCGCCGTGCGCTCCTCGACACGATCCGCGACCCCCTCGCCCGTCCCCTCCGCGAGGACGCCGATGCGGCGGTTCGAGAGGTCCGGCGGATCGGCGACGGCGTCGCGGTAGCCACCGACGCGATACCCCGAGCGGCCGGCCGCCGCCAGACTCGCGGGGTCTGACTCGTCCGCTCCCGCCATCGCGGCGACGAGCGCCGCCGCGTCGTCGAGGGACTCGGTGAACGTTCCGACGTGGTCCTGCGTGTAGGTGTTTTCCACGACGCCGGTCAGCGGGACGAGCCCGTAAGTCGGCTTGTAGCCGACGACACCACAGAACGACGCCGGGATGCGCACGGAGCCGCCGGTGTCCGTGCCGAGGGCGGCGTCGACCCGCCCGCTCGCCACCGCGGCGGCGCTCCCGCCGGAGGAGCCGCCGGCCGTCCGCTCGTCGTCGTGCGGGTTGGTGATCGGCGCGCCGTGGCCGGTCGTCCCACGGGCGCTCCCCGCGAACTCGTCGCAGGCCGTCTTGGCCGTGATGGCGGCGCCGGCCGCCCGCAGTCGGTCGACGACCGTCGCGTCCGTCGCGGGGACGAACCCCCGCATGGTGGCCGATCCACAGCGCATCGGAACGCCGGCCACGGCGACGACATCTTTGACGCCGACCGCGACGCCGTCGAGGTGGCCGGACGCCGAGGGTGGAACCGAACAGTCGACTGCGACGGCGCCGTGTGGGTCGTCGGTCGGGTCGGCCCAAGTGCGCGCGCCGGGATCGGCGCCCGTCGGCGACGGCGCCTCCTCGACGAGAGCGAGGTCGTCGAGGGCGTCGAGGTCGTCGAGCATCGCGTTGACCGTCTCGGTGAGGTCGGGCGCTCGGGCGGCGTCGACGTCGATGCCGAACCGCTCGCCGAGCGTCATCAGTTCGTCCTCGGTGAGATGTCGCATGGCTACGTCTCACACGAGGGCATCTTCAGCCTGACGACCCCAGAAAAAGTCGGTGCAGCGGGTAGCTACGGGTCGAGACCCAGTTCCTCGATACAGGGGAAGTCTTCGGCCGAGGGCGTCTCGCCTTCGGGCCACAGCGGATCGAGGTCGGCGTCCGGCGGGTAGTGGAGGTTGCCGTTGCCGTCCCAGCCCCAGCCCTCGTCTTCGAGCAGTTGCCGGGCGACTTCCGGACTGCCCTGTGGCGACTCGGCCCACCCGGAGAGCATGTCCTCGGGTGGGTACATCGGGTGGTTCTTCGAGATGTAGGTCGGGTACATCTCCGGCTCCACCTCACCGGCCAGCGCCACGTCGATCATCTGCTGGCGGTTCACGGCGGCGTCGATAGCCTTGCGGAACTCGGGGAACTTACACGGCGCCGTGTGACAGACGTACTGCAGGTTGTAGGAGGTGTGCGTCGCCGCGAACTCCGCCTGTGCGTTGCTGATCTCGTTGTTGACGCGCTCGGCGTTCGGCGGCGAAATCTCCGGGGTGATCATACACTCGCCGGCCTCCAGTGCGGTGATCATCGTCTCCTCGTTGCGGTAGGCCTCGAAGACGATGGGTTGGCTGGCTTCGTAGGTGGGGTGGCCGTCGTTGGGCTGAGTGACGACGCGCTGGCCACGCTGAAGCTCCGTCACTTCGAGCGGGCCGGACGAGACGATCGGCGTCTCGAACTGGGCGCCGCCGGGATCCTCGATGGCGCCCGCCTCCTCGAAGGACGCCTTGTGGAGGATGCCCCACCGCATCAGCGTCGTGCGGGCGAATGGGATGTACGGCTCCGTGAACGTGAATCGGACCGTCTTGTCGTCGGGCGTCTCGATGGCGTCGTACGGGACGGGCGCGGCGCCCGGGTACGCACCGGCCTCGCCGCCGCGTTGAATCTGCTCGAACGTGAACTTCACGTCCTCGGACGTGATCGGATCGCCGTTGGTGAACTGCGCGTCGTCGAACAGTTCGACGACGATCTCTTGCGAGTCGACGACGTCGACGGAGCCGAGCAGTTCGGTCAGCTCGAAGTTCTCGTTGTACTTGTGGATCGGCGAGTGGATCATGTGCTGCCACATCGCCTCGGGCATCGAGGCGGAGTGGGTCAGCCAGTTCGACGTCTCGGTCGCGATGGGGTTGATCGCCACGATCAGATCCTCGTCACCCGTCGTACTGGATTTGAACGCCCACTCGGCGTTCGAGCGGGCGATCCCACCGTTGCCGATGCCACCCATCTCGACCATGTCCGTCCGCCAAGCACCGATGTTGGCGACCGGCGCGAGGTTGCCGATGGCGCAGTCCTCTGACAGGCGCGCGATGGCCTCGTGCATGCCCTGCTGGCGCTCTTCGGGCGTCTCGGCGGTCGTCTGATCGAGGAGCAGGCGGGTGTACTCACAGTCCACGTAGTTGGAGTAGTTGCTCTGCCCGTTGGCTCCGGCCCAGTCCAGCCGCATGTTGTTTAGCAGTTCCTGCGGGTCGAGTCTGTCGGCCGCGGGCACCCACCAAGTGAAGGAGATGTTGTTGTCTCGGTTCGAGTCGTTCGCCATCTGGGAGAGTTGGGTCGTGATGCTCACGGGGACGACTTCCATCCCGACGCCGAGCTCCTCGGCACCGCTCGAGATGATCGGTGCCATCTGCTCTTGTGTGGTGGTAAACCCGCCGTAGTCCGACCAGTACTCCATCTGCAGGGAAGAGACGCGTTCGCCGAGGTCACCGCCGGAGCCGCCGCCACCGCCACCGCCACCGTCGCCGGACTGCCCGCCACAGCCCGCGAGTCCGGTCGCGCCAGCAGCGCCGATTGCTTTCAGCACAGAGCGGCGGTTGAGGCCGCCACCGTCCGTGTCGTTATCGCATGACATACAGGGAAGAACCAAACCCGACACGAATAAACTTACCGCCGGAATGATCCCACGTTAGTCAAATAATAAAGTGAGATTATATGCCGCGGCGGGGGCGTCAGTCCTCGACGCGGATGCGGGGGTCGATCACGCCGTACAGCAGGTCGATGAGAAAGTTCGAGATGATGACGAAGGCGGCGACGACGAAGAACACGAACTGGACCACCGGGTAGTCGCGGCCGAGCACGGCTTCGACGAGCGTGAAGCCGATCCCCGGCCAGTTGAACACGGTTTCGACCAGCACGAGGCCGCCGAGCGCTCGCGCCAACGAGACCGGGTAGATGGTGATCACCGGTAGGCTAGCGTGTTTGGCGACGTGACGGAGGCGTTTGGCGGTCGGCAGGCCGGTCAGACGGTGGTACTCCGTGTAGTCCTGTCCCATCACTTCGACGACACTGGTCCGCATGATCAGGGAGGGGATGAACAGATACCGGCAGACCACGGCCACGAACGGCAGGATGTAGTGGATCCCGAAGTCGGGGGTGACGTACGGCCCCCACCACGTGCCAGCCTCGCTGCCCCCGGCCGACAGCATCCCGGAGGTCGGGAACAGGTTGAGCCAACTCGCGAACACCACGATCAGGACGATGGAGATGAAGAAGGCCGGGAACGACCCCGCGCCGATGACCGGGATGAGACCGAACTTTTCGAGCTTGGTGCCCCGCTTGCTCCCCGCAATCGTGCCGATCAACGCCCCGAGGATGTAAGTGAACGTCATCGCGGGGGCGACGAGGATGAACGTGTTGAAGATGCGCATCTTGACGAACTGCCAGACTGGGACGCGGTAGACCGGCGACTCGCCGAGATTGCCCTGCGCGAGGTTGGAGATGTACCGCCAGTACTGGACGTAGAGTGGCTGGTCGAGGCCCCACTGCGCGCGCAGCGCTTCGAGTGCCTCTTGATTGGCGCCCGCCACCGCCATCTGGGCGGTGAAGTCGCCGGGCATCGACCGGAACATGACGAACAGGGCGGTGAGCACCAGCCACAGCGTGAACACCGTCTGGATGCTCCGGACGAAGACGTACCGCTTCATCGACGACACGGCTCGCTCACCTCCGCGTTCGGGAGACGGGACGCGGCCCGTCCGTGCGGTTCGCTCCGCGGCCGTGGCCGTGGCCGGGAGCTGACGATCACTGCCGTCCGGGATCGGGGATCAGTCTGTCGTGATTGCATGGTCCTCTGTGACCTGTCGGTCGTGGTCGTAGTACTGGTGGCAGGCGACGTGCCAGCCGTCCTCGTCCTCGATGGATCGGGGAGTGATCTCACAGACGCTCTCGAAGCGCTCGCGGAGAGTCTCGATGGCCGTCTCGTGGTCGCCGCCCGCGACGTCCTCGAGGGCCGACTCGACCGTCGCGGCGTTCTCGCCCGACAGCTCGGCCGAGAAGTACTCGGTATGGATGGCGGCGGCGAAGGCGTCCCGGTCACCCGGGTCGTCGAGGCTCTCCCGGATGCGGTCGAGCGGGAGTCCGTCCCGTTCGAGCGCCTCGCGGAAGGCCATCACCTCCCGATAGGCCGCCTGATCGACCTCGATCCCGTCGGGAGGGATCACCTTCGGACACCGGTCACGGAACCGGCAGCCCTCCCCCAGATCGATCGGATCGCGCGGCGCCCCGGACATCTCCGTCCGCGGGCGGTCGTAGTGGGGGTCCGGGACCGGAATCGCCGAGACGAGTGCCTCCGTGTAGGGGTGTTTGGGGTCCTCGAGGAGTCGGCTCGTGGCCGCGGACTCGACGATCCGACCCAGATACATCACGTTCACCACCTCCGAGATGTACGACACCGTCGAGAGGTCGTGAGAGATGTAGATCATCGAGGCGTCGTAGTCGTCGATGAGTCCCTTCAGCATCCGAAGGACCGAAGCCTGCGTCGACACGTCGAGCATCGACACCGGCTCGTCGGCGAGGATGACGTCGGGCTCCAGCACCAGCGCCCGGCCGATGGCGACCCGCTGTTTCTCGCCGCCGCTCAGGTTCATCGGCTTGCGCTTCAGGTACTTCTCCGGCGGTCGGAGCTCCACGTCCTCGAGCAC
>Ga0207754_100558_pt1 | contig 13476 bp, 12 predicted proteins | sample A23E1SouthBayCA_FD_187728 | JGI IMG/M metagenome (GOLD analysis project Ga0207754, IMG submission 187728) | Aerobic enrichment media microbial communities from Eden Landing Ponds, California, USA - A23 E1 (SPAdes) | ecosystem: Environmental > Aquatic > Marine > Unclassified | place: Emeryville... | reverse complement strand
GGGCCGGGGGTGGCCTCGCCGCCGGGAACGAGCACTTCGATAGTTCCAGCCATATCGAACCAAACCCGGGGCCGACTTTTAACGGTTTTCTTTCGGCTCACGGCCGTGTCCCCCGCTCACGTGGCGGTCAGACGTCGACCGCGAAGTCCGCGATGTCACCCGCTCGCTCGGCCATCGCGCCGAGGACGGCCCCCATGTCACGGAGGTCCGTCTCGTCGATCACCTCGACCGGCGTGTGCATATAGCGGTTCGGCAGGCCGAGGTTCAGCGCCGGGGTCCCACCCCCCGCCGTGTAGAAGGCGTCGGCGTCGGTGCCGGTACGGCTCCCGGTCGCCTGGAACTGTACGTCCACGTCCGCGTCGTCGGCGGCCGTCCGCGCCAGGTCGACGAGCACGGGGTGGTTGGCGCTTCCCCGCGAGACGACGGGACCGCCGCCGAGTTCGACGGGGCTTCGCCGCTTCTCCGGGACCCCCGGCGAGTCGGTGGCGTGGGTCACGTCCACCGCGACGACCGCGTCGGGCGAGAGATCGACCCCGATCATCCGCGCGCCCTGCAGTCCGACCTCTTCTTGGATCGTACTCACGGCGTAGACGGTCGCGTCGACGTCGGCCGCGGCCGCCCGCCTGAGCGCCTCGGCGGCCGCCCAGACGCCGATCCGGTTGTCGAGACCACGGGCCGCCACCCGGGTTCCGTGGAGGTCCTCGACCGTCGTCGAGAACGTAACTGGGTCGCCGACCGAGACGAGGGCACGGGCCTCGTCGCCGTCGGTCGCGCCCACGTCGACGAACTGCTCCCCGATGTCGTCGTAGCTATCCTCGCCCGTCTCCCGGAGGTGGATGGCCGTCTGGCCGACCACGCCGGACACGGGATCGTCGCCGTGGATCGTCACGTGTTGCCCCTTCGAAACGGTGCGGTCGGCGCCGCCGATGGCGCCGATACGGACGTAGCCGTCGTCGTCGATCCGGCGGACGATGAATCCGATCTCGTCGGCGTGGCCGGCGACCGCAAAGGACGTATCGACGGCCGCGTCGCCGCGGTGGACCGCCACCGCGTTGCCGTAGTCGTCGGTCCGTACCTCGTCCGCGAAGTCGCTGACGTAGTCCACCCACTGGCGCTGGCCACGCGTCTCAAATCCCGACGGACTCGGTGTCTCCAGAAGACGGTGCAGGAACGCCCGGCGATCCGGGTCGAGTGTCATGTATTGGGGTAGGACGACGCGGGCAAGAACCCAGCGATCCGTGGGATGAGCGGCGGCGAACGACCGGTTCTCGGGCGCGCGGACAGAACGACCTGCGAAGCGATCCGGTACCCGGCGTCACGCTACTACTGCCGCCCCGCCATCGTGCCGGGTGAGATGAACGTCCCCGTCGGCGAAACGGCGGTTCACCTCTCGCGGAAGCGAATCGTCCTCGCCCTCCTCGTCGGCCTCGCCGGATACGGCAGCTACGGCTACGTACAACAGTCGCAGGCCCTCTCCAGCGCGGTGGCCGTCCAAGTGACGGTCACCGACGCAGGGACCGACCGCCGTGAGGCCGGGCGCGGCATCGAGTACGTCCCACGGGTCGAGTACACGCACCGGTACCGTGGGGAGACGTACACCAACAACCAGGTGTTTCCCGGCCCCAGGACGCCGCGGTACGACCCACGGTCGAGGGCCGAGTCGGTGATCGACCCCTACACGCCGGGAACGACAGTACGGGCCTACGTCCTGCCCGACGACCCGAGCAAGGGGTTCCTGATACCGGAGCGGACGCCCTGGCCGATTCGGGCTGTCGGCGCTGGGGCTGTCGGGTTGCTGTTGCTTGGCATAGACAGTCGCGGCGCGCAACACCCGGGGCGGGAGACGGATCTCCGCCCCGAGAGCGACGTGACGTCGCCGTCGACGTTCGGGGTGGAGGCCGCGACCGTACACCGGCTGGCAGTTCGCCTGATCGTGGGCTGTAGCGTGGCGGGGCTCGTCTCGCTCGTCGCCCTCGTCGCGGCCGTGTTGAACGCCGCCGAGTCTGTTCCGGCATCCGTCGCGTCTCGTCACGATTCTCCGGACGCGTCACGACGACCTGAGCGAGTATGGCCGCCGAGTCAGACTCACCGGCTTCGCGTTCGTGACGGCGTGGGTCCTCCTGTTCGTACTCGCGGAGGTTCTCTACCCGCCGCTGTGACGCCAGCCGTCGAGGGCGCTCCGTTCAGTCGCCGTGTCGGGTCACGCAGACCGGCAACCCGGTGAGTTCGACGGGTTCGGAGTTGTCCGGCGAGTAGACCACCATCTGCCCTTTCTCCATGTACGGCACCTTGTCCTCCAGCGTCGACGGGATGTTGACGCTGCTGATGGCGTCTTCGTCGCCCAAGTTAAGCACCAGTTTCGTGTTCACCTGCTTGAACACCGAATCGGCGATATCCTGCGGGTCCTGCGTGATGAGAAAGAGACCGAGTCGTTCCTTCCGGCCCTGTTTGGCCGCCTCGGTGAACTTTCCGATGACCTTCCGGGCCTGAACGCTCTCGGCGTCGGTCAGGAAGTTGTGTGCCTCGTCCATCCCGACGATCAGCGGTGTCTCCTTGATACGGTCGTACGTGGGGTCGTTCGATAGCTTCTCGTCTACCAGCAGACTCGCCACCGCGAGGACGACCAGTTCGGTTGCACGGGTGTCGTTGACATGGTACGTAGGGACAACGGTCAAACCACCGGGGCGGACAAGTTCGTGAACCAGGTCGGTTACGGGGCGCGCGTCGCGGTCGAACACCCGAGAGAAGGCGCTCCCGAGCGCCCGCCGCCGGACGGCGTCGAAGGTGGCCTCGTGGATGCGCCCGGACTCGTCGAGTTCCTCGCGGAGCGCAGGGTCGTCGAGAAACGAGGTGAACGCGTCGTAGGTCGCCTCGTCGCCGTAATCGCGGAAGAAACGGTCGAGGAGATAATCGAGCGCTTGGTACTGGTTGTCGTTGAGGCGGGCACCCGCGACCAGCCACGGCCGGCGCCGGACCATTCGGAACGGGACGGTGAAGGGGACCTGCTCGGCGCGGTGGGTAGCGCCCCCGTACGACGCCCCATCGACCTCGGGGACGAGAGCGACAGTGTCGTCGTGGCCGCCGTGGGCAACCCCCTCGCGGTCGAGGCGGCGGGCGAAGTCGTCGTCCATCGCAGGGTTGTCGTCGTGCATCTGGGCGTACTCGTCCTGGGGGTCGAACTGGACCACCGCCGTTTGCACCTCGCGGCCGTCGTCCATCGGATACGACGCGTCGAGGTACTGACGGAGGACGTTCTTCGAGGCGTGGGTCTTCCCCGACCCTGTGCCGCCGGCAACGAGGGTGTGCCGGAAGACAAGCGGGTCGCCGTCGGCGTAGTCGTCCGTGAGTCGGTAGTCGATAGTCGGCGGCGTCGCGGCCGTCCGCACCGTCTCGCCCCCGACAGCGAGATGGCCGAGAAAGACGCCATCGGCGGGGATGGCAAGCCCCGTCTTGATCTGTTCGGCGTCAGTCGCCTCGCCCACGACCGCCCCTGGCTTCGGCACCCGGTCGGTCATCCGGCGTTTCAACTCTCCGCCCTCCGAGAACAGCACTGCGACGGGATCGAGCGTCGCCACAAACTTGTAATCGCGTTCAGTGAAGTCGTCGCGGCGCATCGCCCGTCTGGCGTGGATTTCGGTGGCGTCGTCGGCCTCGAACTCTTGGGCGTACTCCAAGGCCGTGATACGGGAAAAGAGCGTCTCGTCGTCCGGATAGGGGACGATCACGTACTTCCCGAGACGAACCGATTCGCGGTTGTCACTGGTGATGAACGCCTTTAGCGCCGTATCGTCGCCATCCTCGGCGACGCGGAGCCCTTGGGAGACGGAGATGGAGCCGAGACCGTGGTCGGCTCCGGCCGGCGAGACGTCGTAGGTGTCGAAGTCCGCGTCGGCGTCGTCGCTCGACGCCGCCTCGCCGGCCGCCGTCGGGTCGTCGTCGCCGGTCGACGCCCCGTCGGCCGACGAGTCGCCGGGTGACACCTCCGTGAAATCCCCGAGATCGGACATATCCTCTATCACGGAAGTGGGGGTGAAACGCCTTTCGGCAAGGGCATCGCCGCGCAGTCTTCCCGGGCGACGACAGGGGAGGCCAGTCCCTCACGAATCGGCGTCGGGCGCGTCCTGTGAGCCGTCGGCGGCCTCGGGTGCGGAGTCCTCGCCCTCGGTCGGGCCGTCGCCCGGAACAGCGTGATCCGTCGAGGCGGTCGGCGGCTCGAACACGTAACAGCAGTCGTCGTGGAGGACGTAGTACGCGGTACCGTCCGGATGCTCGAACACCCGTTCGTCGGTGTCGATGGCGGTGTCGACCAGCCCTGTCAGATCCGCCACGTCGACCTGCGGGCGGTCGAACACCGACTCCGGGGGCCGGGCGACAGTGATCCAGTCGTCGAACTCCTCGCGGGTCGTGCGGAACGCAACCGCCTCACGTTCGGCGTCCGTGACGGCAAACCGGCCGGCCGCGCGGCCATAGAGGAGACCGACAAAGGCGACAAGGCCGAGTATTGTCGCCGTCGGTCCACCGAGGCGCCACAGCGGCCCGTACGTCTGCTGGCGGGTGATTCGCTCGGTGGTCGATCCCGTGACCGCCGACCCCTGGGTCGACCGTGGGCGGTAGGTCGATCGGTCCGTCTCGATGGGCAGCGTGTACTCGGCAGATCGGTTCACCGACTGTCCGTTCACCTCGCCGGCGATTCGGACGCGGGTCACCGCGCGCAGTTGGAGCGACCCCGGCGAGCCGCCGAGTCGATCCGAAACGTTCTCCATCCGGTCGAGCGTCCGGGAGACGTTGCGCTCGAAGGTCAGTTCGACCGACCGCCCCGGTGGCACCCCCGTCACCCGCGTCGAGTCGATGGACTCCTCCATGCGCCAGTACTCGACGGGCGATCCGTCATCTGACTCCGCAATAGAGCGCATCACCAGCCGACTCTCCGCGGTCACGTCGAGTGACCCGTCATCGGTTGCCTCGTAGCCGAACGCGAACCGACCTTGCATCCGTGGGCTCACCGAGAGGAAATACGCCGGGCGCTCCGACAGTTCCGTGCCGACTGGATACAGCGGGTTTGGTTCGGTCACCCGAGCCGTCGTGGTGTAGGTGCCGTTACCCTCCCACGAGGACACCTGTCGTTCCTCGACGGTCGTCCCCGGCGAGGCGTACGCGGTGTACGTCACGGCCCCTCCGACGAGGGCCAACATCGCCGCGACAGCGGCGATGACGACGAACCACTCTGACAGGACGATACGGCCTCGCGGCCAGTCGCTCCCCCACGCCATGAACGCCTACTTTCCGGGGCGGCGACAAGAAAGTTGAGGAACGGAGGAGAGATGCGTCACCGGGGCCGGCAGACCGACGCCGCCGATCAGGTGAACCGGGTCCACAGGCGACGGAGACGAGAGGGACGGTCCCGCGACCGGGTCCGAAGGCGTCCCGTCCCGACCAGCGAGACGCCGAGGACGTAGAAGGGGACACCGAGGACGAGGTCGATGACGACGATGGGCACCCACGGGTGAAGCCGATAGAGACCGTCGATCACCGACGCCGGCAACACCGCGAGATACCGCCGCTCGGTGAGATAGTAGCGGTAATAGCCGGTCTCCGGCGGCGCCGTGAGCGTCAGACCGACCGTCTCCGTCCCGCGACTCGGCACGTAGACGTGCCGCCGGTCGACCCCTACCCGGTCGCTCCCCGGTTCGAGGTAGGCGTGAACTGGAACGAGACCCGCGTTGGGGACGCCGTAGTCGATTGTCGATGACTCGCCGGCAGGGATGGTCGTCGGGTCCTCGGCGTCGAACTCGGCGCTGACGACCCCGAACTGTTGTGTCCCCGCGGGGACGACCATCGCCGCCGTCGCCGTCGACATCACGAGCAGTGCAAGTCCCACCATCACGAGTCGCGTCGAGACGCCATCGGTGCGGTTCCGAGACCGCTCTCGGTCACGCTCTCCACCCAGAAGCAGGTCGAGGACGTACGCGAGCGCCGAGAGGGCGAACAACAGGTAGGTAAGCCCCTGTGTTCCGAGCAGCGACCGAGTGCCCAACGTCGCCGCGAGCCACCGCTGAGCGCCAGCTAAGGCGTCCTGCACGGCGATGACGGCGGTCCCGAAGTTCGGGAGGACGACGACCGTCCCCCGGACCTGCAGCGCGTGCGCGACGATCTGTTCGTCCGTCACCGGCGGTTCGGTCCCCTGCTGGTCGGTAAAGGGGTTGGCGTCACCGCGCGTAATGTAGCCCCGTTCCGTCTCGCGGACGACCCGGTGGGTAGTGAGCCCGCCACCTTGGATCTCCTCGGCGCGGAACGTGATCACGTCGCCCTCGCCGACGTCGCCCGCGAGGGGTGCCGGCACCGCGACAAAGCCGTCGCCGGGTTCCATCGTCGGCGCCATACTCCCCGTCTCGACGTAACTCAGGAGGACGGGGTAGCCGAGCACCTGGCCGGCGACCAGCGAGATGGCGACGACGACGACGGCGGCCTCGGCCCCCAGCGCGAGGACGCGACGGGGTGACATTCACCGGCACTAACGGTGGTCGGCGAGAAAAATCCTGGGTCGACGCCGGCCACAGTGACGGTCACTCGGCGGCCTCCGCCACGTCGAAGAGGCCGAGTTCCACCCCGACGTACGGGACGATGAAGGCCAGACAGAACCCGAGTAAGTGGACGTAGCGGTTGACGACGCCACCCCGGACGGTCGGGGCGACGGCGAACCCGATGGCGACGTACCCGAACATGGCGACGACCCCGACGATGAAGACGTCGAGCCATCCGGTTCGCGGTCCGGTGGGCGTCGCGGGCGGGTCCGTTCCGCGGAGCGCCGACGCGACCGACACCGCGTACCCGGTGGTCGCGACACCCGCCGCCGTCGCGAGACCGAGGGTGAGCGGCGTTCGCGGGAGCGACAGCGCCACTAGCGTCAGCGCAGCGAAGAAGGGCGTCGGTGCGTGTCGCGGACGGACCCGGGCGTCCAAACGCCGCCCCGCGTACACCGACAGCACGACCGGGAGTACCCCAGCGAAGGCCATGACGATGCCAGAGAAGCCGTAGCCCACGGCACGACGCGGGACCGCGAGGTTTAGCGCCGACAGGATCGGCGGAAAGGCGAGCAGGTACGTCGCCGCCGCGACGCCGAACAACCGCCGACAGCCTCCGAGCGCCGCGAGCAGGTAGCCACACCCGGCGAGGACGACGTAGCCGACGAGATTCACCAGCAGATGCTCGGGTGCGAAGTGGACGAAGTGGGCGGCGACCGCCGACAGGGGCGCCGGATCGGCATACGAGAAGGTCAGCGATCGGCGAAACGGCTCCGGGGAGAGGTAGACGCCGACGAGGACGACAGGCACGGTGGCGAGGGCCAGACAGTCCCGGCCGCGGATCGCCCGTCGCACTGCCACCGAAAACGGTGACCGCGGGAGCATATCGGAGGACGTCACCGTCACCGGAAAAGCCCTCGGCTCCGTCGTTCGTCGACGGAGGTCACCGCCGGACGCGACGGGCGAGGGCCATGAGCACGAGCAACGCGAGCAATCCGGCGACGAACGCGACTGTCGCCGGCAGCGATCCTCCCGCGGGTTCGGCCACCGGTTCGTCGGTCGATACGGCGGGCGTGTCGGCCGCCTCCGGCGACACAGCGGGCGGCGTTTCCGTGACGTTCTCCGCGGGGTTCGAGGCAACCGGCGTGGCCCCGCCGTCCGGCGTCGCTCCCTCGACGACGAGGCGACCCGCGTCGGCCGCGCCGACGCGAACATCGTGTGTGCCTCCCGGGGCCCGGACCCGGAACGTCACCTGTGCCGACTCGTCGGGAGCAAGCGTCACGCGTCGTTCCCCGATGACATCGCCGTCCAGTGTCAGCGCGACCGTTCGCTCGCCGGCCACGCGTCCGTCGTTCGTCACCGTCGCCGTCACCGTCGTCCGTTCGTCGGGGGTGACGGTCGCAGGCCGGAGTTCGGCCGCTTCGACCCGGATACTGGGAGCCGCCGCCGCGATGACGAACGTCGACAACCCCGGCGTGTCGGCTTCGAGGAAGACGTCGCCTCCGCTCCGGCCGACCACCTCGACGTCGAGTTCCGACCGTTCGCTCCCGTCGTACCGGTAGAGGGTCAGCGACTCGGGATCGACTCCGGTCGCGGCCAGGTACGCCCGGTCGACCGCGAACCGGAAGGTCGCTTGGTCGACTGTCCCCCGCCGCTCCTCGACCCTGACCGCACCAACCGGCCGCATCGACGTGCTGGCCGGGAGCGGCCCTGCGGCGTCCGGTTCGGTTACGGATACGTCCATCTCCAGCGTGCTTTGGCCGACGACCGTCAGTTCGTCGAGGGTGACGACGCCGTCTCCCTCGCGGTCCACCACGAGGCGATCCATCGCCGCCGTGTTCGGCCGTCCCACGACGGCATTTTCGACCGTCACCGTCCGGCTGGTGGCGCTGGGGTGTTCCACCTGCATCAGCGTCTCTTCGCTGGAGCCGTCGCCGGTACTGCCGCCGGTACCGCCGCTCGACGCCGTACCGTCAGTCACGTCACCCGCTTCGGCCACCCGTGCCTCGACGGAGAAGGAGGCGTCCTCGGGCGGAGTGCCGGTCGTGGTGTCGACGACGACCCCGACCGAGACGGAGCCATTAGGGTTGAGTCTGATCGCGTCCGCGCGCGAGCCGAGGCGTGCGCCACGGGCACGAAAGGCGATGCCGTCGGCCTCGGTAGTGAGCCACACGCTCGCAAACCGATCACCGTCGTAGCGGACGCGGAAGGCATCGTCGATGTAGGTGACGGCCTCGGCGTTGACGCCGGCGCCGGAGAGCGCGGGATTGGATGTAGCGAGATCGAGGGTGAGTTCGCCGTCACCGGTGACGCGGACGTACTCGGCGTTGGTGCTGTTGGTGGTGGTGACGCTGACGCCGTCGCCGACGGGGTCGCCGAGCGGGGCAGCGAAGGTTGGAAGCGCAAGAGCTACCGCGACGAGAAGAGCGAGGACGGCGAGAAAACGTCGTGGTCTCATCCGTTCTCCGTGCGACTGCATCGGTGGGGTGTTCACTTGGTAGTAGGGTTATTGAACGCTATCAAACAGGCCCCGAGTAGCACGTGTTCTCCGTCGCCGACGAAGCCGAGGAGGGATGCCACGGGTCAGCTCCCGCGGTTCGGCCGCCGATCCGACGGCGGCGCCCACGAACACCGGCCTAACCGTGAACGGCGGATACAACCCCGATCAACGCGGGAATTCCCGGTTTTAGCTGGCCACAGAGGTCGTTCAGGGGAGGCTTGAGAACCGGTTTGCCGGGCCTGAAATACCCGGCAGCAACGGTTACTTATGTGGAAGGGAGGGGAGAGTGTAACCTGTCCGGAATGTGTGAACCTGGGGGGATCCGAACGATATGAGCCTCGCACGGGACGACGTATACGAAGTACTGAGCAACCGACGGCGACGGTTCGTCATCCACTACCTACAGCGGAACGGACAGCGGGCAGCACTGGGTACCCTCGCGGAACACGTCGCCGCGTGGGAGAACGATATCGACGTCGCGGCGGTGGGATCGGACGCACGCAAGAACGTCTACACCTCGCTCCAGCAGTTTCACCTCCCGAAGATGGCGGATTTGAACCTCGTGATCTTCGATCAGCGCGCGGGCGAGGTCGAACTCACCGACGACGCGAACGACGTCGACCTCTACCTAGAGGTCGTTCAGGGTCACGAACTCCCCTGGAGCCTCTACTACCTCGGTGTTGGGACGCTGGCAGGGGCCGTGACCCTCGGTCACGGCCTCGGTCTCCCGATGCTGTCTGGGATGACCCACGTCGGCTGTGCGACCTTCACCGTCGCCGCCATCGCCACACTAGCACTGATCCACACCTACTACACCCGAGGGATGCGGCTCGGATCGGAGGGACCACCACCGGAAGTCGACAGATGAGTCGCCAACGTCGACGGCTTGTGGCGGTGTTCGCGCTGTGTGTAGCCGTAGGCCTCGCCTTCGGCGTCGGGGGGTACTCCACAGCCTCGCCGGATCGGAGCGTGAACGTCACTGTCGCCGAACCGTCGGAAGCGTATCTGGCGTTCGGCGAACGCCTGCAGTGCGGGCCAGGGAGTGCCGGGGACGACCAGACGCTCGTTCGTAACCGGCTTCCGGAAAACACTACCGTCGAACAGATCGACATCACGGTACAGGCGGTCGGTGGGTACGCCCGTGTCGGGCCTGAGGGCGAGGTTCAACAACTACGGCCGGGTAAGGCGCTCGATCTGACCGTCGGGGGCTCGTACGACCCCGGTGACGCAGCCGAGATACGAGTCAATCCGCCCACGACCAGCAACGTCTCCGGTGCCGACTCGCTGCGCGTCCAACTCGACGCAGCGACGGGACCGAACGTCGACGTCTCCGGGGGCGAACAGACGTACGCCGTCGACTGTCCCGGGACGTACAGTGCCAGCGGAAACGAGACGGGGACGACGATGCGCAACCAGACGGCGGCCGACGGCTGATCGCCCCCGTCCGGAGTTTTATACGGACACGGACCGCCAACCGGGTCATGGGACGTGACGTCCGCACTCGGAGTGATCGCCCGTGACCGGTCGTAGCCCTGACCTCCACCCTGAAGCGGAGACTATCCTCGACCGTGTCGACCTTCCACCGACCGCCTCGCTCTCGGTCGACGGTGCTCGCGAGGCGCTCCGGGAGCTGCTGGTCACCGAGGAACCGCCGAACGACGACCTCCGGGTTCAAAACCTCTCGATCCCGGGTCCTGGCGGCGACCCCGAAGTGCCGATTGCGATTCGGACCTACACGCCGCCCGGCGACGCGGCCCGGCCGGTGTTCGTGTACTTCCACGGCGGCGGCTGGGTTCGCGGTGACTTGGACACCCACGACGGCCTCTGTCGCCTCCTCGCCGAGGCGGCCGACTGTGTCGTCGTCTCGGTCGACTACCGACGAGCGCCGGAACACCGGTTCCCAGCGGCGGTCCACGACGCCTACGCCGCGACGGCGTGGGCGGCCGATCACGCAGCAATCGTCGGCGGTGACCCGGATCGGGTGGCGGTGGGCGGCGACAGCGCCGGCGGCAATCTGGCGGCCGCGGTGACGCTTCTGGCGCGGGAACGCGGCGGCCCGGAACTCGCCCATCAGGTGTTGCTCTATCCGGTGACCGACTACGCGTTCGACACGGCGTCCTACGACGAGAACGCGGCGGGCTACCTGCTCTCGCGGGCGAGCATGCGCTGGTACTGGGAGCGCTACCTGGGAGACGATATCGACGGCGCAAACCCCTACGCGTCGCCGCTCCGGGCCACGGATCTGTCTGGGGTGCCGTCGGCAACGGTGATCACTGCCGGCTACGATCCGTTGCGGGACGAGGGCGCGGAATACGCCGACCGCCTGCGCGAGGCGGGCGTGTCGGTGACCCACGAAAACTACCCGGGAATGGTCCACGTGTTCGCCTCGTTCCCGGATCTCGACCGGGCGGCAGACGCCCGCCAGGTGATCGCCGACGGCTTGGCGACCGCCTTCAACCAAGGCTGAGACCCCGGCCGCGTTCTCGCGACCGATAGCCGCCGCACACGCCTTTTATGTTGCGCACGCGTATCTGACGGTAATGTTACTGATCCGCGGCACGGGCGGGGACACGACGCTCACCGGGACGGTGTACGAACGGGGTGAGCGCGCGCCGAGCTTTCGGGGCGCGCCCGACGAGGACGCCGCCTACGTGTGGGTGTGCGACGAGTTCTACGAGGTCGAGAGCGGCGGATCGACCACACACATCGACGGCGAGGAAATCCAGGTCGCCTTCGAGTCGCCGATGCCGCGCGGATTCGACACCCGGGAGCAGGCAGTCGAGGCGGCAAAAGAGCATCTGCGGACCCAGTTTGCGCGGGTCGGCGTCTCCGAATCGACGGTGTCGGTCGAAATCGAGAAAGCCGATCCGATAGACTGAGCGCCGACGGGTTAGAACTCCTCGCCCCAGCGGTGGTCGTCGTAGGTTCGGACGAACGGGGAGTCGAGTCGTTCCTCGAACTTACGCCGGAGTGCCGCCTTCTCGTCGACGCCGATGCGTGCCAGTGCGTCTGCCCGCTCCACGACCGGCGGTGGGCCGCGGGCGGTCGCCACGTCGCGGAGGACCTGCCGTGTGAGTCGGTCCCGGGCGTCGGGGTCACGGGTGAGGCCAGCGGGGGCCTCGACGCGGTAACAGAGGTCCTCACGGGGGTCGTAGACGACGAGGAAGGTCACCTCGTAGTCGACGGGGTCACGCTGGCGCTCGACGCCGAGGGCGTCGCCGTCGGCGGCGAGGGTTCGGTCGGAGCCGCCACGGGACCGAAACCAGTTGGTGAAGGTGAGCCGATCCGTCGGCCGACCGCCGTCGTCACCCTCGGGTTCTAGCAGGCGCGTGAAGAACGCGGTGTCGTCGACCCAGGGCGCGCCGACGCCGTGTGCGCGGAGCGTCCGGGTGATCAGCTTCGGTGAGGGGTTCTTGACGAAGCCGGCGACGGCGACATCCCGGTCGAGGAGTCGCTCGACGAGGTGGACGTAGTTCTCGACGATGGCCCGGGGTTTGGCCTCCGTCGTCAGCGCGCCGAGTTCGGCGTCGCGGTCCTGCCAGTTGAGCAGTTCCTTGGGGTAGAGTGGTCCGTCGAGAAGCAGACAGTCGTCGACGGCGTCGGCGTGTTCGATGGCGTGAGCGCTCTCGGCGAGATAGAGCGCCAGGGCGTGGACGACCCCCTCCGCGTAGCGGTTCACGCGCGGCGCGTGCAGGATCTTGTGCTGGAAGTATCCCTCGTCGCCGCGCGCCCAGTCGGTTTCGAGCGCGAGCGTCGGATCGTTCGCGTGAACGGTCGTTACCAGACTGCGGGCGCGGTGCAAGTCGAGGTCCGACGGCTCGGCGGCCATCGCGGCGTGAGCCACGTCGAGCACCAGCCCGTTTTTGAACGTGGTCGGGTTGATCGTCCCGGAGTCGAGTCCGTGGACGGTCGGATACGGGGGGTCGATGAGCGCCACGTCGTCGACGGAGACAGAGCGAAGCCGACACTCGTCGAGGGGTTCGATCACCGTCCGACCGTCGGCGCGGAGGGGGTCGAGAAACTCCTCGAACGCCGTCCGCGCCAGGTCGTCGTGGTCGGTGTCGTCGACCCGGCGGGCGAGGCGGCCGGCCAGGTCGGCGATGCCGTCGACGTGGACCGGATCGAGGGTCATGGAGGACCAACCGGACGGGGACACAAATACCCATCCGTCGGATCGCGAATCGCCGAAGCCGGCACGCTCATACCCCTCGACCGGGTAGACGGCGTATGGATACGGCCGCGGTGGCGTTCGACCTCGACGATACGCTCGCGGTGACGGGCGTTGACCGCGCGACGCTGCTGGCGGCGGCGTGTCGCGAAGTCGGCGCCCCGCACCGGTCGCGGGCGGCGTATCTCGACGCCCACGCGGACAACCTGACCGCACGGAGTCGGAAACCGGTGTTCGAGGTGCTTCTCGACGGGACGGACGTCGATCCGGCGGCGCTGGCTCGGGCG
>Ga0207754_100556_pt1 | contig 13626 bp, 19 predicted proteins | sample A23E1SouthBayCA_FD_187728 | JGI IMG/M metagenome (GOLD analysis project Ga0207754, IMG submission 187728) | Aerobic enrichment media microbial communities from Eden Landing Ponds, California, USA - A23 E1 (SPAdes) | ecosystem: Environmental > Aquatic > Marine > Unclassified | place: Emeryville... | reverse complement strand
CCCGCCGATATCACGGGTTTAAAAGGACGAAGCCGAGGAATTCGATCCTATCTAATGGAAGCCTATATCCTCGACTTCGTGGAAGAGTGCCGGCATCTGGCTAAACAAGCGCCATTCTCTGTATCTTGCACGTGTGTTCTGCCAGCTAGCAGATAGGCTGAGTAAATCATGCAGTACACACGGCCCGTATCAGGTACATACGCACTCGTCGAGAGGAGGACTATGACTACACGCTGGATCTCATCGTGTACCGCACCGTCTCTAACTATATTTTCTCAGAAAACACCATCGCCGCTGGTGGTGGAGCAGCGTGGTTCGTCGGCGGTGGAACACAGCTTGCCACGATTGTTACTGAACACGTCGTCTATTGGCGGCTGACTGAAAAATCACTACGCACTTGGAAAGACAACGATGCTACTGCATCCAGCCAACGTGGTCAGATCGATGTTCGCCTCGTGGTGGGCCTCATTGTGCTCGTGCTCATCGGCGGCGCACTCGTTGGTGCTGTAAATGACCTCCAGGCGGGGCTAGCTGTATCGTCCGCATTTTTGTGGCTCGAAGCGACGGTCGGAGCTGGTCTATTTCTGGTTGCTCTAGTAGCGATGGTACTGGGAATCGAATAAGGGGATGCTGAGCGACCACAAACCCTCGTAAGATGCCTCTCTGTCTGTCTCCTTCCCTCAGCTACGACTCGCAACCAGGTCCTCGATGAACCGAAATCTGTTCACGAACGTCACCGAGTCACCGGACCCCTCACTCCCGAGCACAGTTTCCGCCCCCTCGCTGGCCGCAATATCGGTCGTGTAGACGTACACCTCAGTCGCCGTCCCCGTACTGAGGCGTTGGGCAGCTATGGCAGCAAGCGCGGCGTCCGCCCGTTCGACCTCGTCGGCGGGCCGGTCGTCAGCGTTCGCGATATACCGCTGGACGCCATCCATCGTCCGCGAGACGATCGGCTCGGAGAACTCCAGCGGCGCCGCAACCGTCGCCCACCCCTCACCGATCCCGGTGTCAATTGGCACCTCCTCGACATCGGGGTCGTCGATGGTTAGCTCCTCGTACACCCGTTCGGGAAGGACGAAGATGATGTCGTTCCGACGAGCGAACCGCCGAACGGCCTGGTACCGGCTGTTCGACGGCTGCCCCATCGCGACGAACAGGCCGGTGTCGGCGATGTGGAGCCGGCTCACGCGTCGTCAGCTGCGTCGCCGTCGTCGATGTCCAACTCGTCGAGTCCTGCCCCTGCCTCCTCGATATCGTAGTGCTCGTGGACGACAGGCCGGAGTGCCTGAAGGACCATCTCCGCAGCCAGCGGCGAGATGTCCAGATCCTCCGCCATTAGCCGGTGGGTCACCTCGCCACGCTCCCGCGCAACCGCGTAGGTGAGCGCGGTCGCGAGGCCGGCGACGCCGTGACGGTCGATGTACGTGTCAATGTCCGCGTCCGTCTCGCGGCGGCCAACGGCGTCGATGAGCGCCGGCGTGATCGTGTACTCGCGGTCACCAGCAGCCGTCGTCACGGTCAGGTCGATCGGGCGGGCGGCATACCGACGTGGCTGCCCATCGTCGGTGACGTCGACGACGCCGGCGTCGACGAGCCGGTTGACGTAGTTGTAGGCGGTCCCCTGGGCGAGCTCGAGATCGTCCATCACGTTCTGGACTGTCGCCTCCTCCTCCCGAGCGAGGTACGCGTACAACTGGGCCAGCTGCGGATCTTCCAGCAGGTCTGCAACCGAGAGGAAGTCCTGGACGATGTCGCCGTCGGCCCGGTTTGAAGTGCGTGACACGGGTCGTTCTCGATTACAGTTTACAGCGAAACAGTAAAGAGTGTTTGGATCACTCCGCCGGCGTCGTGACGAGATGCTCCTCGTGGCCACGCGTCCAGTAGGTAGCGAGCCCACCTGGACTACAGCGGGCGCACAGTTGCAACGGGCCTTCGAGGTGCCCGATTTCCACGCGGAACCGCGTGAGCGCAGCGAGCGTGTCGACGACCAGCCCACAGCCGTCACAGGCGACGTGATCGCGCTCGTCGGGATCCGGCTCCGTCTGAATCGCATAGTCAACACAGATCGGGTGGGTGACCCGTTCGTCCTGTCCCCAGGTGTGGGCCTCGCCAGTCTCGGTGCCGGGCGAGGCGTCGCAGAACGCACAGCCGACGAGCGTTTGCTGCATCATTTGCCCTCCACATCGGCGTCGCGGCCAGCCGTCCAGCCACGGTGGAAGATGGCCAGCTGCGTCGATGAGTCGAACGCGGTACCGCTTGGCTCGTGGATCAATACTTGGTCCTCAGGAACCGGAGTGACGAGGTCCGCGTCGACGAGGTCATTAGCCAGACTTGGGCCGTCGCGTCGTCGACGTCCGCCGTGTCGACGCTGGCGGCGTCGCGGTCTTGGACGAGCTGTTCCTTCTCGAACTGTTCGTGGTCGCTACTCGTGTCGTCGTGAGGATCGGGACCAAGCATGGTGAGTCACGGCGCGCACGCTGTCGCGCGCTGCACGCCTCCCGACGCCGATAAACAATCAGGAGTGACAGTGTCAGTCCGGTCGGGGGTCGTGATAGCCGATGACGGCGACGTCGTCGATGAACAGGACGCCCTTCATGAAGTCGAGCTTGGTTAGACTGTGCTGGTAGAGGTTATGCCGGCCAAGGTAGTTCACCGGCACCACCAGACAGCCGAACTCGATTTTCGGCCGGCCGCCCTTCCGGGTGCGGTACCCTTTCTGGAACTTGAGGAGGTCGTCGCTGACGTTCTTCCGCTCGCTTTTCTCGACCTCGATAGCGATGCGAGCGTCGGCGTCGTAGAGGTCGACGCTGTAATTAAACCCCTGATGCGACCAGAGCTTACAGTTCGGGTTGTAGCCGCCGGCGGCGTCCCCTTCGTACTGGTACTGCGAGAGGCCGTCGGCGATCGCGGCATCGAACCCACTGACCTCCGTGTGCTTCCTCGAGCCGTCGAAGACGCTGGCCGGGACGGCCTTGACGGCCGACCGAATCGACGCCAGCGCATCGTCCGGAAACTTCTCGGACGAAGTTTGGGTGCGGCGTTCGCTCAGTTTGGTGAACTCCTCGACGACTACCATACTCGCTCTTGAGGAGTAGCGGCACGATAAAGCCCGTCGCGATGGCCATTCAAGTCGACCGGCCGCCAGGATTCACTCACTCGAGTATCAGGGCGGCGGGCGGGGGTGAGGGAGTGGATCCATCCTCAACGTTAACCAACACGGTGCCAGTTTCGGCCGGGGCTGTTGGTTAAGTCTAACCCCTACGGCGTTCGGAGATCTTGAACTGGCTTCACGACAAAGGAGTCTGGCTCGCTGGCTGCTTCCTCACCTGATTGTTCCGCCGACGTGGAGGGCGATGAGCTCGTCGCGAACGGGTCCTCGGGGGACGGTAGTCACGTGCAGCCCAGCCGGTCGTCGAAGTGCCGTTTCTGGAACTGCTCGCCAACGTCGTCGGCTGCAACGTACTGGGTCCGCGTCGACCGCCCGACCTGCCGGGAGACGAAGACGGCGCCCACGGCCTCGGGCGTGAGTTCGACGAAAGCACACTCCACGAGGGCAACCACCGACGGGTGATCTCGGTCGGTCGGAACCGTCATCTCGAGGTCCGCCCACGGCGCCTCACTGTTGGTGGTAGTTCCTGCGTGATCCACTGCTCGTGTCTTGCTGCGTCGTTCCGAAGCCATCGTTTATCGGGGGCACGTACTGCACCCCGCCACCCCCTCACGGGGGCAACAGACACCACCGAAACGTACCCCTCTACCTTATTGCGCTATTTCTGATACTTCCGTGATTCCGCTACCTCTGTGACGACCCCTCGGCCTGAGAGAGCCGGCGGCTGGCGGGTCGTCCACGGCATCGTCGACTCCATCTGGGTGAAACCAGCCCGACGTCGATGACGATGATCGCGGAAACCTCAAGACGCTCGCGACGGAGATCACGGAACGAGTCGAGATTCGGCTCGAACACGAAGCCCACTACGACTGGGTCGCGTTCGTGCCGCAACGCGAGAACAACGCCGGCGCGCTGACGAAGTACTTCGGGAAGGTCGCGGGCGACGACGGCTTCAAGATCAGAGGTATCGAACCCCGGCAGCGCTCGACCCCGCAGTTCATCAAGGATGTCCAGCGGAACTGTCTCGAACGGTTCGATGCGACCCGGTCGCCCGACGCAGTACTCGACTGTCTCCAGGACGCCATCAATCGGCTCCACGCTGGGACGGTGCCGGTTGAACAACTCGTTGAACGGAATCGCGTTTCCAAGCCACTCGAAGGGTACGCGCAGAACACGCAAAACGTGGCGGCGCTGAAGCGAGCTCGCGATCAGAGCCTCGCTGTCCACCCCGGACAAGACATTGAGTACGTGGTCGTTGACGACGAGAAGCGGTCCCGAGAATGGGTCGCGTTGGCTCACGAGGAGATCGAGTCGTACGATGCGTCGTACTACGAGACGCAACTCGTCAGAGCTGTCGAAAGTATCCTTTCTCCGCTCGATTGGGATAGAATAGATATAAAACGGGATCTAACGAGCAACCGCCAGTCCGACCTGAATAAATATAATTCGGCATGGAGTAAGTAACTAATCCGTTGGCAATCATGATCGAAGAGGGCTGACTGAGTCCTTGCTGGCAAGAAGAATCCCCTGATACACTCGGGACGAGGGGAGATACATTCAAGATATCACAAAATAGAATGTTACCCCACACTTGCATAACAATCTATTTTGTGGGGTAACTGCATAAATCATCATCCAAACAATATACGTCACACACCAGGTTTCCGGTGAAGTGGATAACTAGCCAACTGGTTTCCTAATCGATTCACCGGAAACCCGGTGTGCGTCGGAGCCAGCAGCATACGTGACGGGGATCGGGAACGGCATCGAGAGGCTTCTGTAGCTCACTCGATCGTATCGGCCAATACGTCTTTGACGACAGCGGGGTCTTCGAGCAACGTGTGTTCCGTATAACTCCCTTCAGCACTCCCACCGCTATGGCGCGATTGCTCGACGATATCCAGAAACGCGTGTTCTTTCAAGAGATCGCGAACCCGACGAAGCGAAAGCGAGTCGGAGCCTTCCTGTCGGCAGATTTGCTCGTAGAGATCGTAGATTCGGGTCGTTCGGAATCCCTGATTGTCGGGCGTAGTCTCATCTTCACGGGCATTGATCGAAAGCATCGTCAGCGCCTGCAGCACGTATCGTGAGTGCGGCGTCGAGCCACGAATTAGCTCCCTGAAACGGTCGGTTTCGGCGCGTTCGCGAGCCTGTGTCACGAACTCTTCGCGAACGGTCTCGGCCTCGATCGACTGAGCTATCTCACCGGCATAACGCAGGATGTCGATGGCCTTACGCGCGTCACCATGTTCGCGAGCGGCGAGCGCCGCGGCCCGTGGAATGACACCATCGTCGAGTACGCCATCACGGAACGCATCGCTTCGAGCGACCATGATCTCGTTGAGTTGAGAGGCGTCGTAGGGTGGGAAGACGAACTCGCGTTCACAGAGGCTCGATTTGACCCGTTCGTCCATTCGATCCTTGTACTTGATCTTGTTACTGACACCGATCACGCCGATCTTACAGGACTCGAGTTTCCCAGCCTCACCGGCTCGTGAGAGTTGCATCAAAATATCGTCGTCCTCCAGTTTATCGATCTCGTCAAGGATGATCAACACGACATCGTATTCGGCATCGAGAATCTTCCACAGCCGCTTGTAGTAGGTGGCAGTGCTGATTCCCTTGTCGGGGATATAGATATCCGTCTCGTCAGTGTTAACACTGCTCGCGATCGTCTGTACTGCCTGCGTTTCGGTTCCATCCTGCGCACAGTCCACGTAAGCATGGGTCGCGCTGACACCTTCCTCATCGGCAGTCTGGACGAGTCGACGGGACACGTATTTGGCACAGAGCGATTTTCCAGTGCCAGTCTTGCCGTAGATGAGGACATTACTGGGAGATTGACCGAAAATACCGGGATTGACGGCGTTTGCGAGCTGACCGATCTCCTCATCCCGGCCGACGATCCGTCCCTCCTCGGGGAGATGATTGATTTCAAGTAGCTCTTTATTCACGAAGATTGGATCCTCCCGAATGAATAGATCGTCAGACTCGGACATTCCTTGGACACCACGTTTCTGGTGAAATGGCTTGAGGTTTTCCCCGACACACGCACACCACGTTTCCGGTGAAACTGTATGAGAGCGGGTCTACAATCCACGTGAAACAGGGGATATCGTCCACGGGAAACGAGGTCAAAATAAGAAAGATACGCACGCGCAGCCTCACGAGAGCAAACCTGACGAGAACCAGATCACGAAAATCCGCCCACGATAGGGACGGTTCGACTGAATCAAGTAGAACACCGAAGCGACGAATGTCGCTTCATTTTTTGATCAGCGATGGAGTCGCTGGCAGGTAAACGTGGATAGGTAATAAAGCCCCGTCAGACACATGATGAATATCTGAATAATCCCGTTCCAGTATCTCTCGGTGCTGATTTCATCGGAAACCCGGTGTGTTCTTAACGAGCTCCGTCATTAGCATTCCGTGGATTCCCGTGACTCATCGGCTGCATCCGGCGTTCGTGGTCCACTAGTCCCTCGGTAGAGCCGTGAGCTGTGCTGCGACTCATATCCTCGTTGTTTACTGGAGTTACGTTTCACCGGAAACACGGTGTGTCTGTGCGGAGTTTTTCACCGCCAGCATCTCGTTTCGTTCTCTCTGCGAGTTGACTCCAGCAATCAGTCCACGGCCGGTCCAGGTTCATCGGAAACCCGGAGTGTATTCGCGAGGCTACACTGAGGTCTCTCTCGTGGATTGACTGGCGCGATATACTCGTTCTTCCAAGAATCGCCCTCTAGCCACTGCCAGTAGAAGTACCGGTACGATTTATCGCCGGTCTCCTTCGTCGTTTTCACCGTGATATACGCGCCACTCGTCGCGATGTCTTCGTAGTTCTCTGGATCCGTCGAGATCTCGCGCTCCTCCAGCTCCTCGAGTTTTTCCTCATCGACTTCTTCCTCGGCTCGTCGGCGTTCGAGTTCTTCCTGCCGCTGTCGACGTTTCCACTCCGCCAGATCAGCCGCGTACGCCGCGACTGCTTCCAGCCGTTCTGGGGATTGTTTCTTGAGTGGCTCGCGAAGATACTTCGGCAACTGCGGCGCGGGCGGTTTCTCCAGACCGTCCTCAGCTATAGTTACCCCACGAACGGCGTATCATATCAATTTGTGGGGTAAATTTGAGGTTTGACGGCGTTCTCCCTCCGTTATCGATGTGTAAACTATCTCTTTACTCCGTGTTCCGGCTGATCCCTCGACTTTCGATCTTCGACAAACGTGGCTGAATTCCAGAAGCGCCAATGAAACTCGTTGATTTATCCAACGATATTGCTCGGCATGAACAACGAGAGGTCATCTCGTTCGGCAGCGGTACTACGGAGCCTGTCGGAGAATCCCGAGCGACAGAAACAGCAGTAATGGTACGTCGGCTCTTCACCGCCCTCCGGCGACCACTGGATCTCCTGTGCCGTCCGCTCGAGATCGGTGAGATCACCTTCAGTCATCTCCCGTGTTGTGTATTTGCACTCGCCGGCGACGAGCGTCCCGTCGCTTCCGAGTCCGACGACGTCGAGTTCGTGGTTGCGATGCCACCAGTAGCCGATCCCCTGGTACGTCTTCGGGAGTAACGACGGGAGGGTGTTCTGACAGACAATCTCGAACATCGGCCCCATGTAGTCCGTGAACGTCGGTGCGACGAGTTTCTCGAAGCCTGCGTCGCCGAGTTGAACGAGCTTTCCTGTCTGTCGATAGACGTAGCGGAACCAGAATCGGAAGAGCGGTTCCTTCAATCGATACCGGCTCTTGCGTGTTGCATTCGGATTCGCCGTGACTGGAATGTCTCGCTCCACGAGCCGCAATCGGCGGAGTTTCGAGAGGTACGACCCGATGCTGTTCGAGTCGACGCCGGCACCGAATTCATTTCGCACACGGGGGATGTGGTCCTGCGAGATGTCGACAGTTGTGGGCTTACTCGTCGGGGTTGACTGGCGCTTTATATTTTGACTTGACCTTCTCTCCTTCTCTCCACTGCCAGTAGTAGTAGCGATTGTCGTTGATCTCCTTGATCGTGATCGTCGCTTTGGTAGGGACATCGTCCGGAAGATCGTCTGGTCGCTCTTCGACCTCCTCTTGATCTGCCGACTCCTCGAGACGGGCCTCACGTTCCTTGTGCTCGGCGAGCGCTTCAGCGTACGAAGCAACGTCTCGGAGCCGCTCCGGGCCTGACTCGTTGAGCGTGTTGACGATGTCCGTCGGGAGGTTCGCCGGTGGGGTCGGGGGTTCGTAGGACATCGGCTGCTCTCGTGTTAACCAACACAACCCGCGACTCCATAGTTTTGTTGGTTAAGTCGGTGGAAACGGTTCTACCACCTGCTGGTTGTAACACTACTCGAAACTTCTTTATATAGTAGTTTCGTACTATGTTACACCGTGCTCCGGCGCATCGAACTCAAGGTTCTCGCCACGGTCGACCGCGGCGACACGATCTCCGACCTCGCGACGAAGCTCGACCACAGCGAGAGCTACCTCTCTCGTGCCGTCGGTGACCTCGTCGAGAGGGGGCTCGTCTACACGGAACGCGACGGGCGACGAAAACGAGTCGTCCCGTCGGATGCTCGCGCCGTCGAACGCTATCGGGACCTCGTCCGCCAGCACTCCCACATCGAGTTTCCCGAGCTGCTGACCGGGAAGGCACTCGAAGTGCTGTACTACCTCGACCAGCCGCGAACCGTCTCCGAGATCGCCGACCGGAGCGACAACTACCGCAACACGGTCAACCGCGTCCTCAAGCGGTTTCGCGACCGCGGGCTCGTCGGGACGACCGACGGCTGCTATGAGTTCAACGCTGACTTCGACCGCCTCCACGAGTTCGCCCGGGAACTCGCACACCATCTCCATCGTCAACGTCTCGAAGCCGTTGCCCCGAAGGGGACGATTCTCTGGGAGGACTACGACGAATTTCTGGCCCAAGCCGAAATGGAGATTGACGCCGAGGGATTCCACGAAACCGGGCTCGCTCGATTCGTGGCCTTCGACCTCCAGTTCCTGCTCACCGGCCACCGCTACTACCTCTACTCCGAGGAGATCGACGCCGTCTCGCCGGCGGAGCTGTGTTGTCACACGCTGTTGATCGACGACGGAAGCCGGCACCGCTCGTACTGTCTCCTTCTACTTAGCCACATCGACGTCGACGAGGCAGACCTCCGAGAGCAGGCGGCGAAGTACGGCCTTGAAGACGAAATCGACGCCTTGCTCCGCTACCTCGAGACGCACGGCGAGGTCGACGATGCCCGACTCCCGGAGTGGGACGAGTTCCAGGAGCTGGCGGCTGACTACGAGGTGCCACTACCATCATGAGATCAACATTCGGACGCGAGTACATCGAGAACGAATTCCAGCGAATCGGGGGCGGGCTATCTGAACCGATCACGGTCTACCTGATTGGTGGTGGCGCGATGTCGCTGCGCGACCTCAAGGGGGCGACGAAAGATATCGACCTGATCGTCCCGGATGGCGACGCGTACGGCCAGCTGTGGGCCGTCCTGATGGACCTCGGGTATGCGGAGGTTCAATCGCTGGATCCAGATTACCGGGCGCTGGGGGCGACAAGTTGTGTCGAGAACGACGATGGGTGTCGCCTCGACATATTCAATCAGCAGGTCGCGAACAAGCTCGTGCTCACCGACGGGATGCAAGAGCGCAGCGAGTCGTTCCTCGACGAGGGTCGATAGATGGTCCTGCTGTCAGCAACGAGATATTTTCCTGTTCAAGACGATCGCAGGCCTCGACGACGACATCGAGGACATGAAAATGCTCATGAACTACTCAGAAAACTCACTGCCTCACTATTCATCCTTATTTGAACACCGCCTATGGTATCATGAATAGTATTTTGTGAGGAACATTAATCGAAGCTCCAACAGATCTTTGACGATGATGACTCCGGAATTGGATTCCCTCCGAAGTCGATTGGAAGCCTTTTCGACGGCTGTCCAGAACATACCTGAAGTCGAAGAGCCGCCAAAGACGACGTTGGGCATAATCAATCGACGCCAGCGAGAGAATTATTGGAATCGCATCTTGCGGTACTTCCTGGATCCGTCGGAACCGCACGGATTTGGAACAGCCGTACTTGATGCTGTCTTGGAGTTAATACTCAGCCGGACGGAGGATGCTGAATTTGAGTACCAATCTGGCGATAATATCGTTGTTAGATCTGAAGTACAGAATCCGAACGGTGGACGGCCAGATCTATTCATTTGTCATGACGGATCGTGGTCGGTGTGTTTCGAATTGAAAGTGACTGCAAGCGAAGGGTCCAATCAGACAAAACAATATGTGGGGGAAATCCCCATTGACAACAGCACAATCCCGTCGGACAGTCGGTATCACGTCTATCTCTCGAAAGCGTCACAGCTGAATGCCGAAGCCAGCGCCTTTCTTAATATTTCGTGGCGCGAACTTGTGGATCTACTGGATGAGGTATTGGTAGCTACGGGCGGACGGGCGACGGGGCGAGGTGCCGCTCAGCTGCGTGATTTCAGGAATACGATTCAGACTGAGACAACCATGCACGAGAACGAACACACCGAGCAGCAACGAGAGCAGATGGAACTGTATGTTAAGTATTACGACGAGATCCAAACGGTTGAGCAGGCATTTGCCGATATCCATCAGCAGGAGAAAAACCAATGGGCAGAGCGATTCCTCGAGGACTACAGACCAGACGCGTGGACAGAGGTATGGAATTGTGAATCGTCTACATCAGGCCTGATATACAAAGACGGGTGGCGACTCGGTCCAGATCGCAACCCGGTTGATGATCGGGATAATGCCCAATACGGATTGGAATTCCAGCACTTCGTCAAAAAACCCGAGACATTCACCAATGGAAAACTCAGATATAGGGTACTAACGTCTCGACACATCGGCGATGATGAATACCGAGAGGCTGTCAAGCAACTCGTTAATAATGCCTTCTATGACGAATTGGAAGAGATCCGTAGTCGGCACGGAATTCAGCACGTTTCGAGGCGGAAGACACATGCCAAAAAGTACTATTCATTCGAGCCGGAGCGGGGTCCACAAGCGTTCTATGAGACACTTCAGCAGGCATTCGATGAATTCGTTGACTTGGCTCCGACTCTGACGGAGATCCACGAACAAGCAATTGAGCTTGCTGTCGAGGAATAATCATGGGACGGAAATTATCGGAACGTGAGGAACTTCACCCCAAAGAGAAACAGTATAGCGTTGTCAAGATCGATCTATGGAAGGCACCGGATGATGATGATTTTGCCTACAAAGTCGGCGAAATTGAGTCACTTGATTCAGATCCAATAACTGCAGCCGGACGGGGTGAGACGATTGCTATCCTCGATGAAGAAGGGAAGAAAGTGTCCACGACAAGTGGTCCAGATGATCCAACTGATTACACAACGCGAGATTAGAATAGTGGAGACTCAATGTCTAATTCCGTGGAAGCTACTTAATAGCGTTTGAACAAGGACCAACGTCGCCCATCGGTAATCGAGTCGTCGGTACCCTTGATCAGCCGACTCAAGGACGTCATCGTTCGGACACTCCGGACAGCTGAGGCCCGGTGCGGGATGCTCCCGGAACTCGTCACAGAATGCCGTCGCGTCCTTCGTCTCGAACCCCTGCGACCAGACCGGGTAGCCGTCGACGAGGATTGCTCCACGCCATCTGTACCGGTAGGAGTCCGGAGCCCGATGGAGGACGGTTCGGGCACCGGTCTTAGTGTTTCGATACGCGAGCGTCGGCGTACGGCTCTCTCGTGACCAGTTAGTGATTCGGGGCATCGTCGGTTAGAAGTGGACATCTGAGGGGACGATCCAGAGCTCCTCATTCTCCTCGAGGAGTCGGTCCAGCTGTCTACGGTGGCGAATGCCGGTTCCGTGTTCGGTGTACAGGAAGATCGTCGGGCCGTCGTACGCACCGACCCGGTGGAAGGAGTGCCGGGCGAGGGCCTCGTCGCGCATGATCTCCTCGTCGGAGAGTTCGTCGATGGCTTCCTTCACCCGCTCGAGGTTGCGCTCGAACTCCTCCTTCGTCGCCTCCCAGCCACGCTCGAGGAGATCGTTAAGACGGGGCCTGTTCCGACTTGGTGGGTCCGTAGCGAGCCGAGCCACACACCCGGCACTCCCAGATCGGTTGTCCTGTCCACGTCTCATCCGGGACCGACTCACGGGTCTTGAACCGATGGTCGGTTGCCCGTCCACAGGTTTGACAGTCGAGTTCCTGCGTCGTCGGTGCCGACGAGACTTGGCGATCAGCCGAAGCTTCACCAGTAGATTCGGTCAGCGCCATCGCTGGAACCAGCCACACCGCGTCGTCGGCCTCGTCGAGGATCGCGTCGAGACGCGACGCGTCGCGGATGCTGTCTCCCCGCTGGTCGTAGAGCCGCGTCGGGGCCTGTTCCTGACGCTCCGACGCTCCCTGCCCGTGCCACCCAGTCCGGTCACGGGCGGCTCTGAGAAGCTGCTCTCCCCCCGCTGACGACACCTGTACTGCGTCGGGGAGTGAGGGCCATTGCTCGACCAGCTGGCGCGCCGGTGCTTCGTCGAGATCGTAGATGAGCGTGTAGTCGTCGACGGCCGGCTCCGCCTCGTTGGCGGAGAGGAGGTTCGCCGCGGCGCCGCCCTTCGCCACGGCGCCGTAGAACGTGGTCGACTCGACGATCAGGTAGACGATACCGAGGAACGTCGTCGACGCTGTCTCGTTCGTGCTAGTGGCGTCACTCCCGAGATGGTTGGTGAGACAGAACCGGCATTTCGTCTGCCCTTTTGGGACTGATGCCCCACACGACTGGCACTCGCCGTCGGTTACCGTCGGCGCATCAGGGTAGCCACCAGAGCTCGTCGCGAGGCGTTGCCGCCGGGGGGCACCCTCACACCCGTCGTCCAGCCTCGTATCCGGAATGTGGGACGCCTCGCCGGTCGGCCGTGTTCCTCGAAGTCAGAATATCGGTTGTACATCGATTGGCTCGTGGATTCTGTCGGTATCACATTTCAACGTCCGGATGTTCTGCTCACAACGCACTCTTGATTATGCGGGAGAGTACAAACATATATGAGAGTACAGCGCGAACACTGTTGCAAGAGGTGCCACACATGTCCGAATCTTCGCGAGATGGGGTCCAGTCGTGGACTGAGTCGATGAGCGCCCGCGACCGCATTCGAACGGTCGCCGAGACGCTCCGCGAACCGCGGTCGGTCAACTGGATTAGCGAGCAGGCCGACGCCGCCTGGAGCACGACCAACGAGGAACTCCAGGATCTCGTCGACCAGGGCCAGCTACGCCGCGTCGAGGCCGGTGAGACGACGCGCTACCAGCCGGACTACACACGACTGCTTTTCGAGGAGATCCGGACGCTCATCGAGGAGAACGCGCGCGAGGAGCTGCGCAACGAATTGGCCGCGATCACCGAGGAGATCGAGGAGTGGCAGGCAACCTACGACGTCGAGACGTGGGAGGAGCTCGAACAGTCGCTCGCTGACGGTGATCTCGCAAGTGCCGAGCTCCGCGAGCGTCGTGACATCATTACGTTCTGGC
>Ga0207754_100554_pt1 | contig 13638 bp, 13 predicted proteins | sample A23E1SouthBayCA_FD_187728 | JGI IMG/M metagenome (GOLD analysis project Ga0207754, IMG submission 187728) | Aerobic enrichment media microbial communities from Eden Landing Ponds, California, USA - A23 E1 (SPAdes) | ecosystem: Environmental > Aquatic > Marine > Unclassified | place: Emeryville... | reverse complement strand
ACCCGCGACCGTCTCCATCTCGCCGGCGAGCGAGCGGTCGACGGTCACGGGGTCCGACACCTCCCGCACGAGGTCGTAGGCGGCTCCCGTTCCCTCACCGAGCGCGAGGTCGTCGTCCACGAACTCGCGGGCCTGCGCCGCACAGAGCAGTTCGACGCCGACGACGGTGCCGGCTTTCTCGGCGGCCTCCCGGACGTTGTACGCCGACCCGGCGCTCATGCTGACGTGGTCCTCCTGGTTCCCCGAGACGGGGACGTTGTCCGTCGACGGCCGGCCGAGCGACCGGAGGTCGTTGACCAGCGACGCGGCCGTGTACTGGGGAATCATCAGCCCCGAGTGGAGGCCGCTCTCCGGGGAGAGGAACGGCACCAGGTGGTCCTCCTGAATCTCGGGGTTGAGGAGGCGGTCGGTGCGGCGCTCGCTGATTGCGGCGAGTTCGGCGAGCGCGCTCGCGGCGTAGTCCAGGCGGAGCGCCAGCGGTTCGCCGTGGAAGTTCCCCCCGGAGACGACTGCAGCGCGCTCGGTTCCGCTCGCCCGCGAATCGACGCGGTCGCCGTCGAACACGAGCGGATTGTCGGTCGCGCTGTTGAGCTCGACCTCGACGGCGTCCCGGAGGTGGCCGAGCGCGTCCCGGGCGGCGCCGTGGACCTGCGGGAGGCAGCGAATCGAGTACGCGTCCTGCACGCGGTCGCAGTTCCGGTGGGATTCGACGACCTCGCTGTCGGTCGTGAGTCGCTTGACGTTCCGCGCGCTCGCCGCCTGGCCGGCGTGGGGCCGGACCTCGTGGATGGCGGGGTCGCAGTTCGCCGTGGTGGACATCGTCACTTCGGTCGTGAGCGCGCCCGCGACGTCCGCCGCCCGCAGCACGCGCTCGGCGTCCAGCAGCGCGAGCGCCGCCAGCCCCGTCGTGAGTTGGGTGCCGTTGATGAGCGCGAGCCCCTCCTTCGCGCGGAGCGTCACGGGCTCCAGGCCGGCAGCGGCGAGGGCTTCGTCGCCGGGTAGGCGCTCGCCCGCCACGCCGGGTCGCGGTTCCCCGCTCGCCCGTTCCGTGTCGCGTGGCGACACGCGGGCGGCTCCTTCGCCGATGAGCACCAGCCCGAGGTGGGCGAGCGGCGCGAGGTCGCCGCTCGCGCCGAGACTCCCGCGCGACGGGACGACCGGGTGGACGCCCTCGTTCAGCATGCCGACGAACAGGTCCAGCACGTCCTCCCGGATGCCGGAGTAGCCCTTGGCGAGCGCGTTCAGCCGCGTGAGGAGGAGCGCGCGCACCGCCTCGCGACCGAGTTCGTCGCCGGCGCCGGCGGCGTGGCTCCGCAGGAGGTTCGTCTGGAGGGCCTCGAGGTCGTCGGCCTCGATACGGGTGTCCACGAGCGACCCGAAGCCCGTGTTCACGCCGTAGACGGCCTCGCCGCTGTCGAGGACGTCCTCGACGCGCTCGCGGGACGCCCGCACCGCGTCTCTGGCGTCCTCGGCGATGGCGACCGTGGCGTCGTTTCGGGCGACTGCCTCGACGTCCTCGGGCGTGAGGCTCTCGCCGTCGACGAGCACGTCGGTCACGCGCGCTCACCTCCCGACGCCACAACCGCGCCGTCTTTCAGCACGGTCTCTGCGCTGTTCACGCCGAAGTTGTAGGGGACGTGGACGTGGCTCGGACCGTCCACCACGACGAGGTCGGCGGCCGTCCCAGCTCGGAGCGTTCCCGTTCCGTCGTCGCGGTCGATTGCGGTGGCGGCGTGCTTCGTCGCCCCGAGCAGCGCGTCGGCGGGCGCCATCCGCATCCCGTTGCAGGCGAGCGCGACCGCGAACCCCATCGACTGCGAGTAGCAGTTCGGGTTCAGGTCCGTCGCGAGCGCGACCGGCGCGCCGGCCGCTGCGAACTGCTCGGGGTCGGCGTAGTCCTCGCCGAGCGAGAACGCCGTTCCGGGCAGCAGCACGGGCGTCACGTCGGCCTCGGCGAGCGCCTCGGCGTCCTCCCGGTTCGCGTGCAGGAGGTGGTCGGCGCTCGCCGCGTTCAGGTCCGCGGCCAGCTGGGCGCTCCCGAGTCGCGTGAACTCCTCGGCGTGAATCTTCGGCGTGAGGCCGTGCTCGCGGCCCGCCTCCAGAATCCGGCGGGACTGCGCGACGGTGAACACGCCCTCCTCGCAGAACACGTCGCAGAACTCGGCCGCGTCGTGGTCCGCGGCGGCCGGGAGCTGCTCGTCGACGACCTCGTCGACGTAGTCCTCGGTGTCCCGTCCGTCCGGCACGGCGTGCGCGCCGAGGAACGTCCCGACGACGTCGACCGGGTGGTCGGCCGCCGCGGCCTCGACGGCGTCCAGCATCCGTAGCTCGGTCTCGGTGTCGAGCCCGTAGCCGGTCTTCACCTCGGCCGTCGTCGTGCCGTGGGCGAGCATCGCGTCGAACTGCTCGGTGAGATTCGCGACCAGGTTGTCGTCGCTGGCCTCGCGCACGGCCTCGACCGTCCGGAGGATGCCGCCGCCCTCGGCGAGAATCTCCTGGTAGGGCTTCCCGCGGAGCTTCTGGGCGAACTCGTCGCTGCGGTCGCCCGCGAACAGGGCGTGCGTGTGGGGGTCGACGAACCCGGGAATCACGGTCTGGCCGGACGCGTCGATGTCCGTCTCCGCGTTCTCCGCGGGGTACTCCGAGAGCACGTCCGAGGTCCGGCCGACGGCCGCCACGTCGCCGTCGACGACCGCGAGCGCGCCGTCCGCGCATGACTCCAGGCCGCCCTCGTCGTCTCGGCCGACCACGAGTTCGCTCGCGCCGTGGACGACAGTCTGCAACTCAGGCATGGTGGCCTCCGAGGAAGTGCGCGACCGTCCGCGCTGCGGCGTCGACGGTCCGGTTCTCGGTGTCCAGTCGGGGCGCAGTCTCCACGACCTCGAACCCCGCCACGCGGGGCCGACCCGCGATGCGGCGGACGAGCCGGAACAGCTCCCGAGGCTGGAGACCACCTGGCGTCGGCGCGCTCGCACCCGGATACGCTGCATCCAGCACGTCCACGTCGACGCTGACGTATATCTGGTCGACGCCGCTCATCGCCGCGAGCGCGGTATCGAGCGCGCCACCGGGGTCGGCGGCCACCGTCTCCGCCGTGACGACCTCGCCGCCCTGCTCGTCGAGGTAGTCCGCGTACTCGGTGCTCGTCTCGAAGTGGCGCGCACCGACGACGGCCAGCGCGTCCAGTCCGTCCTCGAAGAGCTGTCGGTACGGCGTGCCGCTGGACGGCTCGCCGCGGACCTCGCGGCAGTCGAGGTGCGCGTCGAAGCTCACGACGCCCAGCGACCCCCGGTCGAGCAGCGGGCTCGCGTTCGCGTACGACAGGGAGTTGTCGCCGCCGAGGAACACCGGGAGCGCGCCCAGACCGTGGATTCGGTCCGCCGCCTGCCGGACGGACTGCTGGGCCGCTGCGACGCCGTCGGCGTCGACGTCGACGTTCCCGAGGTCGCCGACCGAGGCGACGGGGCCGCGCTCGAAGTGGTGGCTCTTCACGCCCGCGAGCGACTCGCGAATCGCGGCCGGTCCTTCGGCAGCCCCCCGGCGACCGATGACCGCGCCGTCGTACGGTTCGCCGACGAGCACGGCGTCGTAGTCGGTCGCCGTCTCCGGGACCGCTGTCTCGATTACGTCACCGAACTGCTCGTCGTTCGGGTCCGAGGACGTGCCCGCCCAGTTCCCTGTCTCGGTCAGCTTCATCGGTCCTCCATCGGGACGGTGACGTCCGACTCCCGGGCCTCGTCGAGTGCGTCCTCGTAGCCGGCGTCGGCGTGTCGAATCACGCCCATTCCGGGGTCCGTGGTGAAGACGCGGCGGGCCTTCTCTGCGGCGAGGTCCGACCCGTCGAGGACGACGTGGTTGTTCGTGTGCAGTGAGTTCCCGATGCCGACGCCGCCGCCGTCGTGGACGCTCACGATGTCCGCGCCCGCGGCGGTGTTCAGCAGCGCGTTCAGTATCGGCCAGTCGGCGACCGCGTCCGTTCCGTCCTGCATGGCCTCCGTCTCGCGGTTCGGACTGGCGACGCTGCCGGCGTCGAGGTGGTCCCGCGTGACGACGACCGGCGCCTCGATGTCGCCGTCCGCGACGAGGTCGTTGATTCGGAGGGCGAAGCGGGCGCGCTCGGTGAGCCCGTCCGGGTCGTCTTCGCTGCGGTACCCCAGCCAGCACACCCGACTCGGGAGCCCCTGGAACTGCACCTGCTCCTGGGCGAGGTCGACCCAGCGGTGGAGGTCGTCCTTCTCGGGGAACAGTTCCTTGACGGTCTCGTCGGTGCGGTGGATGTCCTCGGGGTTCCCGGAGAGCGCGACCCACCGGAACGGCCCCTTCCCGCGGCAGAACAGCGGCCGGATGTAGGCGGGCACGAACCCCGGGAAGTCGAAGGGGTCGTGGGTCTCGCCCGCGGTCGTCGTCACGTCGCCGCGGTGGTCCTCGACCTGCCCGCGGATGTTGTTCCCGTACTCGAAGGCGACCGCGCCCTCGTCCTGCATCGCGAGGATGCCGGCGACGTGGCGCGCCATCGTGTCCATCGACGCCTCGCGGTACGCGTCGGGGTCGTCGTCGCGCAGTTCGTCGGCCTCCGCGACGGTGTAGCCGCTCGGGTAGTACCCCTCGAGTTCGTCGTGCGCGCTCGTCTGGTCGGTGACCACGTCCGGCACGAAGCCGCGGTCGAGCATCCCCTCTAGCACGTCCGCCGCGTTCCCGTGGACGCCGACGCTGTAGGGTTCGCCCGCCTCGGCGGCTTCTTCGGCTCGCCGAATCGCCTCGCCGAGGTCGTCGGTCTTCTCCATGCAGTAGCCCGTCTCGATGCGGCGGTCGATGCGCTCCTCGTCGACCTCGGCGGCGATGCAGACGCCGTGGTTCATCGTCACCGCGAGCGGCTGCGCGCCGCCCATCCCGCCGAGGCCGGCGGTCACGACGGTCTTCCCCCGGAGGCCGTCGTTCTCGGGGTAGTGCTCGCGAGCGAGTTCCGCCAGCGTCTCGAAGGTCCCCTGGATGATGCCCTGGGTGCCGATGTACGCCCACGACCCCGCCGTCATCTGGCCGTACATGATCTTCCCGTCGGCTTCGAGCTCGTGGAAGTGCTCCCAGTTGTCCCACTTCCCGACGAGGTTCGAGTTCGCGATGAGCACTCGCGGCGCGCGCTCGTGGGTGTCGAAGACGCCGACCGGCTTCCCGGACTGCACGAGCAGCGTCTCGGTGTCGTCTAGCTCGCGTAGCTCGTCGAGGATGGCCTCGTAGGCGTCCCACGAGCGCGCTGCGCGGCCCGTGCCGCCGTAGACGACGAGGTCCTCTGGCTTCTCGGCGACCTCGGGGTCGAGGTTGTTGTTCAGCATGCGGAGGGCGGCCTCCTGGCGCCAGCCCTCGCACTCGGTGTCGGTGCCGGTGGGCGCTCCCCGGTAGGACTCCCACTCGGGGGACGGCTCGCCAACCTCGAAGTCCGCATCTGGTGCGTCCATACACGGTAATTCGGGGACGCATCACAAAGGCGTGTACCCCACCGAGAGACGGGTTATTTATATGCAGGCCGAGAGGGAGACGCCGTGCAGCAGGCCACCTTCCGGCTCGCTGGCGGCGGGGCGTACGCCGCCGCGACCGCCGACACGGACGCGAGAATGCGGCTCTGGTGTAACGACCACTGTGACTTGCTGGAAGTCCGGGGCGACGGCGCCGAACGCGTGCTGGACGCCGTGGGCGGCCGCGTCGGCGTCGACGAGCGCGTCACCGAGGGCGACACGACACTCGCCGTGACCGGAGCGTGCCTGCGTGCGGCCGCCGAGGACGGCGTCGAGGACACGCTCGCCGCCCACGGCTGCCTGCTCGTCCCGCCGCTGACCTACGAGGCCGGCGAGAAACGCCTCCAGGTGCTGGCGCTCTCCCCGGCGGCGCTCACCGGCGTCTACCACGACCTGCGCGCGGACTACGAGGTCACCGTCGCGGACAAGCGCGAGGTGAGCGCGCCGGCGTCGGCCGCTCCCGGTGCGGCGGCCGCCGACCTGACGGCGCGGCAGGCGTCGGTGCTGCGCGCGGCCGTCGAAGCCGGGTTCTACGACCGGCCCCGCGGAGCGACGACCGCCGACCTCGCCGACCAGTTCGGGCTCGCGCGCTCGACGCTCGAAGAACACCTGCGGCGTGCGGAGGGGAAGGTCGCGCGCGCCGCGCTCCAGCGGTAGCGCAACGCTTCTGTCCCCGGCCGCCGGAGACGTGGACGTGCGCAGATTCGTCGCCGCAGTCGTCGCGGGCGTGCTCGTCCAGGGGGCAGTGCTGGCGACGTTCCGGGAACTCCCGCCATCCCTCCCGCCCACGTCGGTCACGGCGTTCCGCGTGTTCTTCGTCGGCGTCCTCGGCGGGTACGTCGCGGCCCGGTTTGCGGTCCGCCGGCCCCGGCGCGCGGCCGTCGCGGCGGGTGCGAGCGCTGGCGTCGGCGTCGGCGCGGCGTTCTGGTGGGCGGTGCTGTACGGCGACACCGTCGGCGTCGTCCGCCACCTCCACTACGCGCTGGCGACGGCCGGCGTCCCCGGGCGCCTGATTCGAGACGTCCCGCGGCTCGTGGTGGCGACCGCGGCGCTGGCGGTCGCGGCGGCGTTCGCGCTCGGCGGCACCCTCGGCGGGTGGATGGCGACCGCCGGCCCGGACTGACCCCGGCGCTCGCTGCGCCAGCAGTCAGGTGGCGCGCCCGGCGAGTTCGTACGCCACGCCAGCGGGGGCGAGCGCCACCAGCAGGACGAGCGTGATTTCGGCGGTCGTGAGGGTGTTCTGCGCAGTGGAGGCGTACACGTAGAGCGCCGCGGTCGCCAGCACGCCGACGACGGCGGCGACGTACCGCGGGTCGTCCCACTCGGCGGGGAACTCGGACGTGGCCATGCGACGGCGTAGGCCGAGACCGTGCAAGAAGATTGCTCTCGTTCTCACCGAGGCCTGTCGGGACTACAGGCCGAGGAACTCCTCGGCGTTCTCCCAGAGCAGCTTCCGGTAGACGTCGTCGCTGTAGTCCGTGTGCTCGGCGAACGAGTCGAGCCACTCGTCGGGCCGAATCATCGGGTAGTCGGTGCCGAACATCACGTCGTCCTGGAGGACGCTGCCGGCGTACCGCAGCACCTGGTCGTCGATGTACTTCGGGAGCCAGCCCGAGAGGTCCATCTTGACGTTGCCCTTCTGCTGGCAGATGGCGAGCTGCTCTTGCTCCCACGGGAACGCCGGGTGCGCGATGAGTATCTGGAGTTCCGGGTGTTCGGCGGCCACGTCGTCGAGCAGCATCGGGTTCCCGTGCTTGACTTTCAGGCCGCGGCCGCCGGGCGCGCCCGCGCCGAGCGTGGAGTTCCCGCCGTGGAACACGCAGGGGACGCCGAGGTCCTCGATGGCGTTCCAGAGGGCGTCGTGTTCGGGGTCGCTCGGGTCGAAGCCCTGGGCTATCTGCTGGAACTTGAACCCGGAGAGGTCGAGGTCCTCGACGGCGCGATAGGCCTCCTCGACGCAGTCGTCTTTCAGCGGGTCGACGGACGCGAACCCGACGAAGAACTCGGGGTGGTCGTCGCGAATCTCGGCGACGTAGTCGTTGGGCACGGGCGGATTCCCGGTGTTCGTCTCGGCGTCCCAGCCGAGCAGGACGGCGCGCCCGACGCCCGCGTCGTGGTACTCCTCGACCATCGCCTCGTAGTCCCACGTCTCCATCTCGGAGCCGAACTTCGCCGCGGCGTCCTCCATCATCTGGCCGCCCGCGTCCTCCAGGAACTCGGCGGTCGGCTGGTGGGCGTGCGTGTCGACGGCGCGCTCCTCGGTGAGCAGGTCGGCGAGTGCCATGCTACCGAGTGGGTAGCCGGCCCGGATAAAGCCACCCCGCGGTGGGGAGACGACAGCCGCGCACGCGGGCTACGCGACCCGCCGGTAGCCGGCGTACGCGAGGAGGACGACACCGCCCGTCAGTGACCCGAGCGTGCGGAGGAGCGGAGCCAGCCCCATCACGTGGATGGTGTGCTCGTACTGCACGAAGTACGTCTGGTTCTGGTAGGCGATCTGCTCGCTCGTCAGGCCGTTGCTGTCGGGAAACGAGACGTTCTCCGGGTGCGTCTGGCCCGTGTACGCGACGCTGCCGTTCGACGCGAGCGCGGCGTCGAACGCGCGCTGGTAGTCTGCGGACAGCTCCTCGTAGGGGGTGGGGTCGTCGGGGTACTCCTCGGTCTGGACGGTGACTGTGTACGTGTCGGGCGGACTGGTGGCGGGCGCGACGAGGAACGAGCCCAGCAGCACCAGACCGACGACTGCGGGGAGGGCAGTGCGGACCTGGACCATGTCGGCGGCCTCGCAGAGAGGTGTAAAATGCGTGTCTGTTTTCGCTCGTCTCCGTCGGGACGAGTCGGCCGCGGCGACTGGCGTCGTTACTCGCCGTCGTCGCGCTTCACGAGGAACTTCATGTCCCCCTGGAAGACGGTCTCGTCGTGCTGGTTCGTCATCTCCGTGTCGATGGTGACGAGGCCGGCGTCCTCACGCGAGGAGAGTTCCTTCGTCTCGGTGACCTCCATGTCCAGCGAGATGGTGTCGTCCATCTTCACCGGCGCCGGGATGTCCATGTAGTTCATGCCGAGGAAGGCGACGACGGTGCGCTCGAGGAAGCCACAGCGGTAGACGAACCCGGTCGCGAGGACGAACGTCATCGGGCCGTGGGCGACCCGCCCGCCGAACTCCTGGTCGTCGGCGTACTCGGCGTTCGAGTGGAGCTCCGTCCAGTCGCCCGTGAACATCGAGTGCATCGTGAAGTCCGACTCGGTCACGGTGCGGCCGACGCTCTCGAAGGTCTGTCCCGCCTCGAAGTCCTCGAAGTGGTGGGGTCGGTAGCTGTATGGCACACCCCCACCGACGCCCGAGGCCCGGATAATTATGCAGGGTCGTTGGTGAGAGTCCGGGCGGCGAACGAGCCGAGAATCCAGACGGCGGCGAACGCCACGATGGGGCCCACCGGGTCCCCGGCGACGACCCGCATCGCGGTGACGGCGCCGGCGTACGACAGCGACACGACGACCGCACCGACCGCGCCCCAGGCGACCGCTCGCGCCCGGGACTCGAACGGGCGCTGCCACTGGTCGCGGCCGAACCCCGGCACGGCGACGCCCGCCAGCAGCACGACGAAGTAGCCGTCGGTCTCCCCGGGCAGCGTCTCGAACGCGACGGCGCCCGCGACGAGCGCGACGACGACCGCGCCGGTCGTCACGGCGAAGTCCGCGCTCCCGAGGTACGCCCGGAAGCGGGCAGTGAGTGAACTCATTGCCACGACGTGCTCGCGGCGTCCGCTTGAAGCCACCGACGCGTCAGCGGTGGTCGAAGACGCGCTTGACCTTCCCGGTGGCCTGGCGGTCGATGCTGTTCGGCGGCGCGACGGTGAGGTCGTCGGGCGTGAACGACAGCACGCTGGACAGCCGCGACAGCAGGTCGTCGTGGAGGGCGTCGGTGTCGCCGTCGAAGCCCGGGTCGGTCTCGACCGTGACCTCGATGCGGTCGAGTTCGCGCTCGCGGTGGAGGTCGATGCGGTAGTGCGGCGCGACGCCCTCGGTGTCGAGCGCCACCGCCTCGATTTCGCTCGGGTAGCAGTTCACGCCGCGCACGATGAGCAGGTCGTCGGTCCGCCCAGTGACGTTGTCCATGCGGACAGTGGTGCGGCCGCAGTCGCACTCGCCGGACGTGAGCGTCGTCATGTCGCCGGTGCGGTAGCGCAGCACGGGCAGCGCCTCCTTCGAGAGCGTCGTGAGGACGAGTTCGCCCTCCTCGCCCTCGGGCAGCACCTCGCCGGTGTCGGGGTCGATTACCTCCGGGTAGAAGTGGTCGTCCCAGACGTGGAGGCCGTCCTTGGCCTCGACGCACTCGACGGCGACGCCCGGCCCGATGATCTCCGAGAGCCCGTAGATGTCGACGCCGTCGGCGTCCAGGCGCTCCTCGATGGCCTCGCGCATCGGGTCGGTGCAGGGCTCCGCGCCGAACACGACCGTCGAGAGCGGGAGGTCCACGCCGCGCTCGTCCGCGTGTTCGGCGAGGTAGAGCGCGTACGACGGCGTGCAGGTGAGCACGTCGCTGCCGAGGTCCTCGAGGAAGTCGAGCTGGCGGGCGGTGTTCCCGCCGCCGATGGGAATCAGCTCCGAGCCGAGGCGTTCGGCGCCGGCGTGGATTCCCAGCCCGCCGGTGAACAGGCCGTAGCCGTAGGCGTTCTGGACGGTGTCCGTCCCGGTGACGCCGGCGGCCCGCAGGGAGCGCGCCGACACCTCCGCCCAGACGTCGAGGTCCGACTGCGTGTAGCCGACGATTTTGGGTTTGCCGGTGGTCCCCGAGGAGGCGTGGACGCGGGCGACGTCCTCCCTGGGCACCGCGAACAGGCCGTCGGGGTAGGTGTCGCGGAAGTCCTCTTTCGTCGTCGTCGGGAGCTCCGGGGCGTCGGCGACGCCGTCGACGTCGTCGGGATGGACGCCGGCGTCGTCCATCGCCGCCCGGTAGAACGGGACGTTCTCGTAGGCGTGCTCGACCGTGTCTCGGAAGCGTTCGTCCTGCAGCCGTCGGCGCTCGTCCGGTGAGACGCGCTCGATGTCCGTGGGCATCGGTAACACAGGCGTCGCGGCCCCCGATAGTTCTTCGGGGAAGATTATGAGGGAGGACGGAGAACTCCGAGCCATGCGAGACGCGTACGTCGTCGGGGCGGGCCAGACCGACTTCGGATCGTTCCCCGACGAGTCCTACCGGTCGCTGTTCGCCACGGCCGTCGACCGAACGCTGGCGAGTGCCGACGGCCTCGGCCGCGGGGACGTCGACGAAGCAGTCGTCGGCACGCTCGGCGTCGGCGGCCGCCAGCTCGGGCTCTCGGGGCCCGCCGTCACCGAGTTCGCGGGCCTCTCGGTCCCGACGACGAGAGTGGAGAACGCCTGCGCCGCGAGCGGCTACGCCGTCCGGAACGCCGTCCAGGCGGTGAAGTCGGGGATGGCGGACGTCGTCCTCGCGGGCGGCTACGAGGTGATGACGGACGCCAGCGGCGACGCAACGAAGTACTGGCTCGGCGTCAGCGGCGAGACGGAGTGGGAACGACTCACCGGGGCGACGTTCGCGGGCACGTACGCCCAGATGGCTCGCGCGTACCTCGACGAGTACGACGACGCCACCGTCGAAGACCTCTCCAGGGCCGCCGTGAAGAACCACGCCAACGCCAGCGAGAACCCCCACGCGCAGCTCCGGTTCGAGTGCAGCCTCGACGACGCCACCGACGCCGCGACGGTCGCCGACCCCCTCACGCTCTACCACTGCTGTCCGACGACCGACGGCGCCGCCGCCGTCCTGGTCGTCAGCGAGGACGTGGCCGAGGACCACGCGGACCTCGACGCCGCCCGGGTCGCCGGCGTCGGCGCCGCAAGCGACCGCGTCGGGCTGTTCGAGCGCGACACCTACACCGCGATTCCGGCGAGCGAGCGCGCCGCCGAGTCGGCCTACGAGATGGCCGACCGCGGCCCCGGGGACGTCGACTTCGCGGAGGTCCACGACTGCTTCGCCATCGCGGAGCTGCTGGCCTACGAGGACCTCGGTTTCTGCGAGCGCGGGGAAGCGCCCCACCTACTCCGCGAAGGCGTCACGAACCGCGACGGCGACCTGCCGGTGAACGTCTCGGGCGGCCTGAAGGCGAAAGGCCACCCCATCGGCGCCACCGGCGCCGGCCAGCTCGTGGAGCTCTGGAAACAGCTCACCGGACACGCGGGCGACCGACAGCTCGACGGGCCCGAGGTCGGGCTCGCGCACAACGTCGGCGGGAGCGGCGGCGCGGCCGTCGTGACGATTCTGGAGGGCGACACCGAACGGGAGGGGAAGCGATGAAAGTCGCGGGCGTCGGCGCCTACGTCCCCCGGTTCCGGCTCTCGGCCGACGCCGTCGCGGACGCGCTCGGGCAGTTCCACGCCCGCGGCGTCGAGGCGGTCGCGGTCCCGGACGCCGACGAGGACGCGCTCACGATGGCGGCCGAAGCCGGCGAGCGCGCCCTCGGCGCGGCCGGTCTCGCCCCCGAGTCCGTCGACGCGCTCCACCTCGCGTCGACGACGCTGCCCTACGAGGAGGAGGCCGGCACGGGTCGCCTGCGCAGCCTCCTCGGTCTCGACGAGGACACGGAGAGCGCGCAGTTCACCGGGAGCACGGACGCCGGCGGCGCGGCGCTCGCGGCGGGCCTGGAGCGCGACGCGCCGACGCTCGTCGTCGCCAGCGACGCGGTCCGGGGCGTCGACGACGAGGCGTTCGGCCACGCCGCCGGTGCGGGTGCGGCAGCGGTCGTCCTCGACCGCGACGGCCCCGGCCGGGTTACGGCGCGGGGAAGCCAGACGACGACGAACCCCGGAACTCGCTTTCGCGAACGCGGGAGCGCCCAGACGACCGGGCTCGGCGTCACGAGCTACGACCGGCAGGCGCTCCGCGAGACGCTCGCCGGCGCCGTCGACGGCCTCGATACTGCCGGCGTCGACGCGGCCGCGCTCCAGGCTCCCGACGGCGACCTGCCGTACCGAGTGGCCGGCGCGCTCGGCCTCGACACCGAGACGGTCGCCGCCGGCAGCGTCGTCGAGCGGGTCGGCGACGCGGGCGCAGCGAGCGCGCTGCTCGGACTGACAGAGGCCCTCCGGGACGGCGCCCAGCGAGTGCTGCTGGCGACCTACGGGAGCGGCGCGGCCAGCCACGCGTTCCGCGTCGTCGCCGAGCGCGAGATTCCGGTGCGCGCCACCGTGACGGGAGACCGAGCGCTGTCGTTCGCGGCGGCGCGGCGACGGCGCGGCGACTTCGACTCGGGGACGCCCGACGGCGGGGGCGCGTCCGTCAGCGTTCCCTCCTACCGGCGCACGCTCGCGGCCCGCCACCGGCTCGTCGCGGGGCGCTGCCGGTCGTGTGGCGCGCTCCGATTCCCGCCGGAGGGCGCCTGCGGCGACTGCGGGGCGACGGACGGCTACGAGGACGCGCCGCTGCGGACCCGGGGAACCGTCGAGACCAGTACGACCATCTCGCAGGGCGGCGCGCCGCCCGAGTTCGCGCCCCAACAGGCCCGCAGCGGCGAGTACGCGAGCGCGATCGTCGCGTTCAAGAGCCGAGGTGAGCGGGGCGGCGCGGTCAGCGTCCCCGTGCAGGTCGTGCTCGCGGGCGAGGACGCCCCCGGCATCGGCGACGAGGTGGTTTCGGTGCCCCGCGTGCTGTACGACCAGGAGGGCGTGCGGCGGTACGGCGCGAAGGCGCTGCCGGCGGACTCGCGGCGGCGGTAGGACCGCAACCCCTTAGGAGGAACGACGGCGTACCGGGTGAGGGAATGACGCTACTGCGCGCCGACACCGTGGTCCGGGACGCCGACAGCGTGCTCCGCGACGGAGCCGTGGTCGTCGACGGCGACCGGATTGCGGCGGTCGGCGACCGCGACGACCTGACCGACGCCTACCCCGACCACGAGCGCGTCGACGTGGACGTGCTCGCGCCGGGGCTCGTGGGCGCGCACGTCCACTCCGTGCAGAGCCTCGGGCGCGGCATCGCAGACGACCAGGAGCTGCTCGACTGGCTGTTCGACCACGTGCTCCCGATGGAGGCGTCGATGGGGGCCGCGGAGATGCGGGCGGCCGCCGACCTCGCGTACCTGGAGTTCGTAGAGTCCGGGACGACGGG
>Ga0207754_100553_pt1 | contig 13649 bp, 7 predicted proteins | sample A23E1SouthBayCA_FD_187728 | JGI IMG/M metagenome (GOLD analysis project Ga0207754, IMG submission 187728) | Aerobic enrichment media microbial communities from Eden Landing Ponds, California, USA - A23 E1 (SPAdes) | ecosystem: Environmental > Aquatic > Marine > Unclassified | place: Emeryville, CA... | reverse complement strand
CACGCACGGGCGCAGGTGTTTCTTGCCCTGTGCCTTCGCCTTGTCATCGCTATCACCAACTACGAACGCGGAGACAATCCGGGAAGTACGATCATCACGGTGTGAGAAGAGTTCTATGACACCCTCAAACGCTATCCAAGCAACGCTGTGAAATCACTTATGGGACACCAGATTTTGAGTAAGAAGGAGTGGACACACACCTAGTTTGGAGTAAGAAGCGAGAGAAGAACGGGACGGGAAGAGATAGTCCTCGTAGCTGTGTTAGTCTATCTACTATTTCTTTAGCTACTACACTACTAGTTACTAGAGTACCTAGACTAGAGAGACACACCTAGTTTGGAGTAAGGAAATCACTCTAAACCACATTACACGGTATTCTCTCATGCTGTTCCAAGAATTCTTACTCAAAATCTGGTGTGTGTGTCTATCCTTGCTCAGCCACGTAAAAACGGAATTCAGCGACTAGCCGTTCTGTCTGGAGTAATCCAGAGTAACCAGCGCTGGGGAAGGTCACAAGACAGCAGACCCTTACAGAGTTCCTCAATACACGTTGATTTCTACCCCTCCACCGTTTCCGAAGCTTTCACAGATAGAATCGGCTTGAGTTTCCTCTGGAGGTTGTGGACGGACTCAATAGTCGGAGATATCCGACTGGAGGAGGTTGTTATCGTCGGCCGTCGACTTGATGATGTTCGCGAGTTCTTCGAAGCGGGTCGTCGAGAGGAGGACTTCAATTACGGTTTTCAGCGGAACGTCAAGCTCGTATTCGTGATATCTGCCGGCCGAGAGCCCCTCGTTTGAATATTACGACTATATCGTCACCATCGATGGCGACCACCAAGTCGACCTAACTGAGATCGCCGGAAATTGAACCTCAGAGTTCGAGGGAGTCGCCTAACAGTCGGTCGATACTTTCTGCGGCGATTCGGTCGATCTTTGATGAGCCGACAACTTCCACCATCAGCGTATCGCCGGCATCCGTGTCATAGCTCGCGACGATTAGGGAGTCCCCTGGAGCGAGGTCAAGGAAGTCATTATCTTGGGGACCGAAATCGTCACCCAGTTTGATGAGTTCTGTCCCATCTGAGCGGAGAACCGTCATGCCGTCAACAGTGTAGTGACCCGGGTTGTTTTCTTCGGTTGGGTCGGATAGCGACATGCGTAATGTAGGAGTTACAGGCACTTAGAACCTTCCCGAAGTGTTTATTCTCGAATTAGTAGGGTGAGAAAAACGAGCGAAAACTAGCCGTTTCGGAAGCCGGTGCCTGTCAAGAGGTGAGAATAATATTCGCATCGTCCAGAACTATCGAAGACAATGTGAACCACCTCTGGCACTTCCTCATGGTCATTGGCAGAACCAGACAGACTGGGATTAGTCGGCGGTACTGATACAGCCTCTAACTTGAACCTTATGAACCGTAAGGAAGTCTGGAAAGACACACCCACCACTGTTTCATCAATTTAGCGAGACTGGCGATTGCGGAAGCAGGGGTGACAAATCTACACCAAGGGAGACACCGTCAGTTCAGGAATTCTATTCCAAGCTAAGAGAGGTGAACCCAGACGGATCGTCAAGACACCCACCACCATTTCAGGAATTTATCTAGCGAGGGAGATAACTACATCTCAGGGAGTGGGTGTTGGAGTATCTCATAACAGAAGAGTCGACCAACACCCGTTTCAGGTACTCGTGAATACTCTATCTCAGAAGACCAGAGACCCGCACGTCTCTCGAAAACTCGTCACAAAAGGAAAGTCGCGATATCCTCGGGTAGGGCCGGAGAGTCAGATAGCTGGTCACCTCGTGTCATTGTGCGACGGTCATTTGGGACCCCCACCACCGTTTCAGGAATTCATCTAGACCAGAGAGTCGGTCAACTTCAAGCAAGGTCCAGTGAAGTCCGCGTTAGTAATAAACGTCTCAGGAGAAGGGGACTATTATCACTTAAACCGCTATAGCCACGTTCTATTGCTATACTTACTACTACTCATCGTGTTCAGATAAGCTGATTCCACGCAAAGCTGAACGACCGAAGCCAATTGTCGGCTGTTTCTGCTTCGGCGTGGCTGAAACAGTTTGAGAAGCAGACAGTTCGTCGTTTTACTTCTCTAAAGACACGTTCGACAGCGTTCCGATTTCCATGTTTTGCGTATCTGAAATCGAAGCCGTGTCGATGACACGCATCTTGTAGTGAGTGTGAGCCATCAACGAGAAACACGGCGTCGTCAACGTCGTGTTTCTCACTGAGTTCGGCTAGGAATGAATGCGCGAGAACCTTCGTAGTTGTCGGTCTAAGCTTTGTATGGAGCAATTTATTTGTTTGTGAATCGACCGCAGCGTACAGCCAGTACTGCTCATCATTGAGTTGGATCACAGTCTCATCAACCGCAACGTGATCCGGTGAGCGATCATCCTCGGGTTGTAAATCGGCCTTGTGAACCCAATTGTGGATCGTTGAACGAGCACGTTTGACACCGAATATCTCAAGAACAGAGACAGTATTCGAAAGTGATAGTCCAGCCAAATACAGCTGAATACTCAGCTTCATCAGCAGTCGCGGTGTCGCTTCTCGCTCCACAAAATCCAAGTCAATCTGGTCGATACTACCGCTGAGGCTAGCGTTTTCCGACATGGTCACTCAGAAAACGCTACGCCTCACTTTTCAATCCTTATCTGAACACCGCCGTTGTAGTGGAGACAATTTCATATTGTAGGTTCTACAGACCAAACGGACCGGACGGGGAAAACCACCAATAGGATTATTTTATTTCTAAACATTCATTGAGACAAATGAGTTGGGACGCCGAACAGGTTGGCAGGGCGACAAACAAGTTCCACAGCGTTGAAAGCGACCTTGAGAGGAAATATATCCACGAGTACGAGGCCATCTTAACGGAGGCCGATAAGCCAATCCGAATTATAACACTGTCACCAGAATTTGCCGACAATGATGCTGCCATAGATGCGTTTGAGCGTGTCTCTGGCCAATGGTACAATGTAAACACTCACCCAAACACTATCTCCATCATCGAGCGGGAAGCGACGCCTCGACCCTGGATTGCCGTTGAGCAGCATCAAGAACCAACTCTTGACCAAGTTCAATCACGGCTCACACCGATAGAGATAGAGGCCGTTATTACTGATACCGCAGAGGCTCTAAGAACACTTGGGCTCTACAATGCAGTTCACGGAATGTTATCGCCGGAGGATATCACTGTTGTTCGTGACGACAGCGGTACCACCGCACAAGTTGGTGGGTTCGGCCTTAACTATGCTGTAAGAGCTGCTCTCGGAGAATCTAAACCCACGTCATATATGGCTCCAGAATTACTGGACAATGCAGAGCACTCAATTGAGCAGACTGACGTATATGGGCTCGGCGCTATCACGTATTTTGCGCTCACAGGCCAGACACCTGTAGACGGATCAAATATAGAGCAGGCAATCTGCGATGGGCCATCTCATCCACCCAGTGAACATGCTGACAAGATTAACCCCGCACTTGACGACTGTATTATGCGAGCCCTTTCAACCTATCCGGGCGATAGGCAGGACTCTCCTCATGCGTTCAAGCGCGCCTTCCTCAGTACTTTCGACGCTGATGAGCTTAGACCAGACGACGCTAGTAAAGAAGGTGACAACGAAACTGCGCCAGCCGACCCAGATGGGACTGGGAAAGCTGCATCGAATGAAACCGTCAGTCGGTCCTCATCTTCCGAGACGGAGACTGATGTTTTTGCGGAGGTTAGTGGCATTAGTTCCGGTGAATTAAAAAGCGGAGTAGGAGCAAATCAGTTACAGTGCACAGCAAATAAAATCAAATTTATTAAGGGTGACACAGTAGAAAAGGAGATTCCACATGCCGCGATCACAGATATTGACACAGAAGCTGATTACTCTGTAGAGGGGTTTCGGCGCATTGGGAACGCGTTTTTGTTACCAGGGATACTATTTGCAATAATTTCGCTATATTCATCGATTGGAACAATTTCTTTACTCAACGAACTCATATATTTGTGCTATATTGGTACTATTCTGTCAGTTCTAACAGGATTGTACTTTCGTCGGTTAGATGGTGGCAAAATAATATGTATGTCTATAACGACATCACAGAAGGAGCATACTTTCTTCGGTGATGGTTCTGACAATAGATTTAAGAAGATGGAAAAATATATCAAAGATGAATATAATATATTACCCGAGGAGACTGTCAGGAAAAATAGTTAAATGTATGGATACTAATAACTGATTGTTTTATCGCTCTTGCGTAGGAGATTATTGATACTGTAGAGCCGAAGAGGACAAGGCCACCGCGTTGCGAGGATCGTGTCGGTCTTGAGGTTGAACATGCGGTCACAATCTTTACACAGACTGTTGATACTCCCGGTCGCTGCCGTGTTTGATCGTTGACTCAGACTGGCAGCGCGGCCAGTAGAGGCTATCGCGCCAGCGAACCTGCTGGAGTAGGTTTGCGGCGTTCGCCTCTGAGCTAATCAATTCAAATGGGAACATTGTATTCGGGTGACGCGACAGCGTCACCTTTGCCCTCTACGCTTTCACAGCGCCAACTCTACTCAGCGAACAACCTGTTTCCCAAGAGCGTTTCATCTTTTCTCGAAGAGAGTGACTCCATGAGAATACCGCTAAAGCTCATAGAGCGGGAAGCATGTCATGGAGTTGTCCTAATGACAAGTCCTAAACCATTTGCACTGATCAATGCACGACTTATGTGAGATGTTGTAACAGTCGTCAGCAACCGAAGAGCAGCTCTATCCAGCGTGGACCGAATCTGAAGTTGTCGGCAGTGTTTTATACTTGTTTTCGTATTTTTACGATGAATGAGCAGTCCTTCTGACAGATTTGAGCAGGAAACGGACGCGGTTTCAGACGTTCGACGCGCCGACCTTGGCCAGTACATCCACGAGTATACTGGAGTGTTGACGGATACAAACGAGCGGGTTCGTATTCTGGCCCTTGCTCCCGAACTCACCGAGGTTGACGCCGCTGTTAATGCATTCGTGCAGATGGCCGATCAGTGGGATACTGCAAGCGCTAATGCGACGGTACTTACGATTCGGGACCGTGGAACTGACTCTCGGCCCTGGATTGCCGTGCCCGCCCACAACGGCAACACACTTGCCACTCTCCAGCCGGAACTCTCCCCCGAAGCAGTTGACACCATTATCAGCGAAACCGCCGACGCACTTCGAACGCTCGGCCTGTATAACACCGTTCACGGCTCTCTCTCTCCTGACGACATCTACCTCCGAAATGGCGCTGACGAAATTGAGGATCTTCTTGTCGAAGTTGGTGGATTCGGCCTTGGGGCTACTATCCAGGCCGCCGTTGGTGAATTCGAACCCACGGCTTACACCGCGCCAGAACTGGTAGAGAACCCCGGCCAGCCAACCGAGCAAGCTGACGTATACGGCATTGGCGCCATTACCTATTTTGCCCTGACTGGCTCCTCACCCGTCGAAGGGGCTGAGCTTGAACAGGCTATCCAAGACGGGTCCTCGGTTCCGCCGAGTACCTACGACGAGGCGATTCCAGCTGAGGTTGATGACGTGGTTATGCAGGCACTCTCCACTCGCCCCGACGACAGGTATGGCTCTCCCTATGCATTCGGTCGTGCATTTCTCAGTACGTTCGATCCCGACGAATTCGAATCCGACACCACCGGCGAGGATGAGACACCCACGGAAACGACACACCACAACAGCGACGACACAACCACAGCTGATTCATCCACCGAGACCGATTCGTCTGCGGACTCCACAGATGCTGATGCCTCGTCAGATGACGAGGACACCAGAACCATTGTTGGGCCCGATCATAATACCGGTGGCGGCATCAGCCGGCGAACAGTCCTCACTGGTACCCTCGGCCTCGCTACAGTTGGCGGGGGTGGATTGGCATACAGCTATTATCAGGACCGCATAGGCCATTTGGTCAGATCACTCACCCAACGCGGCCCCATCTGGGCCTTCCAGAGTAAACAGGGAGGGGATTCGTCGCCGGCAGTGGTTGACGACACCGTCTACGTCGGGAGTGACGACGACCATGTGTACGCATTGTCAATCGAGGATGGCACTGAACAGTGGGCCTTCCAGACTGGAGGGGACGTGCCGTCGTCGCCGGCAGTGGTTGATGACACCGTCTACGTGGGGTGCCGTGATGGTTCCGTGTACGCGTTGTCGGCGGCTGACGGCACCCAGCAATGGGCCTTCGAAACTGGGGATTCTGTGCTTTCGTCGCCGGCAGTGGTCGATGGCACCGTCTACGTCGGGAGTGAGGATAGTAATGTGTACGCGTTATCGGCTGAAGATGGCACCGAACAGTGGGCCTTCCAGACTGGGAAGAGGGTGACATCGTCGCCGGCAGTGGTGGGCGGCACTGTTTACGTCGGGAGTTGGGACGAGAATGTGTACGCGTTATCGGCCGGAAATGGCACCGAACAGTGGGCCTTCCAGACTAGTAGTTGGGTGGCTTCGTCGCCGGTAGTGGTGGGCGGCACTGTCTACGTTGGGAGTTACGACATGAATGTGTACGCGTTGTCGGCGGCCGACGGCACCCAGCAATGGTCCTATCAGACCGGGCGAGGGGTGGCTTCGTCACCAGCAGTGGTCAATGGCACCGTCTACGTCGGGAGTTACGACATGAATGTGTACGCGTTGTCAGCCGACGACGGCAGCGAACAGTGGGCCTTCCAAACTGGAGGTGAGGTGCAGTCATCGCCAGCAGTGGTGGATGGCACCGTCTACATCGGGAGTGACGACGAGAATGTATACGCGTTGTCGGCGGCTGACGGCACCGAACAATGGGCCTTCCAGACTGGGAGGAGGGTGACATCGTCGCCGGCAGTGGTCAATGGCACCGTCTACGTCGGGAGTCACGACGGCTGGATCTACGCGATTCCGACAGATGGGACAACAACGGATTCGTGGCCGATGTATCAGGCTAATCGACGCAACAGTGGGTCACCTGCTGGGAGCGAGACACCAACTGCCGCTGTCACGACCACCAATATCTCCGTCACGCCGACCGACCCAACAGTTGGCGAAGAAGTCACGTTCTCAGGCACGGCGTCCACCACTGAGGAAGGGGCCACAATTGAGCGCTATGAGTGGGGCCATCGGTTCTGACACAGAATCTTCTGTCGACAACAAGACGCTCACACGCTCGTTCAGCGAGTCTGGCGAGCAAATCACCGATTCCGGGTCACTGACTCTCAGGGCCGTACAGCTACTGTTACAGCTACCATGACTGTCCGAGAAAATCTTGAGGGCGCACCAATGTACCGATACAATGCGGCGAACGCAGGAACGAACTCAGACGAAACCGGATCCTAAACGTCCATCGGCGAGCAGTGGTCCTTCCAGACTGAGTATTTCGTGGGTTCGTCTCCGGCAATTTTTCATGTACATCAGCGAATGGCAAAATGTGGGAACAGGAACTCCTCTGACCAGTTAACCCGGAACTTGGGGGGAATTCGCTACACGTATGAAGCCTCGTCATTGACCCATAGCAATTCCCGAATAAGCACCGGCTAGCAGTAATGAGATATCCCTCAATACGGGGGTGTCCCACAGCACATTGTAGCAACCCTACGCACAACCGTCGGCGACGTCCGCTTGAGTCGCACACAGGCAACTGACGTCAAAGGACAGCAGGTGGCTCTGTTGCTGTGAACACTACTGTTACTATCTCAGAGCCTGACTCCAGGAGAATCCCGCTAAAGTCCCGGGAGCATGAACTGTGTCGTGGAGTCAGGTTCTGTACTGTGCTGCGCTTCACGAATATCGAACGCTCAGGCAAGGGCTGTAAATAGTGACTTTATCCATGGTTTCGCGAGATTCGAACGATATACCGCTTCTGTCATAATCCCAGTTAGCTCTGAACCTGTGGGGGTACAGCTGTTTGTATATGGAAGCAGTCCAGTGCCCGGAATGCTTACACTAAATACCAAGCATCCAACATATATCAATATGAGTAGTAACACGACGGCAGCTACAGCAATTAAAAATCCGATCAATATCAGGTTTTGTTTGTTATTGGAGCCACCTGAAGTATGTCCCTCTTGTGTTAAATCTGCGAGACGTTGTTCTCGAAGTGATTCGATGTCACTTTTTGTATCGCCGATTAATTCTAACCCGCTGTAATCTCCTTGTTCAATCACAAGATCATATGTCGAGACGGACTGGCCGTTGGCATTTTCACTGATAGCAATTTTGCTACAGCTGTCATGATCCCACAGTTCGCTAAAGATTTCATAGGCCTCGGTATATGACCCAACGCCCAGAGTCACTCGTTTAGACTCTGATAGAATATTTTCTATATCTTGTATCGTGCTCAAGTCGCCCGGCATCACTCCTGAGTCACGGCTGGAAAGTAACTCGAAAAACTTCGTATCGTTGTGCGCTGTATCAAGAATTTTGTTATATTCACCTTCAATTCGGTCTTCTACTGCTGAGAGAATGTTTTTAATTTCTGATCGGGTTGAGTATTTGAAAAGTGCATAGTACTGTTCGGATCGGCTGGTCCTGTTATCTTTAGCTCGGAAGAAAATTATAATTTCTCTTTGGTTCTTGTCAATAGCAAACCGGACACCATCAAAAAAGAAGTCCTGAATCCGGTCATTGTTTGGACCGGTTTCACTCTCAATTGGTGATCCTTGAGAGTCGTATATAATCAATTCCGCCATATCAGCCACCTCCTAGCCGGTCAAGGAGGCGGCCAAATCCAACTGTCAATACCGATCCATTTTGATCGCGCATTGGAACTGTATTTCCTTGTTCATTGGTCGTAGTCTGGTAGTAAACAGGGAGAATCTCTGTGTTCCCTGTTTGCGCGATGAGTGAATTGATATTTTCGTTTTGCCTAAGCCGCTGGTTGACGTAATCTTGGAATTCCTCAAAGTACTGATGTGCTTCTAGCCCCTTTTCCTCTTCAAATTCATTAGCCAAGTTATCGGCTTTTGTAGCTATTAATATAACATCCTTGTCACCTGCAGCTTGTAGAATACTGAAGTATGGGGGGATGTCTAATGGTTCATTATTCGTGAATCGTTCGCAGTCAATCATTAATAATAGGGTGTCAGATTCTTTGACTCCCTCCGATAGCCGGGTAAGCGTTGTATCCATATCCTCCGGATCTGTTGCTCCAGTAATTGCGTCTGGCAATCTATTAAGATATTCTCCTGCATAGTCACTTCCTGATAGTTTAATGTTTGTCGGGAAGACTGACCCCTGAACATACTGAAATTCTAGCGCATTCAGTTCACCGCGGCCTGTCGCTCCCACAATCCAGCCCTCTGTCTGCCGGTCAAGCGATTCGATCATAGAGATCAGGTCCTCACTGGGATCTAGTGGTGTCTTGTCATCGCCGGACTGGAACCGACCAAGGGCTTCGAGATACGCACCAATAAGAAAGAGGCTCTTTCCTGATGCAGGAGGGCCTAATATGAAAAATTCTTTATTCGCATCATACTGAATGAACCGATTTACTACAGCCAAAAATAGGCCCGATGAGACTGCATTGGGTACAAGATTCGTTTTATTCAGTGACACAGATAAGCTCTCAATGGATTGAATCGCTACGCCACCGGATGAGACAGCAAATATTTCCGGGTACTGTATATGATATTCTATAAATGTTAATCCCACAACGACCAAAATAAGGAAATAAATGGTTTCTGTCGCACGTCTAAACTCCATAGTCTGTAATCCATCAAAGTCGAGCAGTTTTGCTCCACCACCAAATATGAGGCCAGCTATCAAACTCCCTAGCAGCCAGAGTACATTGTTTATTATGTCACTGGGACCCGGTCCGAGACCCTGAGCTGTAATAATAATTAACGAAGTCACAACCCCTATCCAGAGCAATATTGCTTGGACTCGCTTTTTGTGATCAATTGTCATTAGTGTAAGCAGTCCGAGGAAGAACCCAAGTCCAAGGACACTCACTTGCGTAATTCCAAGTAAGAGTTGGAGTCGCACCACTGAGCGAATCAGATTACCGTTTGCGTATCCCTGTTCTACCATCCTTGCAACAGGAACACTCAATCCTAGTATAAGGACAAAATACACCAACAACAGGACCTTTTCATCGTTGTCCTGCAGCCATTCAATAGGGTTTGACATTATGATTCAGAGTGATCAATTTTTTCAAGATACTCGTTCAGGAGATCCTCAACAATCTCCGATTCTTCACGGAGATAGAAGCCGACATCGTCTCCGCTTTCCATATTGAGAGTGTCATTTCGTCTGATGTAGTAACCGTCTTCAAGGCCGTAACTATGATGAATTAGGATGTCATCAGTCGTCTCCATTTTATGCTTATATCCCGAAAAGTATCCATCAGGCTGGACAGCTTTCCGGATGTTGTCGAGGAAGACTCCACTTATGAATGTACTAAGCCCGATATCCCACGGCCCACCGATATCGCGCTTCCAACTGGTATACGGGCTGTTAACAGCAGTACCACTAGCGCCGAGGTCAAATGCGTTGCTGAACAGTTCTCTGAAGTCGAGGATGTCACTATCCAGTTGATCCACTGCACGACTAAGTATTGCTACTCGAACTTTGGTTTCGTCATAGCGGTTTCGGCCCTGAGTTATTTTCCGACGCTGCAATCCAGAATACTGTTGATTTCGCGCGTTCTTTGCGAGCTCCTCTAGTCCATTCTGTATTCGTTGTTTCTCAGCTTGGCTGCTGGAAATATCGCTAGCAGCAATGTCTGAATTTCCTGTTGCTCTGAATACATCATCTGGTTTTATTTGATTGATATAAACATAGTCCTCGTCCAGTCGAGTACCATTATCAGATTCTTCTTCATACTGATTTCTTTTGCTATTGAAAGATTGAATGTTCTTACTCCATTTGTCGTGTCGACTACTCAGGCTCTGGAAGAGTTCGATAGTGGGCTCATATAGATCAATTTCAGACTTCACTGATTCAATTTCAGCCTCAAGATCTTTCTGTTGTTGCTCAAGATCATCAGTCTCGTCAATGTCAGCCCAAAGTGCCTCTTCTACTATCGGTTCTAGGTCTTCCAGCGTAGTGCTGGACTCCAACTGTGACCGGATTGACCTGATGTGGCTTTCCGAGGCATTGTTGACTCTGCTTTTGAGTGCGTCTATGATTCCAGCCTCAATCTCGTCACGGCGTTGGGAGAGTCGTCTGATAGTAGACTTCCCATCATACTCTACGTCGGCACTAAAATCACCGGATGGCGGCCCAACCGTGAATACACCGTGTTCATTGAGTTTGCTCTTCTGGACACGGAAGTCTTTGTGCCCTTCTTGACGATCTTCTTCTGTGGAACTTTCCCAAGGAGTGAGGCTCTCTAATGTGCTTTCCTCCCGATTCATTTTTATAAACGCCGTGCGGGCCCGTTTTAGTTCCTTAAGAGAGCTCTGGATATCGCGGCGCGTCTCATCAAATACAACTCCCGCCGCATCCAACATCGAGTCAAGTCGCTCTGTAGTGTCGGTGATATCGGACTCGCTGACGTTCTCCACTTCATCTGGCGTTTCTGCATTAGTTACTCGACCAGAAAATCGTTCTAATTCGGCTTTCAAGTCTCTGATTTCAGCTTCAATCTTTTCGACATTGCAGTTTTGTCGTTCCTCAAGTTTAGGACCGACCTCTTGCTCCCAATCCGACAATAATCTTTCCACTTGGTTTGATATTTCCTCGCGAAGGTCTGACAACTGCTTATTTGTTTCCTTTAGCTCATCATCAACGCGGCGTTGCTGGGATTTTAAATCCTCAAGTTTGGTTTCCAATCGATTAAGTTTCACTCCCGGACCTGCTGAGTCGTCGTCAGAATTAATAAGAAACTCAATAGCCCCTCGAATCCGGCTATCATCGATTGCTTTCCGCCGGTCCATAATGTCTTTGCGGCGGCCCAATAGCTGGAACTCTTTTTCGAGTATCGTTGCAAGATGCTCATCGATGTTGTCTACAAATGTCCCGACTTCGTCGCCTGATGTATCGACTGCCCGCATTGAGGCAACGGTCAATGAGATTTGGTCAGTAAGTGAGTCGCCCTCATTCTTAACATCAGCTAAAATTTCTTGGAAAATATTAACTGACTCGTAGTTAAGTTCATTGAATAATTCAAGATCAGTGAGCTCTTCTGCCTGTTCAAACCGGTTACGAAGGTCGGCCTCGTCAAGTTCGGTGACCCCAGGTTCAGTGTCAATATCGAAATGCGTTGTGAGGAACCGATCTATCGAGTCATAGATTTCTTCTTCTCTCTCAAGCCCCTCTTCTCTGGTGTTTAGCATCTCGCGCATCGTGTCCCGCGCCTCGTTTATTTCCTCAACTCGATAGCGGAGGATTTGTGGGATACCGATTGTAAAAGGAGCAAATTTTGGAGTATTGGCGAATGGGTCTTCGAGATTTTGCGTGTTGTAGTATGACGCTAGTAAATACGTTATGGCCTGATCGAGTTCTTCTAAGAATTGGTCAGTTTGAATCCGGTCCCCGGTTTTTCCACCCCACCCAGTCGGGTCAATTGGAATGAGTACAATGTCTTTGAAAAGTTCCTCATTCTGAAGACTCGCGTACTCGAGTTCTGAGAGAGCCGCAAAAGCATTCGTGTTCTCTTCCATTCCCTCAATGTGATTAGGCAGAACACCGAATAAGGAAACCTCTGCAGTGCGCTGTCGCTTGTTGAGGTGTTCAACGAGATCCAACAAAATTCCAGAACCAGTTCCGCCCCCAAGGCCTGCCAACACGGCCACTTTACCTTTCTCAGGGAGGTCAATATAAGAGTTAATAGAGTCGTCTTCAGCATACGATTTGTAATAAATCGCCTTTCCCAGTCCCCGTTTCCGGACGACACCTTTTGCGAAGTCTAGATTTTCGTTTATATACTCGTTTTGCAACCACCAATTGTTTTCATCCATACCGTTCCCAGATGTAATCCGTGGAACAGCATCTTCCCCCATCAGATCGTTACTAGAGTTGAGTTGAATGTTTTCTGTAACTAGTTTATACTCGACATCAATTGAGCCGGTCCGCCCTACCTCTGGGTCACGCATTTCGGCCTCTAATTCATTTATTCGGTTTTCGATTTCAGCTACGCGCTGACGGTCGTCATTTTGCTCACCTTCAGCGCTATCGATTATTGTAACTCTTAGCGACTGTGGATTCGGTCGTGGTTTCAGAATACCCTTAATGACCCACTCCGTTTCGAGTAGAGTAAATCCGATTTCTTTTCCTGCCCCACCAATTGTGAATATTCGCTCCGGGAAGTTCATTGGTATTGTAGCTACAGTTTACTTTTCGCATTGCCACTTAGTTTTTCCCGTCGTCTCATTATCTTCTGCCAGTAATTAGGTAGATATGAATAGAGTACATACCATGTTGTTACCACGCTTTAGAACTTGAATTACTGGCGCACTCGAAACTCGACTTCATAAAGACGGTGGATTAACTGGTCTGCTTGCTAAAGATATTTGATTGGACTGGTAGCCTTATTTCTCGGGAGGGACGTACACTTCGTTGGTTTCGGCTGGGTCGGCTGGATCAGAGACAAGATGTTAGATACTCTGGCGAGGTGCTCAAAACGCTGGTTGATCGTTCTGTGTGTGAACTCAATCTCGCGCTGCAACCGTCAAAGACTTGTATTAACATCA
>Ga0207754_100552_pt1 | contig 13671 bp, 10 predicted proteins | sample A23E1SouthBayCA_FD_187728 | JGI IMG/M metagenome (GOLD analysis project Ga0207754, IMG submission 187728) | Aerobic enrichment media microbial communities from Eden Landing Ponds, California, USA - A23 E1 (SPAdes) | ecosystem: Environmental > Aquatic > Marine > Unclassified | place: Emeryville... | reverse complement strand
CCGGCGGGCCCCAGCGTGTTCCCGTCCCGGAGGACCTGCCGACATCGTCGGCAGCGTCCTCCAGCGTCGCTCCCTTGTAGAGACGTTTGACGAAGATCAGCCGCTCAGTGAGTTTCTCGTCAGTAGACTCCGCAAGGAGCCGGTCGAGATCGTCCTCACTGAGGTGACGGACGATCTCTTTGCGGCGATCTCCGGGCATACTCTCATATCAGGCGCCACCTCCATAACTTCCCCTAACCACTAAGCGTTCTGGGGATGTCTTCAGGCGCGGGAGGATGTCAACACAAGTTGCTGGTGAGGGGGCGGTAGCTGTTTGCGAGCACGAGTATGGTTCCGGTCGCCATTAGCGTCGTCGCGACGAGCGGTGTGACGAACCCAACGGCAGCGAGCGGGACACCGATAGCAGGCACTGTGAGAGCGAGTCCGAGATTTTCGAGAAGGCGACGCCGCGTCCCACGCGCGATTCCGAAGAGATCGCGGAACGGCGTCAGATCGTCGGCCGTTACGAGAGCGTCCGCGACAGTCACGGTGAAGTCACTTCCGGAGACCATCGCCACACCGAGATCAGCAGCGGCAAGCGCTGGTGCGTCGTTCGTCCCGTCCCCCACCATTGCGACGACACCCTCATCGCGGAGGCGACGGACGAGCTCTTCTTTCGCTTCTGGTGGGACGTCCGCGTAGACCTTGGAGACGTCCGGGTGTGCCTCGAACTGCCGTGCAACGCGTGAATCATCGCCCGTGATGACCACGATCTGTCGGTCGTCGGCCGCGAGCTCCGCGACAGTTTCCGTCCACTTCTCGCGGGGCTGATCTTCGAGTGTGATCACGCCTGTTGCGGTCCCCTCCCAGCCGACGACCGTTGGGAGCTCACCACGGTCACGGACACGGTCGATTGTGTCACGGATGGCTTCGGGAATGCTCCAGTTGAGGTCGTCGAAGAGTGCGGGGTTTCCGACGGCCGTCCGCGACGCGTCCACGTCGGCCACGACACCGTAGCGGTACCGTTCGAACGACGTAACCGCTTGTGAGCGGTCCGGTGCACGGTCGCGGATTGCGGCGGCAATCGGGTGGCTCGAACGTGACTCGACGGCCGCTGCCCGCCGAAGAACCGCCTTACTATCGCACTCCTCAACTGCGTGGACGGCGGCGACACGCATTTCGCCGGTGGTGAGTGTTCCGGTCTTGTCGAACGCGATGACGTCTGCGTCGGTCACCCGTTCAAGGATCGTCTGATCAAAAACCGGGACGTCTCGCTCGGCAGCCGTTGAGAGCCCACGACCGACGGCGAGTGGTGTGACGAGGCTGAGGGAGACGGGGCAGGCGATAATCAGCACGGTGAGTGCCGTCCGAAGTGCGGGTTCGGCTGGCGCGCCAGCAACCGTCCACGCACCGAGTGTGACGAGTGCGAAGACACAGACAACCGGGATGTAGATTGCTGTCACACGGTTCGTGAGCCGCTCGGCCGGGGACTGTTCGGTCTGGAGATCCCAGACGAGGTCGCGGAGTCGGTCGAGTGTGCTCGTCGCCCCCTCGTCGACCGTGATTTCGAATGAGCCGTCGGCGGCAATGGAGCCACCGATGACCGTGTCGCCGACGACTTTCCGCTGGGGTCGTGCCTCGCCAGTGATGAGCGCCTCGTTAACCGTTCCGCGGCCATCGACGATCGTGCCGTCAAGTGGGATTCGTTCGCCCGGCCGGACGAGAAGCCGATCCCCAGTCGTGCAGTCCTCGGGTGGGACGACCGTCGTTGTCCCGTCCTCAAGGAGGCGGCGTGCAGCGGTCTCTGTCTCGTCGACGAACTCGGTGAGGTCTTCGACCGCCTGGCGTTTATATCGGGCACGGGCGTGATTCCCGATTGTCGCGAGAACGATGACTGCCGTCGCGATATCGAAGAAGAGGTAGAGACGGTCGAGATAGAGCAGTGAGACCATGGAGTACGCGTAGGCGCTCACCGCAGTGATGGAGATGAGGACGTCGACGGTAAGCTGGCGTTCGTGGAGACTGATGTAGGCCGACCGGAGGATGGGGAATCCGACGCCGAAGATAGTGATCGTGGTGAACATCGCGACAGGCCCGTAGAGACCAGTAACGATTGCGTGATTATCGAGTGAGGAGGTCGGAAGGAGTCCGAGATAGACGGGGTAGAAGAAGGCAGCATAGATGATGTAGATGGGTGCGACGGCAATCACGGAGAAAATCGTGCGGAGATGGTCGAAGTCGAAGTCGTTCCGGTCGGCGGGGGTTTCCTCTGGTGTGGGCGCAGAGGCTCGATATCCCCATGCAGAAAGTGTGTCCTCGATGGTGTCACGCTCAACCGCCTCGGGGTCGTAGCTGACGCGCATCATCTCGGCCGTATAGCTCGCGGACGCACCGTTGACGCCATCGAGTGTCACGGCGCGTCGCTCGAGATACGACTCGCATGCGTGCGTATGCATGCCGCTGATCGAGAAATACGCCGTCTCGCCGTCAGTCTGCTGCGTTGTCTCAGGAGTGTGTTCGATGTGTGCGCCACTGGTTCTCGTCTCCCCCTGTTGGCAGCCACGCGAGCAGAACACCTCCCCGTTATCACGAATCGGCTCGCTATCGATCTCGCGGCCGCAGAACGAACACGTAGTCACGGTCGCCTCGTAGAGTCCGAACGGAGACGCGCCTGAGCTAGCGGGGTGTGTCTCTGGATCATGGTGGGCGTCACGGTCGCTAATGTGTATGGGTAGTTGTGCGGTGCGTCGTTGCTTCGTTCACGAGTTCGACAGTGACGTGGTCAAGGCCGGCGTCGCGGAGTCTCTCGTGGATAGTCGCCCGTAGCTCCTCTTGGGTATTGAGCGAATCGACTGAGACCTTGACTCGAACTGTCCCGATGGTAAGCCGACTACAGACCTGCCAGACGTGGCAGTCCTCGACCGCCTCAACGCTCTCGATCGACATGAGGGATGCCTGCAGGTCGGCGATCGGAATCGGGCTACGTTCGAGGAGGAGGTCGAGGCTGTCACGCAACACGGTGTATGCCGACCAGATGATGACGACAGCGATGAGCGCGGCCGTGATCGGGTCTACCATGCGGATCTCGAAGACGGCGACGATGGCGGTTGAGATGATGACTGCGACGGACGCTCCGGTATCGCCGAGCAGATGGTAGAACGCACCACGTTCGTTCAAGCTGAGTTCGTCACCGTGGAGGTAGCCGACGGACGCGACGTTGACGACGAGGCCCCCCGTGGCGAGGAGGATGGTCATCGTCGGGTCGAGGTCGACGGGGTTGTAGAATCGCTGGTAGGACTCGTAGAGGATGACGAGCGCCATCGGGACGAGGAGCACCCCGTTGAGGAGGGCGGCGAACGGTTCGAGTCGGTGGAGTCCGTACGTCCACAAATCGCGCTCCTCGTACCGGTCGGCGACATAGGTGGCTGCAAACGCCATCAGATACGACAGCGCATCGAAGAGCATGTGGACGGCGTCGCTCAGGAGTGCAAGCGATCCGAACAGGAGACCACCGGCGAGTTCGATGACGAAGCCAGCCGTGTTAATCGCGGCGACGACGCCGAGTTTACGTATACTTCGCGGCTCGGTGTGGTTGCCGTCGCCGTGGTCGTGGTCTGAATCTGTCGTCGTGTCATGGTTGTGGCTCTCCATTAGTTTGGGAACGAGTGGAAGCGCATCAGTGAGAGTGTAGTGCGACTGGGTGAGCGCTCTAGTCGTCCTCGGGGGTGATTCGGGAGAGGCGCATCGCGTTGCCGGTGACGCCGAGCGTCATCCCGGCATCGCCGACGAGGACGGCCGCCCAGATGGGGACGAGGCCAAAAGGCACGGCGAGCGCGAGGGCGGCTTTCGCGCTGAGACTCGTCCAGACGTTCTGCCGAATCACGCCGTTCGCGTCGTGCGACAGTTCGTAGAGGTAGGGGAGGCGTGCGAGGTCGTCGCTCATCAGCGCGATGTCCGCCGTCTCGAGGGCGGTGTCCGTGCCGGCCGCACCCATTGCGACACCGACAGTCGCCGTTGCGAGCGCCGGTGCGTCGTTCACGCCGTCGCCAACCATCGCGACCCCGTCGTACTCGCCGTCGAGGTCCTGGATGGCTTCGACCTTCTCGTCGGGCAGGAGTTCCGCGCGGAACTCATCAACGCCGACCTCCTCGGCGATGGCGCGTGCGGTGCGCTCGTTGTCGCCGGTGAGCATCACGACGTGTTCGACGCCGAGGTCGTGCAGGCGCGCGACGGCGCGACGCGCTTCGGGGCGGACTTCGTCCGCGACGGCGATGACGCCCTCCAGTTCGTCCTCCGTCCCGACGAGAATCACCGTCTTCCCCTCGGATTGGAGGTCGGGGATGGTGTCCTCGAGGAGGTCGAGACAGTTGTTCCGCTCGCAGAGGCGCTGGCTGGTCTGCGTGACGACCCCGCCGTCGGTGACGGCGTGGACGTGCGAGAGGTCGAAGCCGAGTTCCTCGAAGAACCCCGGCTTGCCCGCGTAGTGCGTCTCGCCGTCCAGGTCGGCGCGCACGCCCTTCCCGGTGACGCTCTCGAACTCGGAGACCGAGCGCTTCCCGACGTCGTTCTCCGCGGCGTGGTCGACGATGGCTGCGCCGATGGGATGTTCGGAGCGCGATTCGAGGCCGCGCGCACACCGCAGGACGTCGTCCTCGGTGTTCTCGTTGAGCGGAATGACGTCCGTCACAGCGAGTTCGCCTTTGGTGAGCGTGCCGGTCTTGTCGAGCGCGACGGCCTCGACGTCGCCCATCGCTTCGAGGTGACTCCCGCCCTTGATGAGGACGCCGTTCTTCGCGGCGCTCGTGATGCCCGACACCACCGACACCGGCGTCGAGATGACGAACGCGCACGGGCACGCAAGCACGAGTAAGGTGAGGCCATAGACGATGGACTGCGTCCAGGTCGCCCCGAGGACGAACGGCGTGCCGAGGGTGACGAGGACGGCGAACGCGACGACGACCGGGGTGTAGTAGCCCGCGAAGCGCTCGACGAACTGCTCGCGCTCGGTCTTGTTCGCCTGTGCGTCCTCGACCATCTCGATGATGCGCGAGAGCGTGTTGTCCCCGGCCTCGGAGGTGACTCGGACTTCGAGGTAGCCCTCCTCGTTGATGGTGCCCGCGTACACCTCGTCGCCGTCCGTCTTGTCGACGGGTACGGACTCGCCGGTGATGGGGGCCTGATTGACCGCGCTCTCGCCGACGCTGACCTCGCCGTCCATCGGAATCTTCTCGCCCGGCCGCACCACGACGATATCGCCGACGCGGACATCGTCGACCGGCACGGTGACGGTTTCGCCGTCGCGCTTGACGGTGGCCTCGTCCGGGGAGAGGTCCATCAACTCCTGCAGGGAGTTGCGGGCCTTGTCCATCGAGTAGCGTTCGAGGAGTTCGGCGACGCTGAAGAGGAAGGCGAGCATCGCGGCCTCCATGTAGAGACCCTCGTCGAAGCCGACGCTGACGACGAGCGCCCCGGTAATCGCGATGGACATCAGGAGGTCGATGTCGAGGTTCCGGTTGCGCAGCGAGTAGTAGCCGCCCTCGAGAATCTCCTGGCCGCCGACGGCGACGGCGGCGAGGAAGAGGCCGTCCGCGAGCGAGAGGGGAATCGGCGCCGAGAGGAGCGTGGCGTTCTGGCCGCTCAGGAGGAACCCGAAGAGCAGGCCGAGCGCGACAAACCCACCGCTAATCCATGTCTTCGTCGCGCGATCACTCTGCCAGACCCCGTCCGTCTCTGCCAGTCCACTACTCCCTCCCCCCCCGGAGACCGTCGTCTGAGTGACGTCGTAGCCAGCGCTCTCGATCGCCCGTGTCACGTCGTCAGCCGACACGTGCGCCTGGTCGTACGTGACGACGACTTTCCCAGTCGTGGGTTGGGTTTGATAGGTGCTGACGCCAGTGAGGGTATCGAGGGCGTTCTCAACCTTCCCCGCGCAGGACGGGCAGTCCATCTCCGGAACAGTGAACGTCTCGGTCGTCTCACCGACGCCAGATTCGACGGTATAGCCGGCCTTCTTGACGCGCTCGGCGATGGCCTCTGGCGTGGTTCCCTCCTTCTTGTAGCTGACGGTGAGGGTCCCAGTCGTGACCTGCGGGTCGACCGTCTCAACGGCGTCGAGTTGCTGCACGCTCTTCCGAACTTTCCCGGCACAGGACGGGCAGTCCATCTCCGGAACGGACAACTGTACTACCTCTCCATTCAACAGGTCTGCCACTGGCTCATCATGCTCGTGGCCATGATCGTGGTCGTGATCATGGTCGTCATCGTCGTGATTATGGTCATGTGCTGATGCTGGTGGATCGCTCATACTCGGAGATAACCACCATACAGTTATTAATCCACCTGTTAACAAAAGCGTCCTATATGGCCTGTATTGCCAATTTAGACCTCCATATTATTATTCCAGAGGGGTGATCCGATTCGTACATAATAGAGTGATGATCAAGACCGACCAGTATTTCTACGGCCCACGCACATCTTTGTGTATGAATGCGATCTCGGACCGTGTCCGATCGGTGACTCTCACCATCGCACTCGCTATTGTTGGGTTCGGTGTCGGTACACTCCTCATCGCGACGGGAGCCGGACTCCTCACTGCTGTTGGTATTCCCGTCTTTGACCGTCCCGCTATTCAACTCGTACTTAGCGCCACACTTCTCCAAGGTATTGCGTTTGGAGGGGTCGCGCTCCTCTACAGCCGACTTGGTAATACATCTCCACCACTCCCGGTAGCGGTTCCATCGCGGCGTGATCTCGCGATTATCGTCGCTGGAAGTGTCGCGACACTCGCGCTTTGGGTCGGTCTCTCCATGACGGCGAGTTTCCTGGGGCTTGATTCGGCGACAAACCAAGTCGTGACTACAGCAGCCGAAAACCCCGCCGTCCTCCTCCTCATGATCCCGCTCTCCTACCTCCTTGTTGGGCCTGGCGAAGAATTGCTCTTCCGTGGCGCCATCCAAGGACGGCTCCGTAGCGAGTTCACACCGACTGTTGCGATCCCGATCGCAAGTGCAACCTTCGCAGTTCTGCACGTCTCTTCGCTCTCCGGCGACGGAAAGCTCGTCTACCTCGGTGGTGTGTTCCTCATCGCACTCGTCCTCGGTGTCCTCTACGAATATACAGAGAATCTCGCCGTCCCAGCACTTGTTCATGCGACGTATAACGCGGTCCAATTCGGCGTCGCATATTTCTCGCTCTCTTCAGCACCCGCAGTGCTTCTCGGCTAGTCTCTCAGGGAAGCAGTATCATACTTCGAGAGGAAGAACACAATACCCAGTATGATGGCCATCCCAATGCTGACCGAAATCATCCCGTAGAGGAAGAGGTTGAATGGGGAGAGTGCGAACGATATCGGACCAAGTGTCGCCTCTATCCCTTTCTCAACAGCACTCTGAAGGACGGAGGCACCGACCGCGTATCCGAATCCAGCGGCTGTAAGAATGGCGACGATGAGCATCGCGATTACGATATGAGAACCGGATCGGGTTGGGGCGCGCTCACTCATAGTCGACGTGTCTCGTAGAGCCAGCACACAATTGCACCGATACCTGCCAGGACACCAGCAGCGAGCACTGTAACGCCGCGTACCCAATATGTTGTTGCCGCGAGTAATACGATTCCGGCCGTTGTGAAGAGACTCCCGATTCCAAGGGCTGGGCGCGAGAGCGTACGTGCATACCCGGATTCTCTGAAGATTCCGATAATACACACCTCAAGAAGTAGTAGTCCACCGACTGCGACCGGGAGGAGTACACCCGCGAGGAAGACGGGCCATGGACTTGATCGTTGGTAGCCTGCTGCAAGACCACTCTCAGCCATACACCCTCCTTTGGACGACCGATATAAGAGCCGACCGGTCGCACAACTGAGCGTTCAGAATCCGAATGAGATAATAACCCACCTCCAAAAAATACGGCTATGAATAAACTTCTCGGAGACGCCAGTGTTGGTCTCATGACTGTACTGCTATTCGTAATCACAGTTCTCTTCCTCATGTACCCCGACCCAGCAAAATCAGGTAGTGTGAAACTGGTTATCCAAGGACTTCTAGGCGTTGTTGGCGCTCTCATCATCTGTCTTATTGTATCCTTCGCGACAGGACCTGAATCTGAGGCGCATTGAGCAAGCTTATCAGCATCTCTGTCTCTGTTGTTCAGGATAAGGTCAAGGGGAGGCGGCGCTGGCACGTGTTGAAAGCCGTTAAATCAGCTATATCTAACGATTAGCTGCACCAGTCCTCTTCGCGACTGAGCGATCCAACAGAGTACAGAACTCTCTATACTGGTCGGTTAGATGGACTCTTGAGCGTCTCCGGGCTATTCTTCTGTGGTGGTTGCGACCCGCGAGTCTCGGCGCAGCGTCTTTCGACGAATCGCACACCAGCACGTCGAATGGCCCGAATATGACTCGACACCGCTGTACGATCGCTCCTCACTCGGTGGGTTAGAATCGGACGTTCGAGTCGTCTCGAGTGTCTGGTTTACGCACCCTGATCATAACTCACTCGAACAGTTTGTCTGCGAACTTCCTCTGGCCTACTTTCGCTTCGAAGCCCACGACTGCTACGAGAGTTCGACATGCTACGAGATGGATACCCTCTTTCGCGTGTTCGTGCTGAAAGAACTCCACGGCTGGACGCACGAAACACCTCTCGTCGAGTACCTCGATACCTACCCCGAACTTTGTGAACGCCTCGAGTTGGGGACGGCACCCGATCAATCGACACTGTGGCGCACCTGGAACGAGCGTTTCACGCGCGATCTCCGCGAGACGATCCAGGAAGCGGCTCGACTAATCTTGATCAAAGCGCAGAACGCGGGTGTCGCTGTACCACGCGAGCCAGAACGAACTCTCCCGGATCGAGGCGACGACGCTACTGAATCGGACCCTGACGACCAGGCCATCCTCGACGAGGCAGGGACGGTTACCAAGCACGTCAGTCGCGTCGTGTTTCCCGCGTTCTCGCTCAATCGTGGCGAGGGCTGTGAGATTCCTGAGAACGCTTACTGGGGCTTACAGACCTACTTGGGACTCCGTGAGAATTTGGCCGCCAACGAGGGCGCTCGCAGCTTCATTCACGAGTCGACGCGTAATCGAACACCACTCGGACACGGCCACCGCGACCAGATTCGTGATCTCTCCATCGAGCAGATTCGCGAGATGTACCGACAGGCGGTCCAGCAACTCATTAACGAGCTCGCGGAGACGGAGGAGTTCTTCCGCGCAGGTATCGTCGCAATCGACATCACCGAGGACGACCCCTTCACGGGCGACCGCACCGGCCACGAGGACGAGATAATCGGAACGAAGGAGAAGAACGACGAATACGCCTACCAGTGGGCGACAGTCCAGCTGGTCGGCAACGCTGTTCCACTCGTCCTTGATGCTCGCCCAGTTCGACGAGGCGAGTCACGCAAGGAGATCGTTGAGGACCTGCTCGACTCCGCTGAGGATCTCGTTCACGTCGATAACGTCCTGATGGACCGAGAGTTCGACAGTCAGCACATCCTGGAGATGATCAGCCAGCGTGGGCTCTCCTACGTCGTGCCGAAGCGGATGCAGACCAGCGAGAAAGCCCAGGCCAAGCGGTTGCTTCAGCGCGACCAAGACCGGTACGAGACCGACCGCAAACTCCATCTCGGGAACAACGAGTGGCACGAGACGACGCTGATCTACCGTCAGAAAGAAGACTCTGAACACGATGATCACCGGCAGTACTCGGTGTTCATGTCCAACCGAGGCGGTGGATTCCTCAGCGAGTATGGGTATCGCTGGGAGATTGAGAGCGGCTATCGGTCGATTAAGCGGTTCATGGCCGCGACGACGTCGACGGATTTCGGGTTGCGGTTCTTCTACTTCGCGTTTGCCTGTTTGTTGTACTCGATTTGGCGAGCGGTCGATCTACTCGTCCAAGTCGAGTTGACGGGTGAGTACGAACACTCACCCATTGTGACGGCCGACAATACGCTCACGCTGCTGAAGAAGGAGACCGGAATCGGGTAGAGCGATACTCTGTCCGGAGCTAGTACGGATTCCTGAGTGGCAATGCTGTCGGGAATCTTAGAACTTCACCAATCTAGTTGGTAGTACGACACGAGAAGGCTATCGAGAGGAGATCCGAAGCAGCTTCGTCTTGTAAATTCACCCGAAACCACGCATCACAGCCCCGCTATACCCGCTGTAGTCTCAACTTCACAGGTTCGGAGGATATCGAAAATACAAGCGAGATGGAGGGGAAGACGGATGTGTTGCGGTTGAGATGAATGATAGTTCGGCAGGATCGATGCGTGAGTCAGTTGGACACCCTGGAAGCCGGAGAGTTACAGTGAGAGAGCGGGACTCGGGAGGGAGTTGTTACTCCCGAGTCCCGCGGTCCGGGACGGTTCTCGCCCATTAGAGGGGTGGAGCCGGTCAGTCGGGTGGGACTAGGCAGAAGCCGACGAGTTCGACGACTTCGCCGGCGCGAAGCGGCGGCTTCGCGCCAAGACTACCGGAGACCGCCTCACGAAGCAGGAGGTTCGTGAGGCGCCAGACGTTGTACATGACGACGCCAAGGACGAAGTACAGCAGCCGGACACGGTAATCAGTGGAGGCTGTGGTCGGGAGGAAATGGTGTTTGATGGTTTTGTACTCACTTTCGATCTGCCAGCGGTGGCTGTACTGTGCGGTGAGTCCCATGACTTGGTCGGGCGTGACGTCACGATTCGTCGTGAAGACGGCGTATTTGCCGTCTTCTTCCGTCGATGGCACGTACATGAAGCTGAGTTCGTGTGAGCGACCGTCTACAGAGAGAGGCACCGCTCGCTCGACGGCAACGTCGGCGAGCGGGTGCTCCTCGAGTTTCTCAATCTGATCGAGATCGGCGGCGTAGACTGGCCGCGGGATAAGGTAGGTAATGTTGTGCCGGTCGATCACGTCCCGGACTTCCATGGCGTCGAACTCACGATCGGCGAACAGTTTGTGGATCTCGACGTGCTGTTGGGCCTGCGCCAGTAACCGCCGGACGATGTCGGCTTTTGTGTGGCTCTCGATCTGGGAGGCGTCGCCCTCTAGTAGTTCACAGAAGTTTTGGGTACTCCACGTGCCAGAGATAAGGTAGAGATCCGTTCTTCGACTGAGTCCTCATCCCAGTTCACCCAGAAGTTTCGTTGATCACTACAGGTCGACGCCTCCCGGACGGGTTCGATTCCGAGGACGATCGGTGTGTCCTGACCGATGATCGTCAGTGTTGCGAATTTGTAGCTACGTCCCTCTTTGTCACCGCTCACCATCTCGGGAAATTCGTCCTTTGGCACCTTCTCCTTGCCGTTGACGATGACGACGTCATCCTCTGGTTCGACGTCGTCATCGTCTTTGTAGGGCGAGGGATAGAATTCCCAGTGAGTGATGTCGACTGCCGCGATGACGGGCTCGCGGAGCCCGTCGTTCGCGTCGATCTCTTCGAGTAAACACTCCAATCCCACGTGGAACGGCTCAAGGATCGCCTCACGGATCCGCTGCCAGTCGCGAGGTCGCTCACCGTCTGCAAAGTCGGTGAGCGACATCTGTTCAGTCGGTGCTGCGATCTGTTTCATCGTGCGGAGGTGTGTATCGCCGTGGGGTGTGTTGTTCCAGTCGCTCAGCCGGTCGAAGCGCCGACGTGGGGTCGTCGTCCCCACGTCGGCAAGGTTGAGATACGCTTGGCGTTCGAAGAACAGTTCATCGGGATACCGCGCATTCGCTGCGCGGTCGGTCTCGAAGGCACCGAGGCCGCGGTCGCGAGCAGTCCGGATTGCCTTCATGATGTGCTCGTCAGTGACGCCCGCGTCACTGACTTCGCCGGGATCGAGACGTGGCTCTCCGTCTGAGACGATATCGTGGTCGGCGGCCACCGCCCGTATGTCGCGGGCGGTAGCCTTGATCGCTCGTCGGTCGGCCAGTGAGAATCGTCGCCGCCACATATAGTTGATTGCCTGCTGAGTCGGTGCTCGTCCGAGTTCGAACCGGATGAACACGTAGGCTGTCCCTTTCAGCCGGCGGTGGAGTTCGCTGTCGTTGAACCCGCGCGCGTGCTGGTAGAGGAACATCCGCACGACCGACTCGAACGCGAAGTCGGTCGTGCTGGCCCGTCCGTACTGGTCGGAAAACGGACCCTCCGAAACGTCGAGGGCGGCGATCACTCGGGTGATGTGGTCGTGAAGCGTGCACAGTTCTTCGGCCTGTTCGACGAGGCCATCCACCGCGGCTTCCGTTTGTGGCGTCGGCATAGCGGATGCCGACGCCGCTCACGACTGAGTGTGACGATAATCCGTCGTATCGCTCCGCTAGTGCTTTGTATTCTCAGTCGATCACATCGACAGCCGCGTAATCTCGTCTGATGTCGATAAATCAGATCGAACTGGTCGTGGAGCGTCTTCGAAGCGCTGGTGAGCGTGATCTTCGGGATAGACCGTCGCTGTCGGCGGCGGACTGCCGCCGACGCGACAGTGTCGCCACTCACAACCGCTGTCCGGACCGGTGGACAGCTACCGGAAGAACCGGTCGTCGAGTGACTGGTTCGCTGGAACAGCCCTGCGCACACCGAGCGCTGTCCAGGCCGCCCGCAGCACCATCTCACAGAACTCCGTGAACGACCAGTTCCAGAGGCGGCGTCCCCCGCGGCGGGGCGCCGCCACGTACTTCCAATGGAGATACCGCCAGCTGTTCTGGAGCAGCAGACTCACGACAAACATCACCAGCCGCAAGCCAGCGTCCTGAGAACTGGTGAACGCGAGGCTCTGCTTGGCTAATCGGTAGCTCGACTCGATGCCGAAGCGCTTGCTGTAGTGCTCTCGGGCATCCCGTGGCGTGTCGATAAACGGCGCGTCAGCGGCGTAGCCGTGACGCGCCACCCCGTGCTCATCGTATCGTCCCTGCTGGTAGACGCAGTCAATGAACACGGGGAAGGCCACCTCGCCGGCGAGATCGTGTTCGATCTCGCGGCTCCAGCCTCTGCTGAGTTCGTCTTGGATCGTCTCGCCCCACTTGACGATCGGCATCACGTAGGCGTAGTTGTGCGCGTACAGCAGTCCGAGACAGGTGCTGTTGTAGAATCCACGATCAAGGTAGACGGCCTTGACGCCGAGGTCAAGGCCGTTGAGGAGTTCAAGGAACTCAGTGAGGACATCGCTGGTGGTGTCGCCAGCGACAAGCTGGCGAACCGCCAGCGTGTACCGCTTGTTAGGCACTCGCGCGTAGAGCGTCGCATACGCGTGAAACGTCGTTGTTCCACGCTTGGCCTGTGAGAAGTACAGGGCCTCGGTTTCATCTTCGTCACCGTAGTAGGGATCGAGGTGGAGGTCTGCGCAGACCTCCACCGGTCGATCCGGAAGTGTCTCAAGCGCATCTCGTTGAAGCAGCGTGTCTCCAACCGCCTCAACCGAGTCAAGATCAAACTGATCGGTGAGATGTCCACGGACGGTATTGGCGTGCGGTGAGTCCTCGGTTGTTTCGCAGACGTGGTTGATCGAGGTCCCGCCGGCGCTGGCGCCGGCGAGGACCTCGTACAGTTTCTCCGTGGTGACTTCGACGTTCTCACCAAGATCTATCGCAAGTTCCTCGTCAAGGCTGTTGACGACAAAATTAAGCAGGTGCTCTTCCTCTATCTTGCTGTCTGCTTCGGGTTGTTGCATATCCTCCCAAAGCAGACACTTCCTCTAACCCGATGTGATCGACTGA
>Ga0207754_100550_pt1 | contig 13698 bp, 10 predicted proteins | sample A23E1SouthBayCA_FD_187728 | JGI IMG/M metagenome (GOLD analysis project Ga0207754, IMG submission 187728) | Aerobic enrichment media microbial communities from Eden Landing Ponds, California, USA - A23 E1 (SPAdes) | ecosystem: Environmental > Aquatic > Marine > Unclassified | place: Emeryville... | reverse complement strand
GAGTGTTCGACTTCCTCGCCGTCGTACCGGAGTTTCAGTCCGATTTCTTCCGGCTCGGGCTCGCGGTCGTTGCGGCGCGCGCGTTTCCGCTCGGCGTCCGTCACGCGCTTGGTCACCGTGTGCAACACGACGGGCCGTCCCCACAGTTCGAACACGCGCTCGAGGGTCGCCTCCGCCTCCTCGAGGTCGAGCATCACGCCGTTGTACTCGTGGCCGAGCAACAGCTCCCCGCGGTTCTCGTGGTTCGCGTCGTACACCGCGACGGTCGGCTTCCCGAGGTTCGCGAACCGGAGGAGGAGCTTGCGTTTCACGTCCTCGGCGGCCGTGCTCGTCGCCCGGAAGTCGCCGCGGGTCTGACTGAACTCGTAGGCGAAGTAGTCGTTGGCGTCGACGAACTCCTGAGTGAGGAACTCGTCGACGAACGTCACGTCGTTGTGGCTCTCCCGGACCGCGTACATGCGGTTCCAGCCCGCCGCGAAGTCCACCTCCGCGAGCGCGTCCGCCACCGTCGCGTACCGCTCGGTCTCGAAGAGATAGCGACTCACGGACTCCAGCTCGTCCCGGGTCACGCGCCCCAGGAACCCCCGGTACTGGGGCTTCGCCAGCGAGTAGTGCCGGCGCGCCAGCCCCGCGTACGTGAACAGCTTCCAGGGGAAGCGCTCGACGTCGAGGTCGCGTTCGCGAGCCGCCGCCAGCGCGCCGAAGTCGACGTACTCGCCGGGCAGCGACTCCACAGCGTCGAGGTCCTCGGGGTCGACCGCTGCGAGCGCCGCGGGCGGCTCCAGCGCGTCCGCGACCGCCTCGAAGTCGACGGTGTCGTGGAAGTTCCGCCACGTCACGCCCTCCACGCGCAGCAGCCGCTCGAGGACCTCCCGGCGGTTCGCGCGGTTCTCCACGTACTCCCAGAGCTCCTTCCCGAGTTTGTACGGGTTGAACCCCGGGCTGTTCAGGACGCGGGCCTGGTGGTCGGCGTAGTCGAGGAACTCCTCGGGGCCGGCGAACGCCTCCTCGCCCATCATCATCGACTCCCAGTACGCCGCCCAGCCCTCGTTCATCACTTTCGTCGTGCGCTGGGGCGCGAAGTAGTACGCCTCCCGCCGCAGCATCTCCACGAGTTCGCGCTGCCAGTCCTCGAACTCGACGGCCTTCTCGGCGTCCTCGTCGAACGTCCGGCCGTGTTCTCGGAGGAACGCCAGCAGGTCGTACTCGGGCTCCTCGGGGAACCGGATGTCGTCGTCGACGCCGTCGACGCCCTCCAGCCAGTCCTCCGTGAACACCTCGTCGCGGACCTCGTCGCTGACGCCCAGCGACGCCAGCGTGTCCGCCAGCGCGTCCGGGTCGCTGCCCTCGGGGTCGCGCTCGAACGCCCGCCGGTACTCGATGTTGTCCTCGATGGTGAGCACGGTGTCGACGAACCGCTCGACGGCCTCCCGTCCGATGTCGGGGTCTTCGAGGAACTCCTCGACGCGGTTCGCGTGGCGTTCCAGCATCGCCGCCGCGTTCGGCCCGTCGCCGTCCGCGAACAGCCCGAACCAGCGGTTGTTGTTGAAGAAGTCCGCGTGGGCTTCGACGTGCGTGATGACCGCCTTCTGGTCGGCGAGGTCGTTGCTCACCTGGAGGAAGGCGTTCGAGGGGTCGTCGTTGTTCACGATTTCGAACGCCTTCCCGCCGAGGAACTGCGTCTGCTTGCGTTGCTTCTCGTACTTCATCCCCCACCGCCAGTGCGGGTACCGGGTCTGGAAGCCGTCGTAGGCGATGAGTTCGTTCATCTCGTCGTGGTCCACGACCCAGTACTGGACGTCGTAGGGGTCGAGGCCGAGCTTCCGGGCGAGCGCGTTCGCCTCCCGGGCTGACTCGGTGAGTTCGCTGGCCGTCTCCCGCTTCTCTGGTTCAGGTCTCGTCATTGTCCTCGGTGCTCAGGATGGTCTCGATGGCGTCCAGCACGTCCCCGGGCTCCGTGACCGTGGTGACGGCGACGCCGTCGCCCTCGCCGAAGGCGTCCCGGAGCTTCCCCGCGTGGGTGCCGGTCTGGACGCCGTCGGTGGGCTGGGTCTCGACGTACGCGTGGAGGTTCGCGTCCAGCTCCCGCATCAGTGGGATGACGTTCTCCTCGGTGTCGTCGTGGCTGTTCTCGCCGTCGCCGGCAGCGAACACGTAGCGGTTCCACTCCGAGAACGGGTAGTCGTCGAGGACCTCCTCGGCGAGGTCGTAGGCCGTCGAGATGCGGGTGCCGCCGCCGGACCGGATGCCGAAGAACTCGCTGCGTTCGACCTCCCAGGCGTCGGCGTCGTGGGCGATGTAGACGAACTCGGCGTTGTCGTACTTGCCCGTGAGGTACCAGTCCAGCGGGGTGAACGTGCGCTCGACGAGCTCGCGCTTGGCTTCCCGCATCGACCCCGAGACGTCTCGGATGTTGACGACGACGACGTTGCGCTCGCGGCGCTCCACGACCTTGGGGTGCCGGAAGCGCTCGTCCTCGCGACGCAGCGGCACCCGCCCGGCGCCGCCCCGGCGGATGCGCGCCTGCGTCGGTTCGGCGTCGAGTTCGGTCTCCATCTCCTCGATGGACGCCCAGCGGTCGGGGTCCTCGAGGTCGGCCGCGCGCTCCGCCAGCCAGGCGCGCGACACCGGGACGTTCTGCTCGCGCGCCCACTGGAACGCCTCGTCGACGCCCCAGCCGGACACGCGCAGCGCCTCCGTGACGTACTCCTCGTCGAAGTCCATCGCGATCTTGCGCTTCAACCCCTGCTTGTAGAGGTGCGCGAAGTCCAGCGTACCCCGGGGGCCGCGGCGGGCGGTGTCGTTGAACGCGCCCTCCGTCTCCTCGACGACCTTCTTGCCCTTCGGGTCGAGGTCGAGGCCGAGACGGTCGTCGAGTTCCTGGGCGAACTCCTCTGGGTCCATCTCGTAGTACTCGTGCTCGCCGGCTTCGTCCCCGGACTCGTCGCCGTCTCCGTCGCCCTCCTCGGGCTCGCCGACCTGGTCGCCGGGCTCGGCGTCGCCCTGCCCGACGCCGCCCTGGTCGAGCTTGTCGTACTGGAACTCCGGGAGGTCGACGAGCTTGATGGGAACGCGGACCGAGTCCGGGCCGCTGCCGCCGAGGTCGCCGTACTGGATGAACTCCGCGAGGTCCTGCCGGCGCTCCTCGCCGACCTCCCGGAACCGCTCGAGGTCCTCTCTCAGTCCCATCCGTCTGCCACCTCCGCGACCACGGCCCGGGACGCCAGTTCGGCGCTCGCCGGCGAGTAGTCGCGCTCCGCGACGAGGTACTCGATGGTCCGGTCCTTCACGGCGGCCGTCTCCGTTCCCTCCGGGGGGTCCGGCCACTGCGCCGGGTCGAAGTCCGGGTGGACGCGCCGGACGTCGTCCCAGTCGTTACCCGCGAGCACGTCCCGGAGGACGGGCACCGTCGAGAGGTCCACGTCGTGGGCGTGGAACTCGTCGTCGCGGTGCTCCCAGGCGTGTCGAGTGACCGCCGTCATCACGGTGTCCTCGCGGAACTCGCGGACGGCCTCTCCGGGGTCGTTCCCGAGGTAGTCGCCGTCGTCGAAGCGCCCCAGCGTCTCCGTCTCGAAGACCTTCATCGCGAGCGCGTCCGGGTCCTCCCGCTCGCCGCGGGCGTTCTCGACGGTGTCGTCGGTCGCCCACGCGTGGACGTGGTCGACGTACTCCTCGACCTCGCCCTCGCTGGCGCCCTCCTCGGAGAGGATGGCTTCGAGGACGTCGGTCTCCTGGCGGTCGTGGATGTGGGCGGCGACGGTGCGCAGGCGCTGCTCGAACTCGCCGCGCTCGGCCTCCGAGAACACGGGCGCGTCGGCGAGCCCCGCGACCAGTTCGTCGAGAACGTTGTCGGGCGTGACGACGCGCTCGACGGCGAGCTCGGGGTGCGAGCGGTCTGCGTCGGCGTGCAGGAGGTCCGCGAGCACGTCCCGCGTGTACGTCACGGGGATGCCGTTCCCGCCATCGTCGTCGCCGTCGAAGTCGAACTCGTCGGCCTCGCGGCGGTCCTCGCCGCGCCCGACGAACCCCTGGTCGAACAGCAGCGCCTTCTCCACGAGCGTGAGGTCCTCGGGGCGGTCCTCCGCGTCGAGGCGCGTCACGACGCTGTACGTGGCGGCCGCCTCGATGGCGTGCGGTGCGAGTTCGCGGTCTGTCGGCCCGTCCTCGTCGCGCACCGAGACGGTCACCGGCTCGCGAACGCGCTCCGCGAGCACGTCCGGGTCGGTCGTCGTCCAGACCGCCGAGTCGCCCGTGAGTTCGCGCCGGAGGAGCTGTGTTTCGAGGCTGACTGAGGTGAGATAGCCGAACTCGTGTTTGGAGAGCCGGCGCTTGAGCGCTTTCAGGGGGTCGAACCCCTGGCGGTCGTCGTGCTTGTTCAGCTGGGCTTCCAGGTCGAGGTTCGAGATGACGACCAGCTGGGTGTCGAGGTCCATCCCGATGCCCTTGTCGAGTTTGACGCGGCGCTCGTCGGGGACGTTCAGCAGCTTCTGCAGCAGGTCGGCGTGCTGGCTGGCGTCCTCCACGACGGTGAGGCAGCCGTTGCCCTGGCTGAGAACCCCGTCGTAGCTGAACGCCTGGGGGTTCTTCCGGCCCTTCGAGTCGAGCTTGCCGAGCAGGCCCGCGACCCACGACCCCACGAGCCGTTCTTTCGGGCTTCCGGCGTCCTCCGAGTGGAGCACACCGACGCCCTGGCCGCGGTCGACGACGTAGTTCTTCACGCGCAGGTGGCTCGGGTCCGTGACCGCGGCGAACAGGTCTTCGACGCCCTCGCGGCGGTACTTCTCCTCGAGGTAGTCGTAGGCCTCCCGGGAGAACGGCGGCAGGTCCGCGTCCGCCCGGAGCTCGTCCGTCTCGCCCCGGTGCTCGTTCAGGTCCGCGAGCAGCTCCTTCCGGACGTCCTGGGGGAACACGGACAACGGCGCCGCCTGCACGGGGCTCTCGTACCAGTCCTCCTCGCGGTCGACCGGCTCCTCGCCGTACGTGAGTCCCGGGGACGCTTCGGCGTCCGAGATGTTCCACTCGACGGTGTACCGGCGGCCCTCGGGGGTCTTCGAGAACTCCCGGAGGCCGTTCACGAGACACCGCTTCAGCTCGGACTTCCCGGTGGCCGTCGGCCCGGCGAACCAGAGGATGGTCTCGGCCTTCCCTCGGCCGGCAGCGATGGCCCGCAGGTCGTCCACGAACGCGTTCAGCGTCGCGGTGTTCCCGAGGACGGCGTGCTCGCCGTCGTTGTGCGGGTCGTCGAAGAACCGGTACCGGTCCAGTTCCTCGCCGTGCTCCACGACCTCGCGGGTGCCCTCGCTCTCGATGGCCGCCAGCAGGTAGCGGCTGGCGTGGGCGGCCGCCAGCGGCTCCTCGAACGCGCGGTCGACGTACTCCGAGAGGCTCATCGGTTCGTCGTAGGCGTCCCGCAGGGTGCGGTCCGCCCGCGCGACGTAGTCGGTCACGACTCCAGCTCCGCTTTGGCGACCTCGGCGCCGGCGAATTCGAGGACCTCTCGGGCGCCGTCCTCGCTGTACCCGCGGTCCACGAGCGCCGCCACCCACTCGTTGTCCTGTTCCTCGTCGACGTCCGCGTTCGACACCAGCGCCGAGAAGTTGATGTTGTGTTTCTTGTCCTCCCAGAGCTTGCGCTCCAGCGCCCGGCGCAGCCGGTCGTTGTCCTGGGGGTCGAAGGGCTCGCCCTCGCGGGCGCGCCGGCTCACCCAGTTCGAGACCTCCTGCCGGAAGTCGTCCTTGCGGTCGCGGGGGACGCCGAGTTGCTCCTCGACGGCCCGCAGGAACGTCTCGTCGGGCTCCTGCTCGCGACCCGTGAGTTCGTCGGCGACCGTGTCGTCGTCGATGTACGCCATCACGTGGTCCATGTACTTCTCGCCCTGCCGCTGGATCTCGTCTAAGTCGTAGGCGAGCGCGTGCCGGACGTCCTCGATGGCTCGTTCCTTGTACTCCTCGCGGACCAGCTCGAGGTGGCGCTGGTAGTCCTCGACGTTCCCCTCGGGGATGGAGCCGTGCTGGGGGAGGTTGTCCTCCAGGCGGTTGAACACCGTCAGCGGGGAGAGGAATCCGCGCTCGCGGTCCATCGACTCCATGATGGCGGCGGCTATCTCGTCGCCGACGAACCGGGGGCTGACGCCGGCCATGCCCTCGCGGTCGCCGGCGTCCTCGGCCTCCTCCCGGAGCTTCTCCGGGTCGACGTCCTCGACGTCGTCGAGCTCGCCGTTGTACGCCTTCGCCTTCTCCAGCAGCCCGATGTTGTCGGTGTCGGGCTCCCGGACCCGGGTCAGCACGCCGAACAGCCCCGCCATGTCGAGCGTGTGGGGTTCGACGTGGACATCCGGGACGTCGGCGTTCGACAGGAGCTTGTCGTAGATGTTGGCCTCCTGTTCGTACTCCAGGACGTACGGGAAGTCGACGCGCTTCGTGCGGTCGTTGAACGCCTCCATCTTCTCGTCGGCGCGCTTGTCCCGGTACTCCGGCATGTTCGTGCGCCCGAGGATGACCTGGTCGATGTCGATTCTGGGGTTGTTCTTCGGCTTGATGGTCTGCTCCTGGGTGGCGTGCAGGAAGTCGTAGAGGAACTCCCGCTGGAGTTTGAGCAGCTCCTCGCCGGAGAAGATGCCGCGGTTGGCGTTGCAGAACGCGCCCGCGTAGTCGAACGCCCGGGGGTCGCTCTCGCCGTAGACGGCGAGCTTCGAGTAGTTGACGTCGCCGGTGAGCTCGGTCTCGTCCTGGTTCTTCTTGTCCTTGGGTTCGAACGTCTCGATGCAGTCACGGCGGTTCTCGCTGGCGACGAGCCGCGTGACCTCGACGTGGTTCTCGAGGACGGCCTGCAGGTCGTCGTCGTAGTGCGCGAGCAGTTCGTCCATGTAGAACTCGCTCTCGGGGTCGAGGGCCTGCTCGTTGCGCAGCGAGTACGGGGCGTCGAGTTCCTCGTTCAGGTCGTCGATGACCTGCTGGCGCTGTTTCTGCGGCAGCAACACCAGCGGGTCCTGGTGCATCGGGGAGACGACGGTGTCGTCGTTGGGGTCCTGGTCGTCGATGACCGAACAGAGGTCCGTCCAGCGGAAGGTGTACAGCCGTCCGTCGTCCTGGGCGGTGTAGTCCTCGTAGTACCGCCGGACCTGTCGGTCGACGTCGGACTTCCCGGAGCCGACGGGCCCCAGCAGCAGGATGATGCGTTTCTCCGGCCCGAGTCCGCGAGCCCCGCTCTTGACCTTGTTGACGAACTCGTGGATGGACTCGTGGACTTCCCGTCCGAAGAAGGTGTTCGCACCCTCGCCCAGCGGGTCCTCGGATGCGAGTTCGTACTCGACGACCCCGTCCTCGGTGGTGGTGCCGTAGTGGTCGAACATGTCCGCGAGCCGCTGGTGGGCGTTGCGGGCGACCTTGGGGTCCTCGTACAGCGTTTCCAGGTACCACTCGAAGCTCCGGCTGTCGCGGAGGTCAGAGGGCACCGACGCTTCGTACTGCTCGCTCAGTCGGTCGAGGGTTTCCGTCATGTTGGTTGTGTGTGTCTCGATGCCACACCCGGGCGAGCAACCGGGTCGTCAGGGGTCAGCGACAGGGGACGGCCGCCGGGCGGTACACCGGCACTACTATTACATTGGTCATTGCTAACGTAAAAGCCCGTCGCCCGTTGACACACCACACGGACGCGGGGTTCAGGCTCGCTCGCCCGCCAATCGCCAGTCCGTCCGGACATTTCCGGGTCGACTCGACGGGCCGAAGCCCCACCAGTCGCGCCCTTGCAGGCGCGTGTATCAAAAGTAAACCCGGCCGGAGCCGTCTCCGCCCCCGGTAGCCCGACCCAACGCCACGGTTGCGAACGAGGGAAGCGGTCCGGCGAGCAACGCTTTTCGCGGCGGCGACGTAACTCGGACGCGATGGGCTTCCACACCTTCGACGCCGACCGTGCCGCCAACCTCGAGGACCCCGAACGCTTCCGATTCTGCTCCCGAGAGGAACTGCTCGCCGGACTCGGCCCGGACCCGGACGACCGAATCGCCGACCTCGGCAGCGGTACCGGCTTCTACACCCGGGAACTCGCACCGTTCGTCGACACGGTCGAGGCCGTCGACGTTCAGGCCGAGATGCACGAGCTACTCCGCGAGTACGGCCGCCCGGAGAACGTCGCACAGGTCACCGCGGACGTCGCCGACCTCCCGTTCGCCGACGACGCCCTCGACGGCGCGGCGTCCACGATGACGTTCCACGAGTTCGCCACGCCCGACTCGCTGGCGGAACTCCACCGCGTGCTGGCGTCCGGCGCCCGCCTCGTCGTCGCCGACTGGACTGCGACCGGCAGCGGCGAGGACGGGCCGCCCGTCGCGGAGCGCTACGACGCCAGCGAGGCCGAGTCGCTGCTCTCGGACGCGGGGTTCACTGTTCGCGAGGCGGCCGACCGATTCGAGACGCTGTTCGTCGTCGCGGAGGCCTGAACGCTGCCGGAGTGAACGACCATAAGTGCGGGCGGTCCGAACGCGAAGCCATGGACCACGACTCGTACCTCCGGGCCATCGGCCTCCCGGACTACGCCGACGCCACCGTCGACGCCGCCCGCCGCGGCGCGTCCCTGGTGGCTCGGCCACCCCACGAGACAGTCTCCCTGGAGACCGTCGAAGACCGGTACGTCTACCCCGTCCCCGAACTCGGTGAAGACGGTACCTGCGGCGTCGGCCTCGCAGACGACCCCTACAACCTCGCGCCCATCTGCGGCCTCGAGTACGACCCCGAGCGCCTCCGCGACCACCCGAACACCGCGCGCCTGGTCGCGCTCCAGTCCACCGTCGGGGCGCTCGCAGAGGAGACCAACGCCGACTGGCTCGGCGTCTACCGGCGCGCCACCAACCCCGACGGCGAGGAAGTCCTCGTCAAGGAGGCCTACGTCGGCGAGCCCTCGCGGGCGGAGTTCCCGCTCACCGAGGCGTTCGCCGAGCGGTCGAACAACGCTACCGTCGGCCTGTCCGGTGACGCCGTACTCGTCGACGCCGTCGACGACTACGACGGCCCCTACTACGAGTGCGACGACAGCGTCGAGAGCGAGTTCTGCTGTCCCGTTCTCGCCGGCGACGACGTGGTCGGCATCATCGACGCCGAAGCCCACGAACCCGGCTTCTTCACGGAGGACCGCGTCCTCAGCATCGCCGGCGCGTGCGCGGCGCTCGCAGACTCCGACCTCCTCACGCCACCTCGCGTCGAAGCCTGACGCGGACACCCCGGCCGTTTATCCGTTCCGCCAGAGCGTTTAATATAGTCGAGCCGAATTACGATAACTAGACTGATGGACGACCTCACTGGATTCCAGCGGGACCTGCTCGTCGTCGCGGCCGGCTTGGACGAGCCCAACGGCCTCGACATCAAGGACGACCTCGAGGGCTACTACACCGGCGACATCAACCACGGGCGCCTCTACCCGAACCTCGACACCCTCGTCGAGAAGGGGCTCCTGGAGAAGGCGAAAGCCGACGAACGAACCAACCGCTACCTCCTGACGGACCGCGGCCGCCGCGAACTCCGGTCGCGGCGGGACTGGGAGGACCGGTACCTCTCCGGCATCGTCGACGACGAACAGACGCTCACGGCCGACTGAGCCAGCGGCCTCCGACCACACGGACGGAAGATTCACGGCACCCGGGGTCGATGACCCTCGTATGTCCGCTGAGACGCTCGCCGCCCACATCCGCTCGCTGGATGCCGGCGAGCTCCGTTCGGTCGTTCACTACGACGGCGACGACTACGACGTCGTCTTCAAATCCGACCGCGTCGACGAGGAGTTCACGGACGCCGAGTACGAGGAGGTCGCGAAGCACCTCGTCCTGAAGGGCCTCGACGACGGCTTCGAGCAGCCCGAGTTCGCCCGGTTCGGCCACCTCGACGCGACCGTCCGCTGGTTCCACGGCGTCGTCGCGGTCCAGGTCCCTCTCGACGACTGGAGTGGCGTCATCGTCTCCTTCGACCGCGACTCCATCACGGACACGAGCGCGCTCGTCGAGGAGATTCTCACGTTCCTCGAAGACGAGTTCCACGACGACGCCGAGAGCGACGGGACCGCAGAAGCGGTCGCCGAGGAGTTCGCCGCCGAGTTCGAGGACAGTCAGTAGTCGACCCACTCGCTCCGTCCGCGGCCGAGTCCGACCACGCGGAGCTGCGTGCCGTCGTCGCTCCGTCGCGTCTGCACCATCGCGTCGTACAGCGGGGCGAGCCGGTCGAACATCTCCCTGTTGCTGTTGTCGAGGACGCCGATGCCCAGCCAGTCCAGGCGCTCGACGTGCCCGGCGTACACGTGCAGGAACCGGTAGACGCGGCGGACGTCGGCGTACATCAGCATCGTGGAGACGGTGGAGACGGCGAACCGAGCTCGCACGTCCTCCCGCTGGAGGCGCTGGAAGATACCGCCGAGCCGGATGCCGATTTCGGTGACGTCGCCCGGCGACGACACGTACTTCACCAGGTCCTCGTCCTCGACTGACTCGCCGGCCTGCCTGGTCACGCAGTCCACGATGCCGCCCCGGCCGTCCCGGACCGCGTTCCAGATGTCGGGAGAATGGCGTTTCAGCGACTTCACGGAGTCCCGGGTGCCGACGACCGCAGCGCCCTCGCCCTGCCGGCAGCCCGCCGCGAGCAGCGACCGCGCGAGTTCGCGCTTCCCGGTCAGCGCCGGACCGGCAACCATGAGGTTCGTCCCCGGTGGAACCGTCTCCACGGGCAACTGGTCGCCGACGTCGTACACCGTCACGGACCGGTGTACGCGGGCCGACGGAAAAAGGATTGCCTACGACTCGCGCTCGGCCCGAATCTCCGCGGCGAGCCCCTCCGCCGCCCGCCGGACGGCCTCGTCGCTGGACAGTTCGGGCTCCCAGCCGAGCGCGGCGAGCTTCTCGATGGACAGCCGCATCTTCGGCACGTCGCCCGTCCAGCCGCGGTCACCGCCCGTGTACTCGTACTCCGGGTCGACGCCGAGAACGTCTGCGACGATGTCGGCGATGGCGTTCACGGACGTGGTCGTGCGAGTGCCGAGGTTGTAGGCGTTCAGGTCGTCGTCGGCGTGCTCGACGACGTGGGTCATCGCGTCGACGCACTCCTCGACGTGCAGGTAGGACTTCTCCTGGCGGCCGTCGCCGAGGATTTCGAGGGTCTCCGGGTCGTCCAGTAGCTTCTCGATGAAGTCCGGGACGACGTTGCCGCGCTGACGGGGCCCGACGATGTTCGCGAACCGGTACACCCACGACTGGATGCCGTGGCTGTGCGCGTACGTCGAGACGAGCCCCTCGTCGGCGAGCTTGCTCGCGCCGTAGACGGAGATGGGTTCGAGGGGCGCGTAGTCCTCGGGCGTCGGCATCGGCGCTTCCCCGTACACCGTCGAGGAGGACGTGAACGCCAGCTTGTCGACACCGACCTCGCGCATGCGTTCGAGGACGTTGTACGTCATCGCGCCGTTCTCCTCGAACAGCTGGCGGGGGTCGCCGTAGTTCGTGTCGGTGTACGCCGCGAAGTGGAAGACGACGTCGACGTCCTCCGTGATGACGGCGGCCACGTCGTCCTCGTCGCGGACGTCGCGCTCTGCGAACTCGACGCCGTCCGGGACGGCCTCGCGGCTGCCCTTCGAGAGATTGTCCACGGCGAGCACGTCGTTGTCGTCGGCGAGTGCGTCCGCGAGGTGGCTCCCCACCAGCCCCGCGGCACCCGTGACGACGACGCGCTTCTCGGAGAGTTCCATACCGGGGGCTCTACGTCGGCCCGAAAGTGCGTTCTGGTTACTGGCCGGCGCGACCGTCCAGCGACTGGCCCACACGCTCCTCGCTCCAGGCCCAGAGGTCCGCGGCGAGGCTGTCGTCGCGGGCCGGTTCTGCCGGTTCGACCGGCTGACAGTCCCGGTAGTACGCGCCGCTCTCGACGGTCTCGGCGGCCGCGAGGAACGTCGGTGTGACGGCGGCCGACGCGGCCGAATCGACTCTCCCGAACGTCAGTGGCCGCGGCAGCAGCGAGAAGACGCGCATGGCGGCGCGAACGGGCAGCGAGCTGTTCCGCCAGAGCCCGCTGTCCGGCACGAACCCCGGGTGGCAGGCGACGGCGTCGGGGCCGTCGAGGCGCCGGGCGAGCTCCCGGGTGAACAGGGCGTTCGCGAGCTTCGACCGGGAGTACGCCGCGAAGCCGTCGTAGTCGTCCAGCGAACCGAGTTCGTCGACGTCGAGGTCGGCCTGCCGGTGGACCTCGGACGAGACGGTGACGACGCGGCCGTCGTCGGCCAGGTGGTCCCGGAGCGCGGTCGTGAGCGCGAACGGTGCGAGGTGGTTCACGTGGACGGTCGCCTCCACGCCGGCGTCCGTCAGCCACCCGTCGTCGAAGTGCGTGCCCGCGTTGTTCACGAGCACGTCGAGTTCGTCGGTGCGGTCACGGACGGCGGCGGCGAGGCGGGCGACGGCGTCGAGGTCGGAGAAGTCCGCTTGCAGGAACTCGCTGTCCGACCCCAGGTCGCGGAGGTGGTCTGCGACCGCTTCGCCCCGGTCGCGGTCGCGGCCGTGAACGAGCACGTCGGCGCCCAGGCGGCCGGCCGCGAGGGCGACCTCGCGGCCGACGCCGCTCGTCGCGCCCGTGACGAGGACGCGCTGGCCGGTGAGGTCGCGGTGCCGGACGCTCGCTCCGTCTTCCGGTCGCATACGTAGGCCTTCGGCTCGGGGGTCGTCAAACCCCCGCTCGGTGGCACCGTCGAGCGCGTACTCTGGCGCATCGGGTCGCGGACTCCGAACCGTCGACCGGCACCGGGACGCATCCAACCACGCCCACGCCCCGTCCCGACGAGGCACAAACCAGGGCGTCAGAACCCCCAGATGGGGAGGAAACGGAACGCGAGGTACGCGCCGACGGTGCCGACCAGCGGGACGAGGTTCTGCATCGCGATGACGCGGACCGTCGTCCCGGGGTCGAAGAGGTCGCCCGCGCTCGGAATGTCGGCGGGCTCCTCCTCGCCGATGGCGGGGACGTCCTCGTCCGCGTCGTCGGCAGCCAGTCCGCCGACCGACACCGGGACGTCCGAGTCGCCCTGCATCGCTCCCTGCACGCTCACGGGCCGGGTCGCCCGTCCCCAGCCGAGGCCGACGATGCTGACCGTCGCGATGACGACGAAGCTCGCCGGGATGCCGATGGCCGACAGGAAGATGACCAGCGTCGCGCTCACCGACGCCACCACGATGGCCGCCGTCAGCGGCAGTTCGGTGATGTCGCTGCCCATCGTCTCCAGCGTGCGGCGCGCGATGGTGAACGCCCCCAGCCCGACCGCCGCACACCCGACGAGGATGGCGGGGTTCATCTCGATGACGCCGCTGCCGACCAGCGGCGCGATGGCGTTCGCGATGTTCGATGTCCCCGAGGAGAAGGCCATCAGGCAGCCGATCGTGATGACAGTGACGACGCCGAACAGCTCTCGGCGGTTCGTCGTCTCCTCGGGGCGAGGGACGGGAACCGCGCCGGAGCGGTCGACCTCCAGCAGCGGCGGGTCGCTGCGCTCCATCGCCACCCGGCGGTGCAGGCGGGCGTAGAAGTACCGGCCGATGATGAGCGACACCCAGAACCCGATGACCGGCGCGACCACCCACCAGATGGCGATTTCGCCCATCACGGCGACGTCGAGGGCGTTCCGCGCGAGCCCGAGACCCGCGATGGCGCCGACCGCCGTCATCGACGTTGAGGCGGGGACGCCCGC
>Ga0207754_100548_pt1 | contig 13758 bp, 17 predicted proteins | sample A23E1SouthBayCA_FD_187728 | JGI IMG/M metagenome (GOLD analysis project Ga0207754, IMG submission 187728) | Aerobic enrichment media microbial communities from Eden Landing Ponds, California, USA - A23 E1 (SPAdes) | ecosystem: Environmental > Aquatic > Marine > Unclassified | place: Emeryville... | reverse complement strand
GATGTCGACCGATTGGACGACGCGGATCGAGAGCGAGTCGAGACCGCGAGAGACCTCCTGGAAGAGGTGAGCCTTCTCACGCGGCCGGGCGACGGAGCCGGGGCGGACGCCCACGCAGACTCCTAACTGGAGTCGCCGGCCACGCCTCGGGAGGCACCTCTCACGTCGGTTTATCGCCCCCGACAGGGGTGCGGGGGCGACCCCGTGAAGTCCAGACATGGCGACACTGCAAGCTGCGACGACGTCGACTGGCGCGATCGTATCGGATCCGCAGGCAGTCCGCGAGCTCTGTGAGAGGTACTATTTCGGGACACTCGACTGGGAGGTGACCGAAGACGGAGAACTCACCATCTGGGGGTACGATGACTTCGAGGTGTACGAGGCACGGGAGAACGGCCTCCCGGACTACGAGGGCGGCATTGTAACCCACGAATTCCTGCGCGAACTCGCCAACCACATCGAAGCTGACGAAGAGTTCGATATCCAGACAGCAGGGTTCACCAAGTGCCGCTTCCCAGTCCTGGCCAAGCGGTACGTCGTTCGCGACGGCGAAGTCCTCCACGCGGACCTCAGTTCCCCCGACCCGATCGACAAGTAGCAGTAGTTGCCAATACGGTTTCTTTATTCAGAGTGAGAGCTGAAACAGCCGGTCAGTACAGGCTGCTCAGTTATCTGACTCCCACTCCACGACCTGCTTCCGTACGAAGTCAAGAACGTTTTCAGGCGGGTCTGAGAACCACTTTGCTTCCAATATCTCTTCGTCACTAATCGCGATCGTTCCTCTCGGCGGGTGGAAATTCTCTACCCGTTAAGAGCCCTACTCTTCAGCATCATCGTCAATGTCGCCAAATGTCATTTGCTTTCCAGACACCTCGTCCTCAAGATAGTCGTCAATCGGTTCAATATCGTACTTGTGATCCAACCGGGCCTGATCGGCGACGCTAGAATCAGCCATAGAAATGATGATCTGATACTCGTCAAGTACCTCCGGTATCTTTAGAAGGAAGTCTGTAATGTCCTCAGCGTTCTCTCCATCCTGACCATTTCCATAAGGAGAGTCAATCATGAATAGCTTCAACGGGACCATAGTCTCTTCCCTCTGTAATTCAGCCAGAATCGAAGTATGGAACAACAACATACTGAGAGTGAGTTCAGCGTTGGTTTGCTCCAACAACTCCGGCTTCGACTTGTCATTGGCGACATGGACAGTATAGCGGTAGGAATCCCTGTCTCTGAACGTCACATGGTCTGCTTCCTGGAACGTACCTCGTGAGAACACGTCAAGCAAGGACTCCATTCTCCGCCGAAGACGTGTCTGCAACTCTCTCCTTGCCTCGATCCGTTCCTCCACTAGCAAGTCTTGAAACGCTTTCAGAGCTCCCCGACGCTCCTCCTTCCGAACCCGCTGTTCGTTCAGCCTCGTTAACCGACGGACCTCTAATGCGAGATCGTGAAGCGTTTCACGTTTTGCCTCAATCCGGAGCTCAAGCTTCCTACTCTGCTCTTTTAGGCTGCCGATCTCGTCCTCCAACGCATCTTTCCTCTGTTTGTACTCTCTGAACTGCGACTCAGACTGTTCCCCCTCCAACTCTTCCAGCCGTTCCTTCTTCTCCTCAATCCTCTCAGATAAGAACTCGATCTCCCCTCTAACTCTCCGTTTCTTTTCTTCCAACTTCTTCAACTCTTCCTGACGCTTCTCTTGCTCTAAGACCTCCCCATCCTCATCCACTTCAGAAACCGATTCAAAACGGTCATCGTCGACATCCTTACCGCAGAGGGGACAATCTCCTTCCTCATGAAACTGTCTGTGCTCACTTGGTTCGACGTCGTTTGTGCAAACAGGACACCGATTCGGCAAAGCAACCATTTGCTTCATCTCTTCCAAGGCAGGAGCAATCTCCTCAGTAACAGCATCGCTCTCAAGCTTCGAAATCTCCTGCTTAATTGACCCAAACTCGTCATCTTTCTCCTGCTTTCTGTTCTGTAAGTCAGAGATTTCGTCTTGAATGTCGATCTTCTCAGTAAGATTTTCGCTGATATCCTCCTTGTTCTCCAATAGCCGCGAAAGTTCCTTCCTTTCCTCCGTTTTCTCCGCTATCTCCGACTCTATTTCTTCTTGGTCGTCGGCAAGACTGCGGATATCCTCACTGACGCTTACCGCTCGCTGCTTCCTTGCTAAAAGATGGGCTTTCGCTTCTTGCTCTTCCTCGCTAAGACTGCATTCCTCAATCTGGTTCTCGACCTCTCGTTCAACGTTCGTCAAAGTGATTCCGAACAGGACGTCGATCAAATCTGTTGCATCATCACAGCTGTAGAATTTCCTCAACTCGCCTGTGATGACGCTGAATAACGAGAAAACATCGAAGTCATCGAAGTCCTGCTGATAAATCGGGGTGTATCCGATAATCTCTCGGATATCGCCTTGAGTATGCCTTTGAACCTCAGAAGTCTCGTTCTCATCCGGATTCTCGATGATATTCGGCTCGTCCTGACCGCTGTAGCCTACTCCGGGACCCCCCTCCATTCCCCGATAAACGCGATAATCGGTGACGTCTTTGGACCAATAACCGTTCGTCTCCAAGCGTTCGAAGTCTTCCCGGATTGGGTCTGTTACGAGCGGATCATCGTTGTTTCGACCGAATAAATTAAACCGTGTAGCTTCAATGAAGCTGCTCTTCCCTTTCGAATTCTTCCCGTGGATTACCGTGTTCGGATCTGTGAAGGGTATATCGAGTTTCTGGATTGCTCTGTAGCCCTCGATATGCATCCGGGAAAGAGAGACGGAGGACTCATCGAAAGTTAAACGCGAGTACCTGTTTTCCAGGATCTCGAGGAATTCCGCTTCATACTTCTCATCAATATCTGACTCCTCCTGGATTGCTTCTTGCACCTGCGACTTGATTTCTTCCTCAGACATAGCTCATACCTCCTTCTGCTGAAACTTCTAGCCACGGCTCCGAGTCGTACTCTACCTGACGTCCTCTGATCAACAGACTGCGTTCATCAGCCTGATTTACGTCGTCGATACTGTCAACATAGTTCTGAAGTTCCTCAATCGACATCGAACCGCACCTGTTAACCACTGTTGTAATTGCGGCCTCCCACTCGGACAACACATCAGTACTGAGATTCCGAAGGATTCCTGCAAACCGGTCCATCAATACCTCTCCTGAGCCTCCTAGAGAAATCTCAAATCTAGCTTTATTCTCGTTCACCTCCGGTGTGGAATCACCTTCCACCAGCTCTTCGTCGACAAGGTTTGATGCGTAGAGTCTATGTTTATCTTCTTGCAGATTCTTCGAAAACGGTCCGGACTGTCTCTTCCGATACGTGTACCGGAAACCGGTCGCCTCCAACTTCCCATGATCAACAGGCTTAGTATCCGGACCTATTCTATCCTGTTCAATCAATTCTCGATTTACCAAATATACCAGTTTCTGTAGTTTGAACCGGCTATTGACGAGGCCATCTTCTGATTGCTCAGAGTACTCGTGAATTAATTTCAGGAGCATCGTTAAATCCAGGATCTCGTTTATCGAGTACCGAATCTCGTTCCAGCTCCTGTAAACCTCGTCGAACGGGATGCTTTGAGACTCGAATAACTCAACAGTCTCTGGCTCTATGCCTGCCTGATTCAGATATTCAATAATCTCATCGTTAGTAAAGATGTTTTCCTCTAGGAAATTCAGATACCGCTCGTCGTAATTTGAGAAGTCCATATCTTCCGCTCCGAACGACTGGTGCACCAAGTCTACGAACTCCCTTCGCTGCTCATCAGTCAGATCGAGCCACTGACCGACACGGGTAACCGCCTTTTGGTGCGTTTCTCTTCCCGACATGGTCAGTTCTCCACCCTATGATACACTGCCTTCTTCCAATTGAACACCCAGCCTTTCGCAACATCTCCCCGACATTCCGGGCAAATGTTTTTGAAATACCGTCTGGCCTCATCCCTCACATCATCCAACGATTGGGCAATCTCCATAGCCCTCGTTAGATTCCCAATACGTGTTTCAGGGTCCGAATAGTCCGAATTCTCGAGTAAAACTACGACCTCAGAACTGCTAGGAATTGTACTTCCTTTGATGTGGTCGTACATTTTCGTATCCAGAAGCAAGTCACAGTGAACGAAGATCAGACTATTCGGTACGATTTCATCGCTGTCCTCGATTCGATCACTGCCGAACCGGATGAAGTTTGCTGAAAGTTCGTTCCCCTGATGATGCCCGTCATTGCTGAGATGGTCGCAATCCGATATCTCGCTCATCAGTTCCTGGATGGGCTTCCCGAAGCAACTGTCAGAGTCAGTTAGAAATATGACAGTCTCTGTATGGGGCCAAACGTCGTCCTTCGATTTTGGCTCATTCATCTTTGGATATTTTATCAAGCCGGGCGATTATTGACTCGAATTCCTTTCGCAGTTCTGTTAACTCTTCCTCATCAGGACTTCGAGAACGGTGGACGATCACCGCCTGTGATACCTCTGGTTTCTCACTGAACACTTCCGACCATTCCTCTATATCTCGAGCTAATTCTCGGCCACCTTCTGTCGAAGACTGCCGCAAACAATTAGAAATATCTCTCATAGACTTGCCAAGAGAATCATAGAGCTTAGTCAAATGGATCGGGGCCTTTGTGCTGCTATCCAACTCACTTCGGGAGTGGCGAACGTCAGAGACAGCGGCTTGTAGCTCCTCACGATTCTCGGGTGTATCAACCCCAAACCGACTAATGTACAATACTATTAAGAACCCAAATATGGATCCTATACTGAGGCCGAATACGATCTCTTCCAAGTTCGGTATAGAAGGATTCTCCAGTAAAACTGAGTTACATAAGTAGGCCACCGCCGTCATCAATATCCCGAGAGCTGTATAACCGGCAGCGATGATTACCAAGTTCCGGTTGTTGTGGAGAGCGGGGGAATACGACGACTTCCCAATACTATACGAAAATATGATCGTGAGACCTACTGAAACGACACCTAATGCTGCAGTTCCTATGACATAGTTCCGGGTTACGTCTAAATCGATAAAGCCTGAAGACGATACTTGTAGAAACCCCACCAGTGTTATCCCCTCCAATACTACGGCAGTTAAAAGCTGACGTGGAAGAGCCCCGAATAAGAATGTGGAAAAATTGATAGAACGCCCGGAGTCAGACATTACTAGTTGATTCAGTGAATCCCCACAACAGTTAGCATTTTTCACTCCGACCAGCCATCGCTTTTCAGTAGAAACGTGCAACAGCAAGTATCGACACGGAGACGCCCCAGATCGCGCTCCCCGCATCCGTTGAGTCGCAGGTCGAAACACAGAGCAAGTCTTACACGGCGGCCGCATTCTTCCCCTTCAAGGCGACTGGCTCGCTTGAACTCCACCGTGCTTACCACGCCGCTTGCGAGGCGGACACGTTCATGGTCGACTTCGAGGCTGACTACGAATCGGGCGACCTGACCATCACTGTCGAACGAACGGACGAAGCCTGAGAATCCGCCGTCACGAGCAGGTTTTTTGAGCGCCGGCGATGGGTGCCGGCGCAGCTGGAGCGAGCAACGATACCCGGTGCGTCGGCGCTTCGAGGTGTTTGAGATGCATATGGTGATATACGCACTCGTAGAGGCATCGACGCACGACGACGCGCTGGCCACCGGAAAGTCGGTGTTCGACCGCCTGGTCGGCGCGGACCCACACGCCGGCGCCGTCTTCGACTACTACGTTACCTTCGACGAGGAGGACACGTCCGTTGCGGGGAAGGCGCGATGGGGTGAGCTCCCAACTGCAGCCCCCGTCGACTCTGATGACGGCGAAGACCTCCTTGAGCGTGGTTGGGAGGCAACGAAGGAAGAATTCGAGCGCAATCTCGACCGGGTGAAAGAGGCCATCGACGAGCTCTCCGACGAGGAGATCATGCGCGACGAGGACCTCGCCCGGCACGCCTTCCACCAGGCCGGTGCGTACGACGGCCCGACGATCTTCCTGTACACCGAACACGGAACCGGCATTCGCCACCATGGACAGCTGGATCGACTCCTTGAGGAGAGTGAAGAACTCTGGATCGTGCCCGCTGACGTCCATTTCTGAATAATGCCCAGGATCACCAACTGGCGACGCGAAAGCCGCTCGCCGACACTCGCGTATCGGAACACCGAGATCGATGCGCGAGCTGTCCTGCATCGAGCCCCGGACTCCTACCGGTACAAGTGGCGCGGGGCAATCCTCGTCGACGGCTACCCGGTGTGGTCGCGGGGATACGAGACGAAGGACGCGACGTCATTCCGTGACGAACTCCGGGAGCGGCCCCCACCGGACCTCACCTGCCCGGAGTGTCCGAACGAAGACGTTCGCGTCGGCGAGAAGGCAGCAGACGGGGCGAAAGTCCAGCGATGGTACGACTGCCCCGACTGTGGATACGAAGCCCCCTCACACATCGTCTACGGTGCCGAGCGGTGAGTGGGTGAGCGCTGGGCGCTGTTTTTCATCCGGGCAGGAGGTGGTGGCCCGGGACGACCGGGTCAGTCAACCAATGACCCTCGAAGTACTTGACCGACACAGCGAGGCACTGTTCGAGTTCCTCTGGTGTCCCGTCTGCGGGCAGGAGGTCTTCACTCACATCCCCTTCGAGGGGGTGTTCTGCAAGAACTGCAACACCCAGGTCGAACTCCAAGAATCCCGAGAGACGCGCGGCTACGAGGAGGCCGTGCTCGCCTGCTTCGATTCTACCACGACCTGGAACCTCCACGTCGACGAGAAACTGCGCCGCGGACTGCCTGATGGGTCGGCGCGCGTGAAGATCTTCGGCGCACCGGGCGCCTACGAGGTCGACTGGTGGAGTCCGGAGCCAGGTGAGGGCTGGGAACCGGTGGAGCGAGGAGAGTTCGACGGCGTCGAGGAGCCAGACGGGGTGTCACATCTAGCGTAGAAAGGCAGGACAAGGACGGGGGTTGTTACGTTTGACACACCTCGCAATCGCCGCATCCACGAGTTGATCGTTCGCCGAAGGTCATCTCCGAGTTTCGATTTCTGAATATTAGCGAAGCTCAATACAGATTACGTCGAAACAGAAGAGTGACCGATTGTTACTGAGAGCCACGAATCCGCCGTTGAGCTCGAGAATCCAGTACCTGCTGGGCATAGAGTGAATCCTCTCGGTCGCTTTCCGCGACCCATTCAAACGCTTGGCGAGAAATTTGTTTAATCAGTAGCTCACCGTTTTCGATTTTCCACCCAAACGGTTCTTTAGGGTCTAATCCGCGCTCTCGAAGAATTTCACCGTCCACACGTAGAGCCATTACGAGGTCGTCCCCGTATTCAGCTGCTTGTTCCGGGCTCAGCACCAAGTTATCAAGGAATCCATCGCTATTCGGCTTGGGCGTCATCCACTCGACAGTCCACTCATCTCCGACCAGCTTGGAGGGCATACCTGTAGAATAGTCGTTGCTCGATAAAATGGACAGGGGAACACAGGTTCGTATTAGAATGAAGAGTTTGCGCTCTGAGCAGATCGATGTCAGAGGCGAGAGATCACCAACATCCTCGGGAGGTTTTTTGAAAACCGTCGGACCTGGGCCGAGCGGTAAACGATTCGACACCTCGGCCCTCAGATTACGCCTCCGAGTGCGAGGATGCCAAGCAGTAGTACAACTGCAGTAACTACCCCACCAGCCGTGAGGACCTTGTTCTCCATCGCCTTCTCGTGGATGGGCATGGCGGCGTACTCCTCGCGGAACGCCTCGAGATTCTCCTCGTCGTAGAAGTACTTCGTCTTCAGCGCGAACCGTTCCGTCACCGCACAGCCCGTACAGATCGGCTCGCTTTCCAGCCGCTCCGTTTTGATGTGGCTGGAGCAGGCGATTGCCCCGCAGTTCGGACAGTAGGTGTACGTCTCGTCGCCGCCGCTCGTGTCACAGTGGACGCACCGATGGATGCCGTCCTCGGCGGTCACTCGTGACGGGCCTGCCGCGTAGTACTCGTAGGGGTAGGTGTACTCCTGGAGCTCGGTCGTCTGTCGAACCTCGGGGAGGTACACTGGTTCGATCGACTGGACGGAGATGTCCGAACGGTTCGGCTCGCAGGTCTTGTTGTAGGTGACGTTGTTGTCGCCGGTGTAGGTGACCGTCGTCGTGTGGTGTTGCTGGAGGCGCTCGACGGCCCACTCCTTGTACTCCGTCTGAGTCTGTCCGAACCGGCGCTCCTCGACGTCGTCGAACACCTCGCCGAACTGCTCGGCGTCGAGGTCGACCGTCGCGTGGAGGTTCTCGGTGACCAGCGTTGCGACATCTTCGTCGACGACCTGCGGCTGCCCGCGTTCGGCGTGGGCAACGAATCGCGTCCGGTCGTTGATCCGGTGGATGACGCCCACCGACGTCTCGAAGACGGCGTTCGTGTCCGCGGTGACCGCGACCACTGGGCGGAACGTCACCGATGAGTGCGGTTCTGGGAGGTCGGCGGCTTCGATGTTCTCGATGTCGCGGAACGCCTCCGTGACTGGCGCGTCGACGTCGGCGGCCGGGTCGTACGGGCGCAGGGTCTTGTCGCAGAGGATCTCGATGCGACCGTTGTAGAGGTCGAGGCCAATTTCGTCGGCAATCTCCCGGAGGTCCTCGCCGTCGAGTAACTCGATTGGGTGTGGGTCGTCGTTCTGCTGGAGTCGGTTTGCGTACTCCTGAGCAGGGTTCGTGAACCGGCCAGTCGTGACGACCATCCCACGTTTCGGGCCGTCGAAGTCGAACGTCGCGATCGCCGAGTGGAGCTTCTGGACCACCGGCCGCCCGACCGTCCCCGTGTGCTTGCACTCGACGATGATCGCACGCCGCGTACCGTCGACGACCTCCTCCATGATGACGTCGCGCCCCTCGTCAGCCGTGCGGTCGGCCTGGCGGACGTTCTCGTAGCCGAGGTTCCGGAACACGTCCTCCATCACGTCCTCGAACTCGAACCCCGAGAGATCGTCCAGTACAGCCATCCTCAATTATGTGGATAGTACGTTGCAACTGCCAAATACGTTGCCGAACGCTACGCCGTCCTGTTTGTTGAACCCCTGAGAGGGGTGCGGGGGTCACCGAACCGCCCGCGAGCAACGATGAACGGGAATGTACCTGTAGCAAGTTCGGACTCGGTTCCAGAAGCATCGCCCGGTCAGTCTCACCGAGACACAGTCGAATACGTCGGCTTCCGCGTCGACGCCCAAGCCGTCGTTCTGAACCTCTCGGAGCATCGGCGACTCTCCCTCGAGCGCAGTCTGGACCTCGTCAACCACAGTCCAAGCGGGTTCGAGTGGGGGTATAGTGGTAGCGGGCCCGCCCAGCTCGCGTGCGCGCTCCTCCTCGACTACTACGACGATGAACAGTTCGCCCGTGAGCACTACATCGCGTTCCGGAATCAGGTGGTCTCACAGCTGGAGTGCGACGGTGCCGCGGCGTGCTGGCACCTCACTGGCGAGGAGATCGACGCCGCGATGGCGACCCTTACCGACGACGTCGTCGCGCTCCCCGACGGCGGACGCCCGTCGCCGACGCTCCCCGAGAACTGGCGAACCGTCTCCCGCCCTGATCGAAGAGTGTTCCAGCGCGCTGATCGCGACCACTACATCGTGCTCGGGGATGGAAGCGACGAGTGGCTGGTCGTTCTCTGCAGCCAGGGCGACCGGGCATATCCTGCCCCGCTCGCACATCGGACGGTTGCCGAGGAGGCAGACGTGGAACGGGTAATCCGGGAACTCGCCGAAGAAAGCAACGGCCTCATCGAACCCCTGGAGCGGGAGCACTGATGGAGACGCTTCGACTGGCGCGAGCCACCCATCAGCTCCTCGAACGTGGTGTCGAGGCACTCGAGAAAATCGGGCGTGAACTGGAGCGATACAACGACCGACAGGAGCGTACCGACGGAGACAGCTGAGGATGTGAGGACACTCTCCAAGTCGAGTGGTAGTTCGTGAGACGTTGTTTTTGCGCCCGGGAGAGGGGCGCAGGGCGCGAGACGATGCAGTCGCACGTCGACGAGGATTCCTGAAGTGAGGTGACTGAGATGAAAGATCCAGAGTCCAGAACCATCTTCGCTGGCGTCGATGGGCGTACCGACACCGAACTACCCGAGTGGTACCGAGAGCGTCACGGGGATGCAGACCCCGTGACCTTCGCCGAGGCGGTTCGTGATCTTCCGCAGGCCGTCGAGACAACCGTGGCGTACCAGAACCCCTACACCGACGAGTGGGTCGAGACGGAACGGTTCAACGCACTCGTGGAGCCGAGTCGCGCTCGCTCGCAGGCCGAGGATGACGACGCGGAGACGGATCCGCTATTTCACATCCCGACTGACAGCTACGCGATCATCAACCCGGTCGACGTCTACGGGCCGCTGGAGGAGGTCCTTCGCGAGGAGACCATCGACGGGACGCCGCTGGGTGAGGTGATGTTCGGCGAGATTCGGCGCTACCGGTGCGGCGGCGAGGTCCATATGGACATCATGTTCGACGGCCTCGAGGTGCGCCTTCCCGGCCGGTCGGACCCGATCACGATGGGCGTCACGTCGGGCTACGACTTCTTCGGCGAGCACGCCGTCTACGTGGAGGGGTTCGCTCAGGATGGCTACTGCTCGAACACGATGCGCTCGCTCACCGACAAGGAGGTCATCAAACACGTCGGCGACGTGCGGAACTTCCGAACCTGGTGGGAGGAGCTCCTCGCACAGGTCGAACTCGTCGCCGACGACCTCTTCGAGTTCATCCGGGACGCTCAAGACATCGATCTCGATTTCTCGGAGCTCCCGTTCACCGTCACGGAGTTCTATACCCTGCTGGGGTTCCCGGACTACTTGGCCGAGCGTGCCGCCGGCGATGCGGAAGCCAATGCGGCGTCTCCCTTCGAGATCGACATGTGGACGCTGCATTCCGGCGCGACGTACGCGCTCACTCACTTCTTCCAGGGGAAAGAAGGGGCGTCTCTCGATCAGTACGTTCGGATCGCCAACGACATTCTGTTCAACCCGGAAGGCACGATCGAGCGCGTCGAGCAGGCCTACGAGCAGCAGCTAGAGGCGGACGGTGACGACGGGTCGCAAGCCTCGCTGGAGGGTGAACGAGCCCTGGCGAGCATCGAGCGCGTCAGCGACGACCTACAGGAGAAAGTCGAACAGTTCGAAGAACGTGAGGACGCGCTGCGTGAGCGGTTCCAAGAGGCGATGGCCTGACGCCGCGGCGGTGATGTAGTCGTCTGTTCTGTTTTTCTCGCCCTCGAGGGGTGGAGGGCTACCGAGATGGAACAGTCCACGATTAGCGACGGGAGTGACGACGAATTCCCACCTGAGAAGCGTCTTGAAGCACCGAATTACCGATTGATCAAGGCTGGTATCGCGACGATCCCGGATATGGAAACCCTCCAAGAGTGTGTTGCCTACGAGAACACCCACCAGAATCGGACGCAGATCCTACGCCGGCTCAAGTGGAAGGCTGAAGAGCTACGTGAGGACGAATAGTAAGCTCTGGTCTTAACCAACACACTCCGCGTAGGTTCCCACTTTTGTTGGTTAACAGGCTGTGCCTCGGTTTTTCGGCCCCTGAAAGGGTGCGGGGCAGCCGGCAGCGGCCTCGCGAGCCTAATCATGTCCCTCGAGCTGAGCTCCAGCGCCAGCATCGCCCGTGAAATCGCCGCCGCCAGACAAGCAGACTATATGGCGTTTCTACATCGAGCGCCGTTTGTCGTCGACGCTGTCGAACTCGGCTTCCTTCCCGGGTTTCGCGAGGATTGTGGGTACCAAGAGACGCAGTATCAGGACCTCAGCCTTCCCGTTGGGATGCTTGACAACGATTTCCGAAATCCCGATCTGGAGCGGTTCGTCGACCGCTTCTTCGAGCACGAACCAGAGGTCGGGGTCATCGGGGACATCGACGAAATCGACGACGTCGACGCCCACGTCGCTGCGGCTCGTGAGATCCAAGCGAGCTATCCCGAGGCCGAGCTCATCGTCGTTCCGAAGTCGCGAGCGGTGATCGACGCGATACCCGAGACCCTCGTCCTCGGGTATTCACGGGGATACGCCGACCGACTGGCCCACGATTTCTCCGATCCAGCCGATTGGAGAGGACGGCGCGTCCACATCCTTGGAGGGAGTCCGCCCAAGCAGCTCGACGCCATTCGACAGCTGACCAGACCGACACTCACGGACGAGCCACCAGCCGACATCGTCGGCGTCGACTGGAACGGGCTACATCGCGGCGCACAATTCGGTGAGTTCTGGACGGCCGACGGCTGGGACGACAGCGGTCGCGACGCCGACCACGTCACCGTGCGAAAGACGGTGCGCCACAGCCTCGCTCGCGTCCGTGAGTTTTGGAGGACCCACGAAATCTGGCCCGAAACGACACCGCAAGACGAGGGGCTCGACGTCGAGTACGAGGGACCAGGTCTTGCCGATCTCGAGGACGCCGCTTGTACCGAGTGCGGTGCGAACGTCTGGCGAACTCGCCGCGGCCCGTACGTCGCCGAGTACGATACCGGCGCAATCTGTGGATACTGCAGCTACGAGTGCTACTTCAGCCACCGTCATCGAAACAACCTGGAGGAGATCGCCGGCGAACAGAGCGTCTACCTCCCGCCGGCGTGACTTCGCGACCTGTTTTTCGTGCCCCCAGAGAGGGCGAGGGCTCCTTCGAAAGCTCTCAGAGGTGACTTCCAGTGAGTCAACAACAGCGTCCTGACAACGTCTCGATCGACGAGATCCCGGTCGATATCGACAACACGCAATCAGCGGAGGTCGATTCCGCCGACGTCCCCGACGAAATCGAATCCATCACCCGTGGGCTCGCCGGTGAGCAGCCACCTACGAATCCGCTGGTCGTACTAAAAGCGGCCCGGTGGTGGTACATTCACGGCAAGGGCGGTACGGATCCCGCCTTCCAGTGGGCCATCGAGTGGGCGCGTCATCTTGCGACTGACACGCCTAGCGACGTCGAGCGGTTCGACGAGTTCCTCGAGTACCTCATCACGGTCGGATTGGCCGAAGAAAAACGCTCTCTACGCGATGCCAAGACTCCCTAGAACTCTGGCAGTTCGCCTAGATTGTCGCTCGCGATGTTGTTCCCGTCAGTCCGAAGGTAGGTTGTCCCGTCAACTTCTACTGTCCCGACATCATCACCCTTTGTCCATTTCCCGTTGTCATTCTTGTACGCCGTACAGTACTCTTGTCCAACCGATAAGCTGAGGATGACGGCCATTCGCGATTTGGTATCTCGGTTGACTAGTTGATCTCCATCGTCCTCATATACCTGAACTTGTTCGATAGAGTCACCACTGTATCTAACTGCAGTGATTACGTAATCTGCCCATTTGCTCATGCCACAGCGTACTCAGACGTGTAGTGTAAAATGTTGGAAAGTGGAGTGAAACTGAACACGTTGCTGACGGCTGGAGAGCTAGTTGGTGAATTTCTGTTTTTGCGCCCCTGAGGGGTGCGGCGCGTTCTGAACTGCTGCAGTCGCCGTGAACTCGATTCGGAGAACACAATGGCTACGACTAGTGACTCGTCGGTCTCCTTCGACCAGACCGACACGCGATCCGACGAGATGAACAGTACGATCAAACAGTGGATCGACGACCTCGTCGCCGGCGTCGACGACGCACAGGCCAGCGAAGAGTTCCAAGAGTGGCTCGATGTCCAGAGTCGTTTCCACGACTACTCCTACCGAAACACGCTCCTCATCAAGCGGCAGTGTCCCGAGGCGAGCCGGGTGGCGGGCTACCGGACGTGGCAGGAGGAGTTCGAC
>Ga0207754_100547_pt1 | contig 13774 bp, 16 predicted proteins | sample A23E1SouthBayCA_FD_187728 | JGI IMG/M metagenome (GOLD analysis project Ga0207754, IMG submission 187728) | Aerobic enrichment media microbial communities from Eden Landing Ponds, California, USA - A23 E1 (SPAdes) | ecosystem: Environmental > Aquatic > Marine > Unclassified | place: Emeryville... | reverse complement strand
CGTCGGCGTACGCTTCGAGGATGTCGGCGAGTGCGACCCGGGCGTCCATCGCGACCCGGTAGCTGTCGTCGATGTCGAGCCGTGCGATCCGGTCGACCGGCGCGACCGGCAGCTCCAGTTCGTCCTTGTCTCGGACGCCCTCGGCGTCGAAGTCCTCGGGCATCAAGGTCTTTCGTCCGTCCGCCGTCGCCGTCTCGGCGGCGTCGGCGGCCAGTCGCGCCCCGTACTCCTGGATCCGGCGAGCCAGTTCCTCGGCGGCTTCGGCACTGACACGCAACCCACCCGCGTTCCGCCGGATCACCGAATCGACCGGCGCGAACGGTAGCTCGACGCTCATACACAAAGGCGGGGCTGTCGCAGCCTTAAGAGTTTCCGTAACTGCGCTCGGCGCGTCAGAACACGTCGTCGGCGTCGAGTCGGTCGTCTCGGAGGGTCCCGCGGGCCGTGACCTCCTGACCGAGCTGGACGCGTTCGGCCGTCTCGACGCTCATCGTCTCCTCGCCGTCGTCGAGTACGACCGGGTCGCCGGTCTGGACGACCGTCCCGGTGAACTCGATCGTCTCGCCGGCAGTGGTCTCGTCGTCGCTCTCGTCGGTCGCCGTGGCGGTGCCCCCGTCGGCGAAGTCGTCGAGCCCCGCCGAGGCGCTGCCGCCGTCGGCACTCGTGGCTCCGGTCGCCTGACCCCCGCCACCAGCGCCGCCGTTGCCCGGAGCACTGGCGGCACCGTCGAGGACGACCACGGTCGACTGCCAGCCGGCCGACGCTTCCTTGTCGTCCTGCCAGCCGTCGTCGATCTCCACGTCGGCCGCGAGGATCTCGTCGCCCGGTGCGATCTCCTTGTCGGCCTTCTCGCCCCAGAGCGCGACGCGGATGTCGCCGGTCGCGTCCTGAATCCGGACGTTGCGAACCTGGCCCTCGCTGCCGTCGTCGCGGTCGAAGGTCCGCTTGGGATCGGCCGAGCGAACGACGCCGGCGATGTCGACGGTCTCGCCGATCTCGACGTGTTCGATCGCGGCGGCGTCAGGCTCGAAGGCGACCGCCTCGTCGATCTCGTCGACGGCACCGTGGTCGCCGACGTGGAGTTCGAGACTCCCCTCGCGCTCGCGGACGTAGCCGTCGACGATCTCGACGGCCGTCCCCGGGTCGATCTCCTCGGCGCGGTCGGCCCGATCGTCCCACAGGGTCACCCGAACCCGACCGGTCTCGTCGCCGATCGTCAGGTTCGCGACCCGGCCCTCGCTGCCGTCGTCGCGGTCGAACGTCCGGATCGAGTCGGTGTCGAGGACCACGCCGCGCACGTCGACGTCGGACTGGCCCATGCTCAGGGCGTCGATGGTCGACCCCCCGCCGGGCTCGACGTCGACGGTCGCGTCCTCGTCGGGTTCGGCCTTGTCGACGGAGACCTCCAGCCCGTTGTACCCCTCCTTGGGCCGGCCGGCGACGCGCAACACGTCGCCCACGTCGAGTTGTCCTTCGTCGATCGACTCGGCTTCCTGGTCCCAGAACGCCAGCCGAACCGAGCCCGTCTCGTCGGCCGCCTCGACGTTGATCACACGACCCTCGTCGGGTTCGTCCTCACCGTCGCCGTCCCGTTCGAAGGTGCGCAGATCGCCGACCGACATCACCTTCGCGATGAACTTCACCTCGTTCATCCCCGGCTCGATGTCGGCGACCGCGTTGACCTCGTTCTCGTTGAGTTCGTGTGCGAGCAACATCGCGGCGGTCTCCTCGTCTGCGAGCCCGCCCATCTGCTCGACCTTCTCCTCGACGGCCTCGCGGAACTCCTCCTCGGAGACCTCGTCCGTCTCGAGGTCCGCGTAGATGTCTCCTATCGCACCCATTGATGTACACAAGGCAAGGTTGGCCGCCGCTTAAGCGTTGTCGTTACGAGAACGCACCGCTCGCGTCCGGTGGTTTCCGCCCCTCGGCTCGGTGGCATAGCGGCGATGGGTCGCGTTCCCGGATAAACGCACGGACCGCCAGCGGGGTCACGCCGTCGCCGTCGCGACCGTCGCCACGCCCTCGTCGGTCTCGTGTGTGACCGTCACGGTCCCGGGCAGGCCGTCGGAAAAGGTCGCCGTGACCCGGTACTCGATCTCGGCGATACACTGGACGACCGGACCGCTATCGTCCCGTGGTTCGACACCGACGGCGACGGTCAGTTCGTCGTCGTCGGCGTCGTAGCTGGCTGCCGACAGGACCGCCGTCCAGCCGGGGTCCGGAGCCCAGATCGTCCCCGAGACGGCCACGTTCTCCCCGAACGACACCGTCGCGTCGCTGGTCGCCTGGCCACAGTCGTTGCGCTGTACCGCGATCGTCGCGTCGTCCAGTGTCGGAGTCATGGCTGTCTGGGTCGTCCGCTGTCGCCGGCCACCGCCGTCGCTGCCGGACACACAGCCCGCCAGCCCCGCCGTCCCGAGCCCGACGAGACGGATCAGTGTCGTTCGACGGTTCACGTTCACCACGAGAACGGCTGAAAGTAATTAGCTTGTGGTCGTTCGTACGGTGGACGCCCCCGCCGCGCGGCCGTGGGACGCTCCGAGTAGCGTCGGCGACGCCACGGCGACGACACTCGTGGTACCGTCCCGCAGTGCCCGGTCGAACCGTAACCCCTTTACAGCACTCCCTCTTCGGTTAGAGTGAGTCCGGGTAGGGTAGTGGACTATCCTCTTGGCTTGCGGAGCCAGGGACCAGCGTTCAAATCGCTGTCCGGACGTTTTCCTTTCACCACATTTCGAGTGACGACTGTCCGTTCGTGCGACGACGAGAAGCGACGGGCGATATCGCTGTCAGGACGTTTTGCCGATCAGAGAAACCACCTACACACAGCCGGGGAACTCTTCGCCCCGGATGTGGACGGAATCCACCCAGTCGGGCCGGTCCTCGGCCGGCGTCGTGAACCGCGAGCGGGCGTCCATGTAGGACACGATGAGCGCGCGCCGCCACTGGTCGGTCGTGTTGGGGGCGGTGAAGTGTGGAACCAGGCAGTGAGCGAAGAGCGCGTCGCCCGGTTCCATCGGCACGGCGACGGCGTCAGAGCGGTCCACGTCGTCCTCGGCGATGACGATGTCCGTGTCGTAGTCGGCGGCCTCGTGGCCCAGCAGGCCGTCCGTGTGCGCGCCCGGCACGACGTTCATACAGCCGTTCTCGGTCGTGGCCTCGTCCAGCGCGATCCAGACGGTGACGTGGTCCATCGGCTGGATCGGGTAGTAGGCCGCGTCCTGGTGGAATCCCTTCTCGCTGCCGACCGCCGGTGGTTTGAACATCGCGGCGCTGCGCAGGAGCTTCAGGTTCGGCCCGAGCAGTTCGGCGGCGGTGTCCGTGATCGTGTCGTCGTGGGCGACCGAGCGGAACACGTCGTCGGTCTCGACCATGCCCAGCCCCTCGAACTTCCGTACCGCGTCGCCCGTGTGTTCGACCTCGATCTCGCCGCGTTCGACGGCCGGCTCGACCTGTGACTGGAACCCCTCGACGGCGCGGTCGCCGTGAGTGTACGCTCGCAGGCGACGCTTCACGCGCTCGACCGTCACGGCGTCGAGGGCGTCCTCGACGACGACGTAGCCGTCTCGCTGGTACTGTTCGAACTGCGCGTCGGTGAGTGACATGCCGTCGACTCTGTGGTACCACCAACTAATGCTTGCGGTCCCGGCCCGCAGAAAGCACTTGTCCGGGCGGCCGGATCGACCGGCGTGAACAGACGTGCCCTCCTCCGAGCGACCGGTCTCGGCGTCGCGACCCTCGCCGGCTGTGTCGAGTCGCCCGGTCCCGACGTGACGCCGACCGCCGAACCGACGACGAGTCCCACCCCGCCACCGGACGATCCGATCCTGCTGGTGCTCGCGAACGGGAGCGGCGAGGTGACAGTCACCGTGACGGTCGCGCGCGGCGGGGAATCGATCTCCGAGGAGACGGTGTCGCTGGACGCAGACGAGTGGCGAGAACTCGACCCCGGTATCGACACGGCGGGCGAGTACGAGCTCACGGTGTCGGTCGAAGACGGCCCCGACCGGACCGTCTCGCTCCCGATCGACGCCTTCGACGTGCGCCAGGGGTCGAACGTGATCGTCGGACTCGGCGACGACATCGAGGTGCTGATCGAGGAGTAGTCCCAGGCGTTTTGCCCGCCGGGACCGAAGCCCGTGCATGCGCGATCACCTCCGGGCGGGCGTCGCGATCTACAACGAGGGCCGGTACCACGCGGCCCACGACGCCTGGGAGGACCACTGGCTCGACCTGTCCCAGGGGACCGACGACGAGCGACTACTCCACGGGCTGATCCAGTTCACCGCGGTCGTCCACCACCTCGACGACGGGAACCACTCCGGGGCCACGGGGCTGGCCGAGAGCGGTCGGGCGTACCTCGCCGACCTGCCGGCGACGTATCGAGGGATCGAACTGGACGCCGTCCGGTCGTTCCTCGGTCGCGCCGCGACGGCCCCGCGGGAGGTGACACCGGACGACGCACCGCCGCTGGTCTACGAGGGCCAGCGGTTGACCTACGACGATCTTGACTTCGAGGCGACGGCCGTCGCCGCGAGAGTCCTGGCCGAGGGCGAGGACGAGGACGCCGTCGACGCCGGCATCGAGTACGCCCGCGAGGAGGTCGCCGCCGACGAGAGTGGCACCTACACCGGGCTGGTCTTCGCGTTCGTTCGCGAGCCCGACCGCCGGCCGATCGTCGCGACCAGACTCGGCGAGCACGTCCAGCGCCGCGAACACCGAGAATCGGACGTCGACGGGCTGTTCGAGTGATACTGCAGGCTGTACCTTCGTGAAGAGCTTCGCCACCCCGGGGTGGCGAAATCGTTCACAGATGGACAGCCGGTCGTATGAGACGGCGTATTGTCGCCGTTTGCCCGATCGACCGTGCGAACGGCGACAGCGATCCGTACGAGAACCGCCCGACTTCTCTCCTTCGAGAAGATTCTTGTAGGACGGCGATGCAGTACGGACGCTATGTCAGTTCTATCGACAGCAGACGAGGGGAAGTTCCTGATGGACAGCGAAGCCGAGCAGATCGGCGTCGTCACCGAAGTCGACCCCGACGAGCAGGTGGCCTACGTCGAACCGGACCCGGGCATCGCCGAGAGCGTGATCCAGGGATTTGGCTTCGGCGACGCCGACGAAGACGACATCGAGGTCCCCGCCGACTCCGTCGAGACGGTCACCGACACGGAGCTGCGCGTCGCGATCGATCTGTGAGCCCGCCGCGCCGAGGTGTGTGGCGTCCGAGACAGACGCTATTTTGATTCAGTGAGAGAATCCCGCCGTTCACGGCGCGGAAGATGTCACTGTGTCCACCTGATCTCGTATTCGAGTTCGTACCGCTGCTCACCGGTCTCCGAATCCGTGAGCCGTTCGAGTTCGACTTCGAACCGCGACTGCTCCGGAACAGTGACGTGCTGTTCCGCCGTGTCGCTCGCTAACGTAACATCTCCCGAGTCAATCTGATCGGCCGCATCGCGTAACGCCCGCGAAATTTCGGCTCTGGGCCTCTTCTCCTCGGATTTGAACAGTTGTTCTTCTGTCATCAGCACGCACTACGTCCTCGACCGCTATATAGATGTGCCTATATTGACTCTTTATCGGTGAGATTTGTGGTCCCGATACCGGCCGCCGTTGACACCGGAGACAGAGAGCCCGTCTCAGCCGTCGGTCTCGACCCGTTCTTCGCCGTCGAAGTGCGCGGAGTTGTCCCGCGGTTCGTAGCCAAGGACCTCTTTGGCGCGCTCCAGCGAGTAGTACTTGCGGTCGTTGTCGGAGATGCCGTAGACGATCTCGAAGTCGTAGTCGGCGACGAGAGCTCGGTCGTGGATGTGGGCACAGTCGCGGTAGGAGAGCCACATCGCCTGCCCGCGCTCGTAGTCGATCGGCGGATGTCCCTTCGTGAGGTTGCCGATGCGGACGTTGCACACGTCGATCCCGTACTCGTCGTGGTAGTACCGGCCGATGACCTCGCCCGTGGCCTTCGAGACGCCGTAGAGGTTCCCCGGGCGGGGGAACTCGGAGCCGTCGAGACGGAAATCGTCGTGCGTGCGGTACAGGTCGGGCTTGCGCTCGTCCTCGTAGGCCCCGACGGCGTGGTTCGAGGAGGCGTAGACGAACCGCTCGACCCCCTCGTCGATGGCCGCCTCGTACATCTTCTGGGTGCCGTCGATGTTGTTCGCCAGCACGGAGTTCCACGGCGCGTCGGGTCGTGGATCCCCGGCGAGGTGGATGATCGCCCCGACGCCCTCGACGGCGGCCCGAACGTCCTCGTCGTTCGCCACGTCACCGACGACGTAGTCGTGATCGGGCTCCTCGACCGGCGGGCTGTGATACATGAGCTTCCACTCGTAGTCGTCTTCGAGCCCACCGAGGATAGCCTCCCCGACCGCGCCGCCAGCGCCCGTGAGCAGAACAGGCTCGTTCATTCAGGTAGATGCTACGGCGGGGGCGATACGTACCTTGCGGTTTCGGCGCTCTCTCGACAGTCTTTCGTCAGGTCGCCCCCACCGACGGGTATGGACCCGACAGATCCACAGGTCGCGTGTTTCGAGGCGGGCGTGAAGTTCGGCTCGCTGTACCACCAGTTCGCGGGGACGCCGATCAGCCCAGACAGCGCCGACTCGCTGGCGGCGGCGATGGCCGAGGCCATCGAGAACCAGCCCAACTGCGAGGACGTGCGTGTCGACATCCGCGAGGAGGCGCTCCGTGCCGAGATCGAGACGCAGTCGGCCGACTACACCGAGTTCACCGGTCGCTTCGCCGAGGTAGAGATGACTATCGACTACGAGGGCGTCGCCGTCGAGACGAGCATGCGGATGGACGGCGACTATCCGCTGATGGCGGTCGACGACGTGGACGCCCCCGAGTAGCGTCCCCGAGGTGTGTTCGGAAAGCGATAATTTTAGTGCGTCGTCGCTGTACCGTCGCATATGGGATACGCTGCCCTGGATGCTATCGACGACGCAATCGAGGCCACGAAGGGATTCCTCCTCCCCTTCGATCGCGGAACGTGGCTTCGTCTCGCAGTGATCATGTTCTTCGTCACCGGCGGCGGTGGCGTCCTGAACAACGCAAGCAACGTACCGCAGTTCGCGGGCAACGGTGACATCGGGACCGCGCCGGGTGCCGGAGCCGCGAGCGTGACGCCCGATATCACGTTCAGTGTAGTCGCGATCGCCGTCGCCGGGTTTGCCGTCCTGTTTGCCCTCCTGCTGCTGTTTGCCTCGCCGATCATGGAGTTCGTCTTCGTCGAGTCGCTGTTCGAGCGCGAGGTCCACATCCGACGGTACTTCTCGCGCAACGTCGGCAACGGCCTCCGGCTGCTTGGCTTTCAGGTCGCGATCGTCCTCGCCGCGGGAGTGTTCGTTGTCGGACTGTTCCTGGTGGGACTGCTGGTCGCTGGCGGCGTCGACAACATCGCGGCGTCGCTGGGCCTGTTCGCGTTGGCGATCCCGCTGATCGTGCTCCTGGTGATCGCCATCGGGATCGTCAACGGGTTCACGACCGTGTTCGTCGTCCCCATCATGCTGGCAGAGGACCGCGGTCTGCTCTCTGCGTGGAGTCGGCTGTGGTCGTCGATCACCAGTAACCTCGCGGAGTACCTCGTCTACCTCGTCGTCAGCGTGTTGCTGGGGATCGGCGTCGGGATCGTCGGCAGCATCGTCATGCTGTTCGCGCTCGCGCTCGCGGCGATTCCGTTCGCGCTCGTCGCCTTCGGCGTCTACACGTTCGCGGCGTTCAGTACGGCCGCGATCGCGGTCTACGCCGTGCTCGGACTGGCCTTCTTCGTGGTGGCGCTGCTCGTAAGCGGACTCGTACAGGCACCGCTCCAGTCGTTCCTGCGCTACTACGCGATGCTGGTGCTCGGCGGCGTCGACGACGATCTCGACCCCATCCCCGAGGTTCGCGAGGGGCTGCGAGCCGACGAGACCGCGGACCGGTAGCGTCTTTCGGTTTCGTCGCACCCGGCCCGCTACCCGCTTGCGGTTACACTTTCACTTTCAGGCGGGCTTTTAATTCCCCGCCGTGTGAACACGTGGCTATGAGCCAATCGACGCTCGACGACGACGAACTGTTCGGCGAGGCCGCCTCCGAGATGCGCGACGACGTCGAGGCCTCACTCGACGAAGCACGCGCGGTCCTCCCGGCCGCCGACGACATCTGGGACGTCGACGCCGACAACACGCTGGGCGTGCTCAACGCACTGAAAGGTGCACTCGACGTGGAAGACGCCGAAGAACACCTCAGAGACGCCAAGAAGTGGTACACGATGGGCGAGCGTGCCGACGCCTTCGAGGACGCCGGTGACCTCGAAGAGGACATCGACGCGCTCGAAACGCTGCTCGAAGACGTGGAGACGGCCCGCGATCAGGTGGGCGAGCTGACGAGCACGATCCCACAGCTCCGGGGGACCCTCGAAGAGTTCGCCGAAGACGCGGACGAGGAGACCGACGACGCCGAGGCCGACGCAGACGCAGACGCCGAGGCAGAGGCCTAGGCTATAGTAGCCAGTGAAAATCATGCACACCCGATCGCACGACAGCAGTGTGATCGGTGTGTCGATCGTTTCAATTGGTACTATCGCGGTCTCTGACGCTCGCCAGCACGTCCGCCAGCGCCTCGCTCGCCGCGTCGAGCAACGCCGTGCCGCGGTCGGCACTCGCCGCTCGCGGATCGCCGACCGTCCCGTTCTCGCTGAACTCGTCGGTGTCGTACGCCAGATTGACGCTGTGTTCGAACTCGCCCCACGAGTCGGCGGCGTCGGCCGCGCTGGCTTCGAGGCGGTCGCTCCGGACGAGTTCGGGGTCGGTCGCCAGGAGGAGGCTCGTCTCGACCGGGCCGCCGTGGCCCATGTCCGGCGCGTCGACGGCGTCGAACCAGGTCAGCGGGACCGCGTAGGCCGTCCCGTCGCGGGTGACTCGCCCGCAGATCTCTCGGAGCGCGTCGACGTTGCCGCCGTGGCCGTTGACGACGACGACCCGATCCCAGCCGTGGCTGGCGAGGCTCGCGATCGTCTCGCCGACGTAGTCCCGGAAAGTGTCCTCGCCGACCCACAGCGTCCCAGCGAAGTGGCGGTGTTCCTCGGCGACGCCGACCGGGATCGCGGGCGCGACGACGACCGCGCCGTCGTAGGCCTCGGCCCCGGCTTCGGCGACGGCCTCGGCCGTGAGAACGTCGGTCCCCAGCGGGCCGTGGGGGCCGTGCTGTTCGGTGCTGCCGACCGGCAGGATCGCCAGGTCCGTGTCGAGATCCGCGGCGTCGGTCCAGGTGGCCTCGGAGAGGTGCATACGCGTGTGTGGCCGGCGAGGGAGACAAGCGTACCGCTCTCGGCCGCCAGGAGATCAGACGATCGAGTCGGGCCGGGTCCGGAAGTACTCGAAGACGAGTCCGAGGCCGACGCCGTAGACGACGTGTGCCAGCAGCGTCAGGACGGCGTAGCCGACGAGCGCGAGGCCGGACTGGCCGGTGTAAAAGCCCAGTACGAAGCCGGTCCAGATCGCGAACCCGAAGAACGCGCCGCTGACGGGGTCCCGACGACCGGGTAGGTACTCCTTCAGCGAGACGTACAGCAGCGGCCAGGGGGCCATCCCACCGGCGAGGAAGATGAGATAGCCCGCGAGGATCGGCGGGACCAGTTCCTCGATACCGACGAGTTGGGTCAACAGCGCGAACGCCGACCGCTCGAAGACGCCGAGGCTCTCCGCGATGAGGAGGACGACCGTCGACAGCGCCGTTCCGACGAGTCCGCCCGCCGCGCCGACGACGCCGTCGCCGACGATGCCGATCAGGCTGTCGAACTCCTCGGTTTCGCTCAGTTCGTCGACCGGATCGTCGACGCCGTGCGGTGGCCCAGACATGTCACGTTATACCGTGCCAAGCAGTAAAAACCCCTCGAACGTGTTAGACAGTTCACTGGTTTGCCCGAGATCGGACGCGAGACGTCGAAGGGCCGGACCGGCGGCCGTCCGTCTGTGGCCCGCGTCGTCACCCGGAGTGGCGAGTCGTCCCGCGGCGTGTCGGCGGTGTCACTCCGGAACGTCTCCGATGGCGACGAGGCCGTCGCTGCTGCTGGTCGCGAAGAACACGGCACCGTCGGCGAGGATCGGTCCGATCGAGGGCGTGTGGAAGCCGTCCATCACGTAGTCCCAGCGCGCCTCGCCCGTCTCGCGGTCGAACGCGGTGATCGTCCGGTCGGTGGACTCGCCGCCGTCGGCCATCGCGACCACGGTCTCGGTCCCGACCGAGCAGCCGTCGGTGTACACCCACTCGTCGTAGTGCCACCGCGTCGTTCCGTCGGCGATGTCGACGGCGGTGAGTCCGTCGTCGCTGGTCACGAACGCCGTCGTGCCGTCGGTAGCGACCGTCGCGTCGAAGGTCGTCCCGTCGTAGTCGAACGAGTGGCGTTCGCTGCGGCGGTCGCCCGTCTCCCGGTCGTGGACGACGAGCGTCCGGTCGTCGACGACGAGGAGGCCGCGGTCGGTCACGACCGGCGCGCTCGGGGCCCGTCCGTCGAGTGAGCGCGTCCAGCGGACCGATCCGTCGGCGAGCGCGAGCGCGGCGAGCGTGTCTGCCCCGTCGACGCTGCCGACGGCGTAGACCGTCCCGTCGGCGATGGCGGGTGTGACCCGCTGACCCGGCAGTTCCGGCGTTTTCCAGCGCCGTTCGCCGTCCGTCGCCCCGAACGCCTTGAGGCCGTCGGCGTACGGAACGACGATCGTCCCAGACGCCTCGACAGCGAGCAGTTGCGCAAGCGACGTGTCGATCCCCTCGACGGAGCGCTCCCAGTCGACGCCTCCCTCCTGTCGGTCGAGGGCGACGAGGCCGGAGTCGTGTGCGACGACGAACCGGCCGTCGACGAGGGCGCGTCCGTGACGACCCTCCCTGCCGAGCGTCGTTCGCCACTGTTCGGTGCCGTCCTGTGCGTCGAGCGCGATGGCACTGCCGTCGTTGCTGGGATCGAAGTTCGTGGTGTAGATCGTGCCGTCGGCGATAACCGGGTCCCAGCGCGTGAACGCCGAAGACGTCCACGCGAAGGCCGCCCGCGAGGGCGCGGAGACGGCCGGGGCGAACGTGTTGGCGGCGTCGGCCCCGTGCTGTGTCCAGGAACCGCCGGGGACCTCGGGCAGTGGCGTGTTCCCCCCGCTCGTCCACGGAAGCGCCGACAGGCATCCAGAGAGGGCCGCCGTGCCAGCGCAGGTCGTCGTCAGGAACGTCCGTCGATCCATGCTAGCGCTTGAAATAATATTTTGATAAATCCGACGGAATCGAGCAGCGGAGCCGCGACGGCGGGCGGCGAAGTCGGCCACACGACAGTGTCATGCTGCCGGCTGTCACTGTTTCGAGAGAGCCGCGACCACGAGATCGCGAAATGCTGCACAGACGGACAGCCGGCGGTATCAGGAGAGGTCGAACTGCTCTGCGGCCTGTGCCATGTCCTTGTCGCCCCGGCCGGAGAGGTTCACGAGGATCGTCTGGTGGTCGCCGTCCTCGGCCAGTTGCTTCGCGAGCGCGAGGCCGTGGCTCGTCTCCAGTGCGGGGATGATCCCCTCGGACTCGGAGAGTTCGCGGAACGCGTCGAGCGCTTCCTCGTCGGTGATCCCGCGGTACTGTGCGCGGCCGAGTTCGCGGAACATGGCGTGTTCCGGGCCGACGCCGGGGTAGTCCAGCCCCGCCGAGACGGAGTGGACAGACACGTCGTCGTCGATGACCCGCGTCTTCATCCCGTGGAGGACGCCCTCGGAGCCCGCCGCGAGCGGCGCGGCGTGGCGCTCCGAGTCCGCGCCCTCACCGCCGCCCTCGCCGCCGTAGAAGGCCACGTCGTCGTCCCGGAAGGCGTGGAACAGCCCCATGGCGTTCGAGCCGCCGCCGACGCAGGCCACCGCGGCGTCGGGCAACTCGCCCGTGCGCTCGCGGAACTGCTCGCGGGCCTCCTCGCCGATGACGCTCTGGAAGTCCCGGACCATCCGCGGGAACGGGTCGGGGCCGACGACGCTGCCCACGAGATAGTGGGTGTCGTCGACGTTGTGAGCGAAGTCCTCCAGAGCGACGTCGACGGCCTCGGCCAGCCCCTCCTCGCCCTGGGTCACTTCGTTGACTTGCGCACCCATCAGGCGCATCCTGAAGACGTTCATCCGCTGGCGCTCGACGTCTTTCTTGCCCATGTAGATCTCCGTGTCGAGGTCCAGCAACGCGCCGGCCATCGCCGTCGCCGTGCCGTGCTGGCCCGCGCCGGTCTCGGCGATCAGTCGCTCCTTGCCGGCCTGTTTGGCCAGCAGCGCCTGTCCGAGCGTGTTGTTGATCTTGTGGGCCCCGCCGTGGAGCAGGTCCTCGCGCTTGAGGAAGATCTCCGCACCCCAGCGGTCGCTGAGCGTCTCCGCGTGAAACAGGGGCGTCGGTCGCCCGGCGAACGATTCGAGCAGGTCCCGGAGCTCCGTCTGAAACGCCGTCGTCTCTCGAATGTCGTCGTAGGTCGTCGCGAGCTGTTCGAGCGGTGCTACCAGCGGATCGGGGACGTGGCGGCCGCCGTACCCCGCGAAGTCGCCGTCAGACATATGCGGACCCTCTACCGCCCGCGGTCTTAAATCTTCTATCGTGAGACAGTCCGCCGCGACGATAGCGGCGCGCTCACAGCGTCTTCTCGAAGTGGATCAGCTCGTACTCGCCCTGTACCGAGCGGTCGACCTCGCGATAGCCCGCAGCGGGGTAGAACCGTGCCGCCGCTTCCTGCCGGACGGCCGTCGTCGCCAGCAGCGTCTCGAAACCCAGCTGGGCCGCCCGTCGTTCGAGAGTCGCCAGCAGGTCCCGGCCGTGGCCGCGGCCCTGCATCGGCGGGGCGACGCGCATCCGGTGGAGTTCGGCAGCGCCGGGGACCGTCCGCTCGTCGTCGTGGCCCGACTCCGAGGGCAAGAGCCCGCCCATCGCGACCACCGGCCCGTCGAAGGTCTCGGGGACGGCGGCGTCGCTGTCGTCTTCGCCGTCCCCGATACCGACCAGAAACGCCCCGCCCGCGTCGAGGTACTGCGTCTCGATTGCCCGGAGGTCGTCGGTACCGGGCACGTCCGCCGGATCGGTGCCGGCGACCCGCATCGCCCACTCGTGGAGTTCCCAGACGGCGTGGGCGTCTCGCGGGTCGTACCGTCGGAGGGTCAGCTCGCTCGCCATCGCTCTGTCTGGGGGTGTTCGGCGAGTGGCTTCAGCCTGCCGGCCGGCGCTGGATAGTGATTCACTTCGCGCCCAACAACGCACACAAACGGACGTGCGGTGTCCGAAGCCACTTCCGGGTGCCCGCCGAAGTGAGACCGATGTCAGACACCAACCGCGTCTTCTTGCTTGCGGAGCGACCCGACGGACGACCGGACGAGGACACCTTCGAGCTGGCAGAGCGCGACGTGCCGACGCCAGGCCCCGGCGAAGCACTCGTCCGGACGCTGTACCTCTCGGTCGACCCCTACATGCGCGGTCGGATGGACGCCCGCGAGTCCTACGCCGATCCGTGGGGCGTCGGCGATCCGATGGAGGCCGCCGTCGTCGGGGAAGTCGTCGAGTCCAACGGCGCGGGCCTCGAAGCGGGGACCGTCGTCACGGGTGAACTCGAATGGGCCGACTACGCAACCGCGCCGGGGACGGAGCTGTACCCCATCGACCCCGAGCTGGCCCCGATCTCGACGGCGCTGGGCGTGCTGGGCATGCCCGGTCGCACGGCGTACTTCGGGACCAAGGAGATCGCACAGCCGACCGCGGGCGACACGTTCGTCGTCAGCGGCGCGGCGGGCGCGGTCGGCTCGGT
>Ga0207754_100546_pt1 | contig 13783 bp, 9 predicted proteins | sample A23E1SouthBayCA_FD_187728 | JGI IMG/M metagenome (GOLD analysis project Ga0207754, IMG submission 187728) | Aerobic enrichment media microbial communities from Eden Landing Ponds, California, USA - A23 E1 (SPAdes) | ecosystem: Environmental > Aquatic > Marine > Unclassified | place: Emeryville, CA... | reverse complement strand
GGGCCGGCCGGACGATGCGCCCCGTCGGCGACGCACAGCTCTATCTCCTCGCGACGCGGGGCACCGAGGAGGAGGACTTCGTCCGCCAGCAGATGCGCCACCTCGTCTCCAAGGGGATTCGCGTGACCGAGCAAGACGCCGAAGCGGTGGGCGAACCGACTGGCGACGACACAGTGGCCGAGTAACAGTTCTGGGACTGCGGTGGCGCGCGCTCGGTCCCCCACCGAGAGATGACTGGACTGGATCGAAGACTGGGGCGAAGACGAGGGGTGTGAGTACGTCGCGCTGGCGTGCCCGCGGGACAACGACGATGGCTGGCGTTCTACGACAGCGAAGGGCTGGAGCAGTGGGGGTGCGTAGTGGAGACGGAACTGGACGGCGACGGGAACTGAACAGTCTCACTCTCGATACGACGCGAACGCTGCCAACTGAACGCCCTCGCCCCGCTCGACGGTGCTGCGAGCTATTCTCGCTACGCTCGGATAGTGCCCTCGAAGCACCGTCGAGTGCGTCTCGCCGGTTCGGCCACCAGGACCGCACAGCACGGCACCGCAGCCACGCACCTCCCCAACCGATTCGCTCCTTTCAGTCGCTCATCCCTCGCACAGTGAGCGCTCGCGATGGAACGCGAGCGAGCGCGCGCCGCCCTCGATTTCCGTCTCAGTTCTCCTCGACGAACGACTCGGGATCGTCAGCGGCTTCGACGACATTCACCGCGCGGACCGCTTCGGGCACGTCGTGGACGCGGACGATGTCGGCCCCTCGTTCGGCGGCCAGCGTCGTGCCGGCGATGGTGGCGTCCAGACAGTCCCCGGCCTCGGCTCCGACGAGTTCGAACATCGACTTGTGGGAGTGGCCGACCAGGATCGGGCAACCGAGCGACTGGAACTCTTCGAGTCGGCCCAGCAGTTCGAAGCTCTCGGCGGCCGTCTTCCCGAATCCCAGCCCTGGATCGACCACGATCTGCTCGCGGTCGAGCCCCGCTTTCTCGGCCAGCAGGACGCGTTCGGTCAGCTGGTCGATGCAGTCCTCGACCACGTCGTCGTAGTCGACGGCGCTGTCGGGATCGACCGGCACCTCGATGCTGTGCATCACGACGACGGGCACGTCGTAGTCGGCGGCGACGAGGCGCATTTCGGGGTCTTCGAGCCCGGACACGTCGTTAAGGATGTCCGCACCGGCGTCCAGTGCGGCGCGGGCGACCGGTGCCTTGCGGGTGTCGACGGCGACGGCGGCGTCGAGATCGGCGAGGCGCTCGATCACCGGGACGATGCGCTCGATCTCCTCCTCGACGGGGACCTCGTCCGCGCCGGGGCGGGTGGACTCGCCGCCGACGTCGAGGATGTCGACGCCGGCCGCGACCATCGACTCGGCGCGGGCGACGGCGTCCTCGACGGCGTCGTACTCCCCGCCGTCGTGGAAGGAGTCCGGCGTGATGTTACAGATCCCCATGACTGCGGTGCCGTCCTCCCAGGGATAGCCCCGGTCTCGATCGGGCTGCTGGATGTCCAGCGCGGTCCGAAGTTCGTCGGCCAGCGACGCGAGGCCGTACGGTTGGCCGTCGAGTTTGTCCGTCAGGCGGCGGAACTGGGCCATCGTCCCCATCAGGAGTACGTCCAGCATCTCCTCGTCCTGGTCGTTCAGCCCCGAGATCGCACAGTCTCCGCCCAGCGAGAGCAGTTCTTCTTTGAGGTACTGTGCCTGTCGGGGCTGGACGCGCGTCTTGAGGAGGCGGTGGACTGCCTTGCCGCGCATGCGCCACGCACCGGCGTCGGTGACGTGAGCGGCGTCGATGGTCTCGCGTGCCGCCGCCACGCCGTCGACCTGCTTGGGGATCGTCGGCCGGATCCAGCGCTGGCGAGCCTCCGCGACGGCGTAGAGCGAGCCCGTGACCAGCACACAGTCGTCCTCGCCGGCCGCGTCGAGGGCCACGTCGAACGCGCCGGCCACGTCGCTGCGCGTCTCGACGCTGGCCGCGGTCTCGTCTCGGAACGCCTTCGCGACGACCTGCTCGTCTTCTGCGCGGTCTCGGTCGGGCTCGCAGGCGACGACGTGGTCGGCCCCGTCGAGTGCCCCCGCGATGGCGCGCAGGTCCTTGTCGACCATCGAGCCCGCGACGACGTGGAGGTCGTCGTAGTCGAACGTGGCCAGCGTCTCGACGACCCGTTCGACGCCGCCGGGGTTGTGCGCGCCGTCCAGTACCACCAGCGGGTCCCGTCCCATGATCTCGAAGCGACCGGGCCAGTGGGCGTTTCGCAGGCCGCGTGCGATCGTCGCCTCGTCGACGGCCGCGACCTGGCGACACAGCGTCGCGGCGATCCCGGCGTTGATCGCCTGGTGAGCGCCAAGCAGCGGGAGGGTCGTCTCGACGCGCCAGTCGTCGCCCGTGATCGAGACCGACCCCTCCAGTCCTTCGCGACCGTTGTCGGTGACCGTCACGTCGCCGCTGGTGTCGGCGACGGTGACCACGTCCCCGGCCACGTCCCGGACGGCGTCGAGCGCGTCGCCCTCGGTGGCGGTCACGAGCGGGCGGTCCGCGGGCGCGACGTGTGCCTTGTCTCGGGCGATCTCTGCGACCGTGTCGCCCAGGATGTCCGTGTGTTCGAGCGTCACCGTCGTCACCGCGCTGGCGACGGGGTCGACGACGCTGGTGGCGTCGAGCTTGCCGCCGATGCCGACCTCGACGACCGCCACGTCGACCGACTGGCGCTCGAACTCCCAGTAGGCCAGTGCCGTCAGCGTCTCGAAGAGAGTCGGCGAGGTGCCGTCGGCCGCCCGATCGGTGACGTACGGCTCGACGGACTCGACGAACTCGACGACCGCCGACTCGGTGATCTTCCGGCCGTTGACCCGGATGCGTTCGCGAACGTCGTCCAGGTGTGGCGAGGTGTACAGGCCCACGTCGAGCCCCGCCTCCCTGAGCGTGCGTTCGACCATGCGAGCCGTGCTTCCCTTGCCGTTCGAGCCGGCGATCTGCACGCAGTCCAGCGAGTCGTGCGGGTCGCCCAGCTGGGCCAGCAGCGACCGAGTGGCCCCCGTGCCCGGTCGGAGCGCGAATCGGCGGAGATCGAAGAGGAAGTTCGCCGCCTCGTGGAACTTCATGCCCAAAGCAATCCGGTGGGCGCGCTTTAGACTGGCGGTTACGGGAGCCGGCGAACGTCGAGCCACGCCTCACACGACGGCACTGCGATGGAGGGGAAACAGCGACAATTAACCTCTGAATCGAACCAGCCGTTTCTCGCCGCCGGCCTTCGAGTCGCTGACGGTCAGTGCTCGCGGTCGTCGGGCCGCTGGACGCGGCGCAACACGGCACCACCGAGCGAGAGCAGGGCCATTCCGACCAGCGGCGCGGCGTCGACCGTCTCCTCGTCGGCCGGCGACCGAGATCGCTCGGGGCTCGGTTCGTCGCCGTCGCCAAAGGGCCCCGGAAGCGTCCCCACGTCCGGGATCGGAACGCCGTCGGGCACCGGAACGTCCGGCAGCGTCTCGCCGGACCGCCGACGGTACACCACCACTGCGACCGCCGTCAGCAGCGCCACCACTGCGGTGCCGAGCGCGGCCACCAGGAGCGTGCGACGCCCGCCGTCGCTCTCTTCGGGACTGTCCTCGGGGGCGACCGGATCGCCGGCACCGGGTGGCGGCGTCTCGCCGACGCGTGGCCCGGTTCGCTCTCCGTGCGGTGCGCTCGCGCGCTCGTCGTCGGTCTCGTCGCGCTCGAACGCCGCCGACACGGACGGCTCGACGCCGAGCGATTCGAGGAGGGCACGCATCGCCTCGGCGTCGACGTCGAAGCGAAACACGCTGAACTCGTCGGTCATACGACTACCGACGGCGGGCCGCGGTATAAAATCAGCGTGCTACTCGGCGTCGGATTCGAGTTCGGTACTGGAGGGTGCGCTGTCGGCCGCTGTTCGGGCCGTCGTCTGCTCTTCGCCGGCGGCGAGGTCGGCCTCGATCTCGTCTCCGGCCGACACGGCCGCGTCGTCGTCGGCCTCGGCCAGCAGTGCCTGCAACCGGCGCTCGTACTCGACTTCCGTGAGCTCGCCGTCGACGTAGCGCTCTTTCAGTCGCTCGCGCTTGGTCTCCGTCGAGACGGCGAAGCGGTCGGCGAGTGCCAGTCGAGACAGCGGCGGGACGAGTCGCTCGGCGCGTTCGAACCCGTCGGCGACACGGTCGTTCTCGGGCAGAGAGGGCAGCGACGCCCGGCGTGCCAGGGTGACCAGAAAGGCCAGTGCGAACGCGACGTCTGCGGCGACCAGGAGGGCAGCGATCGACAACACGAGTGCCACGTCGCCCAGCACGGCACCGAGACCGGCACCCCCGGCCAGTCCGGCGAGAACCGCGACCAGTCCCACACCGACGGTCCCGACCGCGAGGACCGTCGTCACCGCGACGAGCGCGAGCAACAGCCAGTGGCGATTGCGGCTGAACCAGGACACAGGCAGGCTTGGAGCGGCGGCGATAAAAACGCGCGGTGATCGAGCGCGACACCCACTCATTCCGCGTCGGGATCGTCGTCGAACAGCTGTCGCATGACCCGCTGTTGGCCCAGCCGGAGGTGGCGGTTGACGGTCGGCTGTGACACGTCGAGCATCGCCGCGAGTTCCTGGCCGGTCGTGTCGCGCGGCCAGTTGAAGAACCCCGAGAAGTAGCCCGTCCGGAGGACCTCCCGCTGGCGATCCGTCAGCGCTCCCAGGATCGGCTCGGCGAGCGCGGGGTCGGACTCCGCAGAGCGTGCTCGTTCGCGTCGGCTGACCAGTTCGACCGTTCCGTCGTCGGTGAGCGTCTCGACGAACGAGCGCACGTCCACCGAGGTCGGCACGTCGACCTCGACGTCGATACCGGACTCCTCGGCGGCGATCTTTCGCACTCGCCCGCCCTGGCGGACGAGTCGAGCGATGACCGTCTCGCCCTGGATCGTCACCTCGAACACGCCGCCGTCCTCGCTCTCGGAGACGAGGTGGTGGTCGGCGATCGTATGCCGGTCGGCCAGCAGCTCCGAGACGGTCGTGGGATCGCAGCCACTCACACGGACGAACAGTCGTGTCTCGTCGGCGGAGACGGTGCCCACGCCCTCGTAGGTGACCGTACAGCCGCTCCCGAACGCGATGTCGAGCAGCGGGTCCGTCGTGTCCTCGACGCGCAGTTCGAGCGCGGTCAGCGTGTCGGCGTTGAGCGCCCGCCGCGTCGTGATGCTCGTGATCGCGTTGGCGATGCTCGTCCCCAGCTCCGCGAACACGGCGGTCTCGAACTCGCCGAACACGTCCGGCTCGTCGGCGTACACCGCCAGCACGCCGTACTGGTAGTCGTCGAGCGAGACGGGGACCGCGAGCGCCGACTGGTGACCCACGGCCAGGGCCGCCTGTCGCCACGCCGCCTGCTGGACGTTCTGGGCGATGTTCGAGACGGCGACCGGCCCGTCGTCGAGCGCCGCCGAGACGGCCGGGTCCGAGTGCGTCGCCGAGCGATCGAACGACGGCGTGTCCAGATACGACTCGCCCTCACCGGCCCAGGCGCGGGCCTGGAGCGTCTCGCCGCCGGGATCGAATGCCCCGATCCAGGCGAAAGAGATGTCCTCGTCGTCGACCAGCCGCTCGCACACCGCCGCTTCGAGCTGGTCTCGATCGGTCGCACCGATGAGGGTCTGATCGACGGAGCGGATCGTCTCGTTGGCTCGGATCTGGCGTCTGAGTCGGTCGTTCTGGGCCTCGATCTCGGCCTCGCGCTCGCGCAGCGTGGCCTCGCTTTCGAGTCGCTCGAAGGCGGCCGCCGCGGTCGCGACCAGCGTCTCGACGAGAGAGCGATGTTCCTCAGCGATCTCGCCGGCCTCGTCCAGTGCGGCGAAGACGCCGTGGCTCCCGATCGGCACCACGATGCCGGTGTCGGCCGCGTCGACGAAGGGGCCCGACTCGCCGCTGGTGTCGACGCCTTCGAGGACGCTCTGGGTCCCGGTGACGTAGGCGTGCCAGAGGAACGACTCCGTCCCCGGTCCGACGGCATCCGGCTCGCCGCCACAGAGCGCTTCGAAGCCCGGAGACACCGAGGCGGGTTCGAGCAGGTTCGTCGTCTCGTCGTACAGGTAGATCCCGACGGCGGCCTGGTCGAGCAGCGACGCGGCCGTGTCGACGATCAACCGGGTGGCGTCGTCGATCGACTCCGTCGTCAACAGCCCGCGCGCCGAGTCGTGGAGCGACTCCAACGCGAGTTCGCGTTGCTTCTGTGCGGTGATGTCCTGGACCGAGCCTCTGATCTCGACGACAGTGCCGTCTTCGAGGACCGGCTCTCCGATGGTGTGGACCCACCGCTGGGTGCCGTCGGGAGTGTCGAGTCGCAGTTCCTGCTCCCACCCGATCCCGTGGTCGAGCGCGCGCTCGATGGCGCTGCGGTGTCGCTCCCGGTCGTCGGGGTGGTAGAACTGGGACATCGCCGCCACCGGACGGACCTCGCCGTCGGCCAGTCCGAAGATGTCGAACAGTTTGTCGGTCCACTTGGTGTCGACGGCCGCGCCGTCCTCGACGACCGCCGCCCAGCCGCCGATCACCGCCATCTCTTCGGCGCGGGAAAGCAGGTCCGTCGTGCGTTCGAGCTGGCGCTCCCGGCGCTTTCGCTCGCTGATGTCTCGCCCGATCCCTGCGACGAGCTGGTTCCCGTCGGGGTCTTCGAGAGCGACGGCAACGAATTCGTGGGGGACCTGCTCGCCGTCTTTGGTCAGGTAGGGAACCTCGACTACCCCGTCACCGGTCGCTTTCGTCTCCTCGATCGCTGCCTCGATTTGGTCCCGGTGTTCGGGCGCGAAGAAGTCCGTCGCGTGCATCGATTCGATCTCCGCGTCCGAGTAGCCCGTCACCTGGGAGTGTGCGCTGTTCCATCGCTGGAGGGACCCGTCCTCGTCGAGGACGTAGAACACGTCGTCGACGGCGTCGAGGATGTCTTCGGTGAACTCCCGGTAGCGGTCGAGTTCGCGCTGGTGTTCCCGGAGCTGGCGCTCCTGGCACTTTCGCTCCGTGATGTCCTCCATGACGGCCATGATCCCGGTGATCTCGCCGTCGACACCTCGCAGCGGGGCCGCCGAGAGGCTCACGTCGATCAGCGTGCCGTCCTTGCGGCGTCGTCGCGTCTCGACGCTGTTGATCGACTCGCCGGACAGCAGGCGGTCCCGGAACGCGTCGAACTCGGACGCTCTGTCGGCCGGGACGAACGGCAGCGTGTCGCCGACGACCTCCGACTCGCTCCAGCCGAAGATGCGTTCGGCAGCGGGGTTCCACAGCTCGACGACGCCGTCGGTGTCGATCAGAATGAGGGCGTCGGGCGAGGCGTCGATCAGCGTGTTGAGCCGCTCGTTGGTCCGGCGAAGCTCGCGCTCCTGAGCCTTGCGATCGGTCACGTCGGTGATGACCCCCTCCAGCGCCTGGACGGTCCCGTCGTCGTAGACGCCGACACCGCGTTCCCACAGCCACCGACGCTGCCCGTCGGCGGTCTCGATCGGGTAGGTGACCTGGAACTGTTCGTGGTCGTCGACGGCGCGCTGGACCGTCTCCCACAGCTCGTCGTTGTCGCCGACGATGACGTCTTCGCCCCAGTTGACCGCCCCGCTGCGAATCGTCGCTGGGTCGTAGCCCGTCAGCTCCCGGCACCCCTCGCTGACGAACTCGAACGGCCAGTCGGGTTCGTTTCGGCTCCGGTACACCATCCCCGGGACGTTGCTCATCAGCGTCGCGAGCTCGCGCTTGCGCTCGCGAAGCTTTCGCTCGCGTGCCTGTCGCTCGGTGATGTCCTTGCTGATCCCCATGACGCCGATGATCTCGCCCGACTCGTCCCGGTACGGGTACTTGTTGTCGAGGAAGCTCCGGCGCTCTCCGTCGAGCTCCGCCGTCGTCGTCGTCGTCACGGTTTCGCCCGACGACAGGACGTGGCGGTCCTCCGAGACGAGCGTCTCGGCGGTCCCGCCGTCGAAGAGTTCATCGTCTCGTTTGCCCAGGATCTCCGCGGGCTCGCGGTCGAACAGCGCCGCAGTCGCCTCGTTGACGAACTGGTAGACGCCCTCGGAGTCCTTGATGTAGATCTGGTTGGTCGTGTTCTCGACGATCGCCTCCAGTTTCCGCTCGTGCTCTTTTCGCTCGGTGACGTACTGCGTGACGCCGATGAGGCCCCGGATCTCGCCGTCGGGTCCCCGCCAGGGCACCTTGGAGGTGACTACCCACTCCTTCGCCACGGGATCGTACTCCTCTTGCCCGATAATCGGCTCGCCCGACTCGATGACCTGCATGTCGTCGGCGTAGGTCCGTTCGGCCAACGCCTCGTCGTAGATGTCGAGGTCGGTCTTGCCGCGGTACCACTCCTCGTCCTCGGGGAACTCGGTCACCCGGTCGGAGACCGACTTGCGGACGTGTCTGCCCGCCTCGTCTTTGACGTACAGGGAGACGGGCAACTCCTCGAACATGGAATCGAGCATCGAAGCGTGTCGTTCCAGGGTCTCCATCCGCTCGCGGCGCTCGACCGTCTGGCTGCTCCACCGCCCCATGAGATCGACGAAGGCCTTCTCGGCGTGGCTGAACGGCCGCTCTCGGGGCTCTGAACCGACGAAACAGAGCGTCCCGTACAGTTCGTCATCGACGAGCAGCTTCGAGCCGATGTAGCTGCGCACGTCCGAATCCGCGTACTCGGCGTCGTCGAGGTCGCTCGCCGTCGCCGTGTCGGCGATGCCGAGCACGTCGTCGGACGTGATCGTTCTCTGACAAAGCGTCTCGGAGAGGTCGAACACGCTCCCCTCGGCGACGAGCGGACCGGTCGCCCGCTCGATCTCGTACCGGTCGTCGGCTTCGTCGATCTGTGCGATGAAGCCGGTCTCGACCCCGAGTCGCTCACAGCCCAGTTCGAGCAGTCGGTCGAGTTTCGCCTCGTCGTCGAGCGCCGGGTCGCTCGTGACCTCGTAGAGCGAACGGCGAAACGCCTCGTCAGTCCGGTCCTCGGCGTCGGTCGCCGCGACGAGATCGCCGATCGCGTCGTACAGCGCGCCGATCTCGTCGTCGCGGTCGGTCGTGAACGTGACGTCGTCCGCGCCGGCCGCCACGCGACGCACCTTCTCGGTCAACTCTGCGATCGGATCGTCGGCGTCGCCCCGGACCGCAAGCCCGACCAGTCCGGTGAGCGCGAACGCGATCGAGAACGTGCCAAAGCCCGTTGCACCGCTGGAGACCGAGACGAACCACTCCCCGCTGGCCGCCCCGACGAACGGGGCTACGTCGTGCCAGAGTGAGATCATGTGTCTGAGTTAACAACGGACGATAATGACTTGCAGGGGTCGCACGGACGAGCCCGCGCGCCGCGGTCGAATACCGAGGTAGTCGCGCAATACCGGCAGTGATACTGCCGGCTGTAACTTCGTGAAGATCTTCGCCACCCCGGGGTGGCGAAATCGTCACAGATGTACAGCCGGTAGTATGAAACCACACGACGGAGCCGCGGCGACGGAGAGACACTATATGTATAGCCCAGTGACACCGCCGCGACGAATACAGTTCTAGGGCAAGCCAAAGGAGACAGCGGGCTACGTTTCAATCAGAAATGACGACCACATCCGTGAAACGCCACTCGCAAACACCGTCGTTGCGCGTCGTCGAGGCAGTTGCAGCCGAAACCGACACCGATCCGACCGAACTCACGCCGCTTGGCACAGTCGTCGACACGGACGCGCTCGACGCACTCATCTCGTCTGCCGGCGATCTCTCCGTGAACTTCGAGTACGAAGGCTACCGAATCTCGATCGGCAGCGACGACCAGCTCGCGCTCGAACCGCTGACGGGGGGAATCTGAGGATGTCGACGAACGAATCCACTCGGGCCGACGACGACCAGATCCGCGAAACCTACGAGGAGTACGTCATCCGCGGCGAGAACGTCGCGATGATCGCTGATCCCGAGCGCACGCACGCCTGGATCCAGTCGGACCTGACCGTCGAAATCGAGCAGTGAACACCCCACCGCCGTGTCGGCCCAGCCAGTCCCGATCGACCGATCCACCAATGGACACGACCATCGAGACGCCAGTTCGGCCCACGAGCGCACGACCGGCGACAGTCCTCTGTATCGACGAGGACCGCGAGTACCTGTCGGCGATCGAACGAGCCTTCGAGGATCGCGACGACCTACAGATTCGCGTCGAGACCGACCCGTCGACCGTGCCCGACCGGCTCGACGGCGTCGACTGTCTGGTCAGCGCCGCCCGACTCGACGGCTCTGACGGACTCGAACTGCTGAGAGCGGTCCGCGAAGTCGCCCCGAACGTCCCGTTCTTGCTTCACTCGGCCGTCCCCTTCGAAGAGATCGATCGGGACGCCCTGTGGGACGGCCCGACGGACTACCTCGAAAAAGCGTCTGGGGACTCCCACATGGCACTGCTTGCGTATCGCATCAGCCGGCTCGTCGGACAACACCGCCAGATGGCGAGTGCGCGGCGCTGTCACGAGGCCCTCGAAGCGAGTCGCGAGGCCACGCTGATCGTCACGCCAGACGGTGCAGTGACATTCGCTAACAGCCGGCTCGCGACGGAGCTGTCCGCGTCGCCGGCCGAGCTGCGCGGTCGAGAGTGGACCGAGCTACTGGAGGCGGCGTCCGTCCGGCGACTCCGGACCGAGGCGTTCCCCGTCGCCGCCGACGGCTGGAGCTGGACCGGACAGACGACGCTCGCTACCGACGCAGACGACCCCAGCAGTTCACGGACGACGCTGTCGACGCTCGACGACGGGAGCGCGATTCTGGTCTTTCACGAACTGGACCGGACCGACGAGTAGTGGCAGACGGTCCGTGCGGAGGACCGTGACCGGATCGCGCGAACAACGGGCGAGACGCTCACCGGGCCATCGCGACACCCGTCCGTCTCATACTACCGGCTGTAAATCTGTGAGCGATTTCGCTACCCCGGGGTGGCGAAGATCCTCACGAAGTGACAGCCGGCAGTATCAGTCGTGTCGGAACGACCGCTGGCCGGTGAAGACCATCGCCACGTCGTGCTCGTTGGCGGCCTCGATGACCATGTCGTCGTTCTTCGAGCCGCCCGGCTGGATGACCGCCTCGATGCCCGCCTCGGCAGCCGCTTCGAGACCGTCCGGGAACGGGAAGAAGGCGTCACTCGCCATGACCGCGCCGTCGGGGCCTTTGCCCTCGGCGTGCTCGTCGGCCTTCATGGCGGCGAGGCGGACGGCGTCGACACGGGAGACCTGGCCCATCCCGATCCCGACGGTCTCGGTCCCCTTCGCGAAGAGGATGCCGTTGGACTTGACGTGTTTGAGCGTGTGCCAGGCGAACAGCATCGACTCGATCTGTTCGTCGGTCGGCTCGCGGTCGGTGACGACTTCGAGGTCGTCGGCCGTGAGGTGCTGCTGGTCGCGCTCCTGGACGAGTCGCCCGCCGACGAGCGGCTTCTCGGTGAGTTCCTCGGTCACGTCGTAGTTGTCGTTGACATCCAAGACACGCAGGTTCTCCTTCTCGAAGAGCACGTCCAGGGCGTCGTCGGTGTAGCCCGGCGCGACGACGACCTCCTTGAACGAGTCGACGATCTGCTCGGCCGTGGCCGCGTCACACTCGCGGTTCAGCGCGACGATGCCGCCGAAGGCGCTCATCGGATCCGTCGAGAGGGCGCGCTCGTAGGCCTCGGCGACGGAGTCGGCGGTCGCACAGCCCGCGGGATTGGTGTGTTTGATGACCGCCGCCGCCGGCTCCTCGAACTCCTTGATGAGGTTCAGCGCGCCGTCGGCGTCGTTGTAGTTGTTGTAGGAGAGTCCCTTCGCGCCCTCGTTGAGCTGGTCGGCGTGGACGACGCTGGCCTCGTCGGTGGTGCGGTCGGCGTAGACCGCGGCGTCCTGATGGGGGTTCTCTCCGTAGCGCAGGTCCGCGGCGCGGTCGTTGCTAGCGAGGCGACGGCTCGGGAACGCGCCGCCGTCGTCGCCGTCGATCTCGACGGTCTCTGACTCCCAGTCGACGGTGACGCGATCCTCGGCGAACCACTCGACCGCACGCGGGTACGCGGTGAACTCGGCCTCGTAGAGGACGCGCTCTTTGAGCGCCGCCAGGTCGTCGTCCTCGTAGACCGGGACGGGCTCTTGGGTGACGATGGGACCGTCGTCGACGCTCTCGTCGACCACGTGGACGGTACAGCCGGTGGTCTTGACACCGGCGTCGAGCACCTGCTCGTGGGCGTCCATCCCCGGGAACGCCGGCAGCAGCGACGGGTGGACGTTCAGCGTCGTCGGCACCTCGTCGAGGAACGTCTCGGTGAGCACGCGCATGTAGCCGTCCAGACAGACCAGATCGAAGTCGTACGCCTCGATGGCGTCCAGAACGCGCAGTTCGTGTGCCGCCCGCTCCTGGTCGTCGGGGCGCTCGACGACCTCGGTGGGGATGTCGCGCTCGGCGGCGGCCTCCAGAACGGGCGCGTCGGCGTCGTTCGTGAGCACGACCGCGATCTCGGCCCCACCGGGCGCGCGGTCGGCGATGTTCATCAGGTTTCGGCCACGGTTGCTGGCCAGACCGACGATTTTCATGGTCGAGAGGGCGCGGCGGGCGCGCAAAGTAATTGCGGTGTCGGAATGACACAATCGACACGGTCCGGCTCGACAGTAACGCTTTCAGGGGCCGCCGCCCAGCGACGAGGTATGACCGAAGCTGAGCGTCCGTGGGCACAGCTGGCGCTCGTCGTCGGCGGCCTCTGCTGGATCGGCTGGAGTCTGGCGACGATCGTCACCGGATCCGCCGACGGCTCCGTCCGGTTCCTCGTCGGCGCGTCCGGGTTCGTCCTGGCGGTCGGACTGCTCGGCATCGTCCTCCGGCTCCCCTGGATCTACCAGTTCCCCGGCGGCGAGGGATGCGGGTTCGCGCTGCTGGGCGGTCTCGCCTTCGCCGTCGGTCAGTGGTCGACGGTGCTGCTGGGCGGGGCCGGGTGGTTCGCCGAGGGCATCGTCGCGCTGGGCGTCCTCGGACTGGCCGTCGGAACCGCCCTGCTGGCCGCCGGCGTCGTCCGGGCCCGCCGAGTCCCGCCCTGGCTCGGGGTCGCCCTGTTCGTCGGGACCGTACTGTTTCTCGGGTTCGGGAACGGAGACGGGCTGCGTGCGTGGCTCGCACCGCCGCTCGGCCTGGCGTGGCTCGCGCTCGGGGGCTACCTCCTCCGGTACCCGGAGCAGCCCTCGGGCCACCTCGAACCCAGCGCGATCAGCCGGTGACCCCGTCCGGCGAAAGACACTCCACGGAGGCCGGTGATAGCCGAGCCATGCCAGACCGCGATCCCGTACAGGATGGACTCCCCGGCGAGGACCTCTACGATGTCGCCGAGTGGGACGCTCGGTCGCTGTTGGATCGATTCTCGGTGGCGCTGTACGGCCTCTTGCACACGAGTCGTCGCTGGGCCCTGCTGGTCGTCGCGCTTTTCCTGTTCGTCGTCCAGCTCGGGTTCGCCGGCCTGCTCGTCGTGCGCGAACCGAATCTCGGCGTCCTGGCGCTGCTGTCTGCCGTCCCGGCGGTCGCGCTCGTCGCGTACGTCTGGTACGGCGACCCCACCCGGCGGGAACCGATCGACACGCTGGCGATCACGTTCGTCCTCGCGGTCGTCTTCGCGGCGATCGCAGCACTGGTCAACACGCTGTTGAGCGGCGTCTTCGAACTGATCCCGATCGTCGGGACGGCGCTCTTTTTCTTCCTCGTGGTCGGCCCCATCGAGGAGACCGTCAAGTGGCTCGCGATCCGGACCTACGCCTACGAGACCGAGAGCTTCGACGCCGTCGTCGACGGGGCGG
>Ga0207754_100545_pt1 | contig 13802 bp, 19 predicted proteins | sample A23E1SouthBayCA_FD_187728 | JGI IMG/M metagenome (GOLD analysis project Ga0207754, IMG submission 187728) | Aerobic enrichment media microbial communities from Eden Landing Ponds, California, USA - A23 E1 (SPAdes) | ecosystem: Environmental > Aquatic > Marine > Unclassified | place: Emeryville... | reverse complement strand
CGCCGCGCGGTCCTCGTCTTTCGCGACCCGCGCGCCACAGGACTGGCAGACCATCTCGTCACCATCGGCGTGCATCATCGAGCCACAGTCGTCGCAGAATTGGACCATAGCGACTTACAATTCCTTAGAATCCAGCAGTGCGTTTGATCCCATAGCCGATTGCTGGTAAGATTTGGATGATTCCCCTTGTTTGGAATGTGTTAGATAGGTCGATTGCATCATATAATCCGACATTGATTGCTACACTCAAAAGAGGCGCGCTAACGCGAGAACGACCACAATAAACCTACGAGTCTTGAGGATTTCATGTAACCGGCAAAGCGTGCAGGTTTTGCAGAATTGCTCAGATAGCTGTGCCAGAGTGACTAAAGTGGTCAATATAGGTTCCACAGAGAGCGGCCTGAGATCTGTGCCGGAACTTAACACCATTCAAGTATACCTCTACTAATTCATTGAGCAAGTATGGCCCTAAGCCGTCTCAATCGAGTAGTAGTCCTTCTGACCGTAGGCATTCTCTTTCTAACACCACTACTCCGGTTTACGACTCTGATGTTCTCTCAACCGCCAAACTTCTTTGACTTTGGTGTCTACTATCAAGTTGGCCAATTTGTTGTAGAAGGCCAACCACTATATGACACTCCTTTGGATAGAATTCCTAATACTGCAAATGCGTGGCTTTATCCACCTATTGTAGCCGTCATCTTTGTTCCATTCCAGTTGCTGCCTTTCGAGATCTCGGCGTGGGTGTGGGTTACTATATCTCTGCTAGCTCTCTTATTTAGCGTCAGATTCTTTTTGCGAGCGTCGATACCAAACTGCCCTCGCTACCTCCTTTGGGCAGTCTTATTGGCCGTACTGTTATACTATCCGACGTATTCACTGGTTTATCTAGGGCAGGTGACGGGGTTCTTCGTCACAGCGCTGTTCCTCGTGGCAGGTTTAATTTTCCGGCCTCATGATCACAACGACCGCTTTCACGGCATTCTTGTCACACTTCCGGCGGTAGTGAAGCCTTTCTATGCTCCGGCGGGTGTGACTCTCCTCCGTGATCGGCGTCGAATTTATACTGCCCTCGGAACAGGGATTATACTGGCTATATTCAGTGTTCTCGTGTTTGGTATTGGGGAGAATATACGGTATTTAAAAGTACTTGACGGGGGAGGGAAAGAATGGGGTATATTCAAGCCGGTAACGACTTGGAACCGACATACTTACGCTCCATTTTATTCCCTTGGGTTCGGGGCGCTCATAGCAAAGGTATCGGTGGTTCTCACAACCATTATAGCGACGCTTGTAACCCGCCAACGCGATGAAGTCGTTACAGAGTCACTCATATTCGCTCTCGGAGTTACCGCTATCGCTCTAGCAGCACCATCACCGGACCTTCTCCTTCTAATGACTGTTCTTCCGGCTATGCTTGTAGTTGGGGTCATAGAATATCGGGCCGCTAATGGTCAATTGGGTGTCCCTGTCGGAATTCTATTACTGGTTCATCTTCATCCGGTTGGACTGCGTCTTCTTATGTCAGGTCCGGTGATGCGAGTTATTGACAACGGCCTTTTGTTCGCGGCGATCCCGTTTTTACAACCAGCTCTATTAGGAATCCTGTTGCTCTTTGTCTGGATTCTGTTCCGTCTTTACCGGCCACCCACGATATCACACTAAAACAACTCAGTAAGCACACTTACCGAGCGGCTGGTTCAGGCCTTTTCGATTGAAAATAACATCATCTGAGATGTTATCCAGTCTCTCTGTAGCTAACCCTGATCGACCTTGACCTGCTCATTAACGTCGAACTCTAACCCACGACCAGAGAACTCCTGTGCAATCTCCTGTTTCTGTGCTGGTGTTAGGTCGTCACGGGCAAGGACAGCTTGGACAGCCTTCACCAGCGTCGGCACGTTGTCGCAAGCGTAGGCCACGGCGTCACTCCGGTTACAATCGTAGAACTCTGCTGCCTCTTCGACGGCGTGGTAGCGGTATTCGTTCCCGTCGCCTGTCCGAATCCGAACACTCTGTGGAATATCATCGGCCATGTTCGTGAACACGGCTTCCAGAACCCTAGTTATTTCGCCTATCTCAAACCGCTATTTGGCTGGAAACACGGGGCGAAGTGTTAGACTGGTTAGGGTATAGCTGGCTTGAGTGACGGGCAAGTGCTGAATATGAACACGGGATTTTGACGGTCGTGTTCATATTGGCCGAAGCGATTTCGTAGACGTGCAACCCCGTGTAGTCGTGAACAAACCCGACTTTACAATGATATCGCATTTTATTGGTTCGGTATGAACATTTTCTTGTTCCATAGAATCGCACAAGACGGATTCATAACGTAGTAAAGGCACGTTAGGATTGCCAATAGTTTTGATCAACAATGCTGTCAGTGAGGTCTTAATCATCTGAGGAGGGGGAGATAGTATCAGTTATCGTATGATAGTTTTATATGATCCTACTACACATAGACAAATGGTTCAAGCTTGGGCCCCGGAATTACTGGGTGCCCCAATCATCTCAACTAGCCGTTGCTATGTGCTCACCAGTAGTTGTGGGCCTCTCTTGATGCGTAGTTGATATCGTCCCGATCTGCAAACGTCCTATCGCAGAAACGAACGAAACCCATTGGAATGTGCCGGCCTTGCCATGGGGTGCTATCGTCAATATCAACTAGAGGTTCAATCCTGTGGTTAACTGCAATTTGCGTCAGTGCTGGGAATATCTCGTCCCAAAAGTGGCGGAACCACCGGAACTCTTTATCACTCATATCACCGGTAGACATGAACCGGATCGTTGGCGCTATCTCCCGTTCTCCGTGTTTCGCTTCATGACACTTCCGGCAGAGAGAGCCAATGTTAGTATGGAGATTTGAGCCGCCCGCTCCTTTTGGGACAATGTGATCTGCATCTAATTTTGAGGGTTTCCCGTCGAAGACTTCGCCACAGCAGAGGCATTTGTATCTGTCCCGTTCATGTACTTGGAGTTTTGTCTGATATGTACTACTCATCTGCTCATCTTGTTCGTCTGCTTCATCTTTTCCATTCGACTGCATTGGGTGTTCTATACTCATCGCTGTAGGTGTGCGGAGTCGGTGAAAACCCGAGTGGTTCAAGCTTGGGCCCCGACCCGACATCAATGAATGACGCAGTTATCTTATTAATACTGTGCAGGCCGCAGTGAAAGTGAAATAGTTGGGGTAAAAATCCGTGGACAACGCTGGATTTTGGAGAAGAAACAACAGGGGGTTTGTTGGCGGCATGAGCCTGATAAGCCACATTGCTTCATGTTCCCGAAGAGTAAGGCTGCTGTTCTTTAGTCGTCTATACTTCTACCTCCGCAGTGTTTTCGTCCTCCGTTTCGTCTGACTTTCTATCCTGTAGCGTTTCATACCGAAGTTCCAGTAGTTCGCGTATGAATTCTTTCGACGGGGGAGATTGGTATGATCGATTCGCAACGAAGGCATTTGGACGAACGCGGTCTACCGAGATACAGCCTGAGTCCTCATCCACAGATTTGTTCAGCATAGAGTCTATAGGCAATTGCTCTGCACGCTTGGCAACTTCCTTCAATAACTCCTCTTCGGAAAGTGTAGCTGTGCTAAAATCCTCTACTATGCCAAGAGAGGGATTGAGCTGGACAAGTCCATCGAAATCCCTGTTTAGATACTCTTGTACCGCTTCTTCATCAGATGGAGTGAGAGACTTATTCTGTAGCCGTTCCAGTTGCTCTAACTTCTGCTCCTTTCGCCTCTCTTTAGTGGAGATTTCAGAGTCAATAAGATCAATTTCCTTCTCTAACTCCTCTTCAAACACCTCCTGAGTCGCGCCGTGCTTTCGCCAACCTTCCACGAGGTCCCGCATAATCTCCGACATTGGACGGTCGGCCTCTTTGAGAGCAGCCTTTTGTTCCGGCTTGAGTGGGACAGTGGTACGCTCGTACTCGGTCACGAGCAACGCACCTCCCGATTGGCCGCAACGAAAGGACTGTGTTGTGACGGAGTATTACTTATTACCACACTCACACCGTTATTACAACAGAGGCGAAGCAGAGAATCGGCGGTAAAGTACGTCTGAAGAACGGTAGGGTACGTTACTACGTTACTACTTACTACAACGTTATTATGATTATTACATTGGTAATAAGTAATAACGGAGTATAGTACACTCTCTTTTGCTGAGTCTTGTTTGGTGGTGTTATTACATCCGCCGTTCGTAATAAGGCAAGACGGCGAAGGGACTGGTTCAATCATTGTTCTCATTCACCTCTATTCCGGTTAGCCGTTCACTCTCCTCTGGCGTGGGTTGTTCTCCAAGAGCACCAAGGTACTCCCAGAAACGTAGTCGAATCGTTGTTACCAACATACTCAGTCGAAGATACCACAAACTCAGGCGACACTTTACCATCTCAATCCTGAGTCGGACCTTACGACCCTCTCTCCGAATCCGAACCAATGGCGTGAGATTCACCCAATCGCGTAGCTTGTCGAACTTTGCCCAACACTCTGGGCACTCAATAGCAGGAATGGACAGCGCCTCAAGACGGACGTTCATCTCATGGCCGCAGGCTGGGCAGTCGGGTATCATCTATTTGGCCTCCTGGCACGTCGGACAGGCGTAACGTGTGTCTCTGTTCGGCGGATCGTAGACAAGCAATTGTTCGCTACAATCGGGACAGAACCGGCTCATCTCTCGCCCTCCAATGCAGCTTGTGCAATCTCACTCAGCGGGCCGTCACTTTCAGCCACGCGCTTGAACCGTTCCATCCGCTCCACAACAGAGCCACGAATACAACGCTCACAGTGACTACATTCGTAGTCTTGTGGGTCGTTGCACTGGTTAAGCCGACCCTCACAGTGCGGACAGGCGTAGCTCGGTTGCTGGGCCTGCTGGCTCATTCTGCCACCTCTCTGAGAGAGTCCACCGTTGCACTGGGGATTGGGCCAGCGTATTCGTGGTCGAAATCTTCGGGCCACTCGATTCGGGCCACAATGCCGACTTGGGACCGCTGTAGCACAACATTCGTGTTCTCTAGCGAAAGCGTCCCAATCATCAGCTCTCACCACCAAAATCGGTCAGTCGCTGGTTAGGGCCACTATCCCACACTTCATGCGGGTCGTCGTATTCCCGGTAGGCTTCGACCACCTGTGCAAAAGTTGTGGTCTTAGGGGCTACCTCTAGCCAGTATGCAAAACCTCGGCTGGCGTGGCTGTAACTATCTGAACTCCCGATACGCTTTTTATCGTTGGCCTGATTGCTAGCATCAGGCCGCTTGCGTGTTTGTATCATCGTTAGGGCTGATATTTCGGTGGAACGCTGGCACGTTCCATTGGCACGCGAGCGGCCTACATTCTCGACAGAGGGACTAAGTGCAACGGCCCAGTAGAATAGTTTGTCAGACCTATTCTGTGGGCCTCGCCCACTACTCTTTCAACTCAGTTAGCCTCGCGTACTCTGAACAGGGCATTTGCATACTAGTCCAAAAGACTACCGGACACTATAACGAATCTGACAATTAAAACCCCATCTCACTATGTATCCTATGTGTTTACATAGTCTATTTACGCAACCTTTCTGAGAGTGTTAACCAAGTGTTAACCAAAATGCAACCTAAATAAGCTCTAAGCGTGGTTTTGAGAGCCAGGTAATCTGGCGCGCGCTCTGGTTGGGTGGGGAAATTGTGGGCGAAACAGGGGCATTTCTCCCACCCAGAATAGGCCAACCTACCAGGATAGTATAACATACTATACCATGTGTATAGTCCAAATCTCGAAGCCACGTTTATACTAGTATCTGCCGTGTATTAGGCTGTGAGCAGCAACAACCGTACTACAGTGGCGATTCGCAAATCCACCAAGCCGCGATTCGAGCAGGCTAAGGAATCCGTCGCTGAGGAGATCGGTGGGGAACCAAGCAATGCCGACGTAGTAGAAGAGCTAATTCAGGCATATCTGGGGAATCAGCCACTGGGTGAGTGGCAGAACAATGATTGAGTGTGCGAACTGTGGCGGGTTCGTCTCACCCGACTATGTGCGTGTCTTTGTGCCCGAAGAGGTGGAACAGCCGCGCTGTTGCCCTGACTGCCCGGATATGATTCGAGAGCCGGGCGGCGAAATCAGGGAGAAACGAACATGAGCCTCATAACCGATGTTTCGGTCGACAAACTGAAAGAGTACAATCAGCCGGTCCTATACAGTAGCTCCGGGTCATGCAACGTCTGGCACGTCCCACAGGTCAACAACGGGGAGGTAGAGTACCTATGCGGGTCTTTCCGTGGTGAGAATCCGATGCGGGTTAGCGAATTGTCGGTGTACCTCCGTCGACGTTCTGCCCGGATGTGCAAAGTGTGCCAGGAGAACGCTGGAACAGACGACTACCCAGAGAACGCGCCTATTGAGGGACAGCCATGAGCACCAGGAACAGTACACCGGTCGGCCTGTCGTTGCTCGTGGTAGCGGGCGGTGCTATCGGTGCTGGTGTAATCGCCTCAGAGCTACTTGGGTATCTGTCGACCACAGCAGCCGGGCCAGAACAGGCAGGTTGGTGGGTCCCATTGCTGTCTTGGGGTATGCCACTGCTGGTTTTGGTGGGAATCGCTATCTGGGTGTATCTACAGTCATGAGCCGAAACCGAACCTATCGACCACGGACAACGCGGGAGAATCGGGAGCGATTGAAAGAGGTAGCCACGCAGTTGAACGGAACAGAACCAGCAGAGTTTCATGAATCTCTTAGCGTCCTATTGGACTATCTCGACGTTCTCAATGGCTCTGTGGCTTGTTCCTACTGTGGAGAGAAACCTATCGACAGCATAGCTCATGGAACCTGGAAGTGCTGGTACTGTGAGGAATATACGGAAATTTACGATGTACTGGGGACAGACGAACCGGACAGTGCTGATATTCCTCTAATCCCCCGCCAATAGATACGTTCTTTTGCGGGACCCATAGCCGAGAGAGACACTGAAATCGAAGGTAGCACCTGCCGGGCAACAGTGGTAGTGCGGACAGTAGCCAACCGTCGAAAACCGTAGAGAGCCATTCAAACCGCAAGACAGCAGTACAATGCACCAGATAGACAGAGAGCACACCCAGCATGAGGCATTGTAGTTATACTATACACTGCGCGATGGAGTCAAAATCACCTTGCTGAATGGTTGTATCGGGTGTCCACAGTGTAGGAGTGGCTTCATAGTCTATGCAAGAACCGCAAGACGGCAATAGGATACGATGATGAAAGAAGCAAGCCTATACATACGTAGAAACGCGTGAAGGGCAGAGAACAACACTCTACTTCACCGTAGACCGTGCTCGAACCGGATACTACCGACAAACAACAAGGGGAAGCACAGTACATATGCACGTATACGCTCGAAGAGCCTCAGACTGTCTAATTAGTGAAATGGGGTGTCCACATCGGCGGTTGAATCTCTCTGGTTGGTGTGGAACGTCGGCTAACGTGCTCAGTACGCTAACCGCAAGACGTGAAGGAGTTGGCCCGACGTTAATTAATAGCAGCAGGACTCTAACACTGGTAGTCGCGCAATAGGATTCAGACAGTGGCTCTCCTAACGTTGCTACGGTCGTGAATACTGTAGCACATCAAACCGCAACACGGCAGGGCTTCGACCCAGTATGTATGTATCCGATAGAGGCACATACCACGTAGTCACACGCTACAGAGAATCAGACTACAGAACACATACGCCGTCGACGTACCTACCATGAGGATCGTCTACCACTCTGGGTGAGCTGTAGTCTGTCCCCTGTCGCTCCTATACTGTTGCTGTCCTTCACGCCCGCGCCCACACAGTGTGAGAGAACACGTAGGAGATTGTACGTGGTAGAACCGGACAAACAACGAAAGCCACACAGTCGCCCACACACGGCGTCAGAGAATAAGCAGATTCGTAGGATGTTGGTAGAAGGGGAGGGGACACACACGCCCCTACTGTGCTACCGTACTATGCACACGGCGAACTGAGATAGCCGATTCGACATTGAGGTGGCTAAAGGATGGTTGCTAAGTCACAAGGTCAAAAATGAACCATCCATAAAGTAAGAAAAACCCGGCCAATGACATCGTAGAAATAAATGCGAACATTGGTTTAAGTGAAAAGTCAAGAATTCCTATCGAAGCAAAAAATCCGGTCACTGTTAGAACAGCAATCATGTAAACGAATTTCTTAGCGGCGGACTCTACTTCGGCTTCACTTGCTTCGGGCTTTGCGTCGTCATAAAATCGGAATGTGAGAAAAACAACAGGAAATAACAGTGCAGTTGCTTGGATCAGTGTTAAAACGACTCTATCAATCTCAGGGTAATTTGGCATCTGCTCGGGATGGTTCTGCATCAAACTAAAAACCAGCGCAAGTTCGTCTAATACTGCATTGAGATGCTGTTAAGGCTGGTTAGATGTACACAGGCTGTTGGGGTAACGCGAACGTGAGCCGACTTAGAACAGGATATAGCGTCAGAACCGTGGTCCGTCGTCATTGAACGGGCTGGCAGAGTCAAGCCTTGGAAGCTTGAAGCCACCACCGAGATCGTCAAACACGAATGGGTCGTTCCCTTCGGTTGGGTCGTTCACTGTGCTGTTCGTATGCATCGGGTGAGAGACACCACCTGTGTCCTCTGTGCCCCTGCTGGTTTTGAACAGTTGTACGTCGCCCGCTCGTTGCTTACGCTCTTTCTCTGCCACACGCTCTACCTCTTCCCGTTCGTCGGCGCTTCGGTATGGGTTCTGGTCGTCCGCGCCTGGCGTCAGTTCGCCTTCACTCCCCAGAGGATTGCGACAGAACCGCTTACTGGTGAATCCGGGTGTCGTTTGCATCAGCGTAGGTCTACTGTCGTCACTGTCGTTGTGTCCGAACATTAGCCTATCACCGTGTGTCGCTGCTGGCAGCTCGTACAAGCGGCTATACCACGCGCCCAATACGCCTGTTCGCTACACTCCGGGCAGTCAATGATAGCAGTCTCGATTAGGACTTTCTCGCCGTCCATGTCGTCGCTTGCCCAGGCAGTGCGACCATCCCATTCAACCGGCGGGTTTCGGTGTAGCCGCTCGATCCGGTCTACCTTGCCGTCGACGGCGAGAGCTTCGCTCATAGGAACCCTCCAAAGTCCGGGCCGTCATTGTCGCTATCCTCTGTTTCCAGCACATCCCCGCTAATCGGGTCCCTGAAGTTCGTGATGATACTACGGGTGGAACCGGCAGGGCCGAATAGTTCTTCTTCATCGTCATCGGCCCCGCCAATATCGGGAAGCCGTGGTCGGCGTGGTCGGCTACGAGAGGCTTGCTGTGTAGCCGTTGCTGGCCCCAGTGCGTCGACGTTCACATTCGCATTGACGGCGGCGTTGGCGTTGGCCTCTGCGTTCCCCTGGGCCTGTGCGTTCGCCTGCTGTGGGCTAAGGAGTTGGCTGAGTGCGTTGCCCTGTGCCTGGAACGTGTCTTGTCCAACGTCCGGCGTGGTGTCAGACTGTGGCCCCTGGCCTACGTCTGTCCGCCCGAAGATACCAGTTCGGGGCTGTGGACTCTGCACCTCGCTCTCTGTAGGTTGGTTGGCCTGTCGTTCTTGGGCCTGTTCATTCCGGCCCTGCACGTCGTCTACCTGGTTCCCTGTTCCATCAGCAACCGAACTTCCGCCGGTCGGGAATGTCCGCTCGAATGGGTCTAGGTCCTCGCGGCGCTGTCGCTCTCGACTAGAGGGCGGCGGCTGGTCCGGTTCGCCAAGTTCCGGGCCTGTATCCTCGGTAATCTCTCGCCGGTCCTGTGGCTCTTGCTGTTCCGGTTCCTGCTGTTCAACTACTCCCGTAACCAGTTGGGTTCGGACAGTCGTGGGGTCACTACTCGACCGTGGCGTAGGCGTCGTTAACTCAGGCACGCGCACGCCTCGGTTCGCCGGTAGCTCGCCTTCGGACTGTTGCCGTGGTTCGGGCGCTTCTATCTCTTGGCTGTCCTGCTGTTCTGGGGCGCTAATCTCTGAGTCGTCCTGTTCGCTATCGTCGGGAACCTCTACCTCCCTAGCCACACCAAACGCGCCTGCTAATGCGGTGATACCGGCGATACCCCGGACAGCATTGATACCAGAGGCAGGGTTTCGGCCCACAGCCGGTGAAAAACTATCAACAGTGCTCTCCTCTGCCGCCTCTGCGCGTTCCGTAACTGTTGCCCGTGCCTCACTCTGGGATTCATCAGAAATGGCCTGTCGGAAGGCTACGGACCCAGAGAATAGGAGCGGGTTGGTTCCCTCCGGGCTATCGGGGACGGCTTGGTTCACTTCATCAGCCGCAGCGGCAACCAGCCCCGGAGCGTTCCTGAATTGCGTGTCGGTAAACGGGATAGTCTGATTCAGGGCGGTGTTCGTCGCCTCTGTCCCACCTTCGGCGGCTTCGCTTCCCACATCAGCAAAGGGAATATCGGTGAAGGGGACAGTCACATTCCCCGCCTGTTCTGCCCGCGCTGGCAGTTGATTGAACCGAGTGCTGGTGAACGGAACGTTGGTTTCGGCGGCTTCCTGTGCTCCCTCAGCGGCTTCACCAGGAACCTCACGGAACTGCGTATCAGTGAAGGGGACGCTAACCTCTGTGGCTTCCTGTGCGCCTGTCTGTGCGGCCCCTGGAACCTCTCGGAACTGTGTATTGGTGAATGGGACGTTGGTACGCTGGGCTTGCTGTCCGGCGGCCTGGGCGTCGTTCACCGAGCGTCTTGGTAGGTTCTCATAGGAGATGTTCGTAAACGGGATGGTTTGGTCCGTCGCGGTGTCAACCCCGCCGGAAACAGCCTGCCCTATCTGGGATTGCGTGAACGCATCCACGCCACGCCGGAGTAGGATACGTTCACGCCGTCCTATCTCGTTGGGTTCGGGCAGATCGACACCAGTGTAGTTCTCGACACCACGCGACACGTCGAACCGTCCGGGTAGAATGTCGCCTTCGCCGGGAACATCCCTGCCTGAAAGGTTCTCTGCCCGGTCAACTACGGCTTCAAACCTGTCTGTGTCGCTGGTTTCTGAGGCTTGAACGGCCTGTTGCACGCGCCCAAGGTCCGGGGAAACGTCTGTATCACGGGCATCAATCCGTTCGCCTAACTGTTCCTCGACTAGTTCCGTGGTGTTCGTGACGGCCACACTCTCCGCCCTGTTGTTTCCAGGCAGTCGGGATGAACTAACGTCTGTTCGGCGTGTGGTTTCAACGTCGCCCGGTTCAATCCGCTGTTCGTCCTGTAGGTCTAATTCCTCGTTTAGGGCGCTGGCTGTCTGTGCTCTCGTTTCTTTCTCTCTTCCTTGGGTAGTGAGGCGAACACGCGAACCGTTGCTTATCTCTTCGATTTCGAAATCGTCGCCACGGACAAGATCGGCGCGGGTTTGATTCTGTAGTTCGTTCTCTGCCTCTTGTTCGGCTTGAAACTCCCGCTGAAAGTTCTCAAACTCTACTTCTTGCTGTCCGGCTTCATTTAGGGCCACGCGAAGAGCCACGCCGTCGTCTGTCTCTGTCTGGCTAACTCTCACTTCCTCTCGCGTGAGGTTTACGCCCTGTCCGGCGGCTTGCTGGATAAACTCAAACTCGGCTTGTCGGGCTTCCTCTTGGAACTGCCCGCCTTCCTCTACGCCCTGCTGTGGGTCTTGCTCTTGGCTAGCCGGGCCAGACTCTATGTTCTCAGGATTACGCCCACTGCTGTCCGTCTGGACGGCTTCGGGCGGTTCCTGAAAGCCTGCTGGCGTGCCTTCATTGTCTGTGTTTAGCCCGCTGTCTGTGCTCTTGGTTGGGTCCGTTGCATCAACGGGATCGTCACTGCCCGAAGAGCCACCGTCACTACTCGGCAGGTTGCCAGAGTCCGGCGTATTGCCCACTGGAACGTCTGAATCATCGTCGTCGCTTGAACCACCGGAACTACCAGAGTCGCTATCATCGAACGGATTATCTCGGTCGACCGAAGGCGCGTCGGGAAGATCGGCGTCACTCCCGCCGCTAAGTGGGTCGCTTGTACCACCGGAGGAACTAGACGAACCGCCCGAAGAACCACCAGAGTCCGAACTGTCGCTATCATCTTCTATGCGCGGTCGTTCGTCCTGTCGGCCCGCGCTTGATGTACTGCCAGAGGAACCACCGGAAGATTCCTCTTCATCGTCGTCGTTGTCGTCTCTGTTTGAAATTACGTCGTCGAAGGCTCCGCCAAAGTCGCCCTCGCTCACCTCGAAATCATCCGCCATTCGTAACCACCTGGATTGTATCTCTCATATATACTAGATTTCTCAGTGACTAGTATAAAACCGGCGGCGAGAACTGTGTGACTAGCAAATACAGGCAATACGGAGTAGAGAATATCGGCAATCAGAACAGGGTAATACGCCCTACTCTTCGGACAGTTCGCTTAGTTTGTCCATCAACTGTGCGGCTAACTTCGGGTCGTCCTCTATCGCGTTGGCAATAGCGTCAGCGTCCTTGTAATCCTCCAGCGTTTCTGCGTCGTCTTTCGCTTCTTTCTCTCTTTCCTCTAGCGTCTCTTTGGCAGATACTGCATCAGGTGTTATCATCAGTCCACAGGCAGCACATGCTTTAGCAGTGTCTGGCAAGGGTTCACTACACCGTGGACATCTCGCCGGAGTTAGTGGACTCTCTTCTTTCTCTTTGCGAATACCAAATGCCTCTTCTGCGGCCCGGCTAACGTCGTCGTCGGTTAGGTGCTGATACGTAGTCTCCATCACGCGCGAATCAGGACTATGGCCGATATGGAGTTTCACATAATGAGGGTCCATATCATATCTGTTGATGGCGAGATTGACGAAATTATGCCGCAGCATGTGCGGATGAAGTGGCTTGTCAATCTCTGTCCGTTCTTTCAGATTGTCCATTAGTCCCTGCGGTGTACCGCGAGTTAGCGGAGTTTCTGGGTCTGCGCTGTTATAAATTCCTTTTGCGGTGAAAACGTAGTGGTCCGGCTTTGGGTCTGGGTGATACTTGTTAATCCAGTCCTGTAAGCTGGATTCTGCCAACAACAGGGATCGCCAGCGGATATGATCATTTGCGCCTTTCAAACCGTCCGCGTCTTCATTCAATTTGAACCGCCCGGTGTCAAAGTCTACATCCTTGATTCGGAGTGTTGTGAGGGCAGCCGAACGCTGGCCAGTGTATAGGAGCATATCGAACATCGCCAAGTCGCGTGCGTGGTCGGTTGCTTGGCGAAGTTCGTGTATCTCATCTTCAGTGAGCATGTCCGCCGGTTTCACCGACGTATCTTTTTGCTGCACCCGATGTACATCGGTTCTGGATATGCCCAAATCGTCGTGATAGTTGTAGAACACGCGAAGTACGCTTTGATAGCCCCGAACTGTACCGCTTGCTAAGTCCTTCTCTTTCAGCAAGGATTCAGTGTATTTGTTGACCGTATCCTTATCAGAATCAGTCAACCTGATTTCCTTAGCCGCTTCTTTCAGTTGTCGCATCCAGTTTGCGAGCGTTAGTGGTTCTCTGAAAGATTCCTGCTGTCCGTTTTCTTTCACTGGAATCTGCACGCTAAACGCCTTTTCATCGTATGCGTCACAAAGCTCGGTGATTGCGTCGTGGTCGTCTGGGTGTATCTCTCCGTCGTCTAAGAGGGCATCAAGCCTATTACGCGCGGTCTGATACTCTTCTCTGGGGGTTGCCATACCACTTCCCCCTTCTCATTCATGTGACAAAGGAGTTGGGAAATTGTTGGGCGCTCTGACACAGTAGTCGCAGAACTGCATACACGCCCGTCCGACACCGAGGCAAAAAGCCGTTACTGCTCGTCTTCGATCTCGTGTTGCTCTGCGACCACCGGACAGTCCAGC
>Ga0207754_100544_pt1 | contig 13806 bp, 10 predicted proteins | sample A23E1SouthBayCA_FD_187728 | JGI IMG/M metagenome (GOLD analysis project Ga0207754, IMG submission 187728) | Aerobic enrichment media microbial communities from Eden Landing Ponds, California, USA - A23 E1 (SPAdes) | ecosystem: Environmental > Aquatic > Marine > Unclassified | place: Emeryville... | reverse complement strand
GCCACGCAGTGGCTCGTCCAGTCCGGCGTTCATCGCGCGCAGGTCGGTGACGAACTGCTGGAGTTGCTGTTTGACCGGCGTCACGACGACGATCCGCTCGTAGTGGCCGGCGTCGAGCAGGTGTGCGCCGGCCGTCAGGGCCGCCATCGTCTTGCCGGTGCCACAGGGCCCCTCCATCGCGAGGTAGCCCCGCGCCTGGCCGGCCTCGATCGCGCGCTCGATGGCGTCGCCCTGGTTCGCGTACGGCTCGTCGAACGCGAAGTACTCCTCCCAGCCACGCTCGTCGGCCGCCGAGTCTCCCATTACACCGGCCTTCGTCGTCCCTCCGTTTGAACGTCCGGATCTTCCCGCGCCGACGAGGACCTGTCAGTTTCGCTCGTGTGACAGATTTCCAGTAGTACACGAATCTTTATACTGTTGCAAGGACGCTACGGTAGTACTTAGGGAATCGAGGGTGACAAAAAGAATGGGACAGCAGCGAGCCGGGGGAGGGGGGAACGGAGACGCCGTCGACGGACGGATCGACGTGCTGTGTATCGGGGACAGATCGTCGTCCGGAGCGATCAGCGAAGCGGCCGCAGACGCCGACGCCCCGATCTCGGTCGCGTGGACGACCGACCGTCGACGGATCCGGACGGTCGCCGAAGCCAGAACCATCGACTGTGTCGTGATCGACGGCTCGCTGAGCGAGCACACCCACGAACAGGTGCGCCAGATCCAGAGGTTACCCGTCGTCCTCTACACCGAGACGGACCCGGCGAACGTGTCCGACGAACTGCTCGACGTCGTCGACACGCTGGTCGACAGGGGCGACCCGGACGACACCGCCCCGTTCCTGATCGAGAAGGTCGTCGGACTCGTCAGCGAGCGAGAAGAGAAGAGCGAGTACGCCCTGGCACAGGCGCTGGCGCGGGTCGACGACGACGCCGCCTGCGAGGGGTATCAGTTCCTCGTCGAGCCCGACGGGACGATCTGCTGGGCCAGCGAGCCGTTCGAGGCGGTCTTCCCCGTCGACGGCGCGGCGGACTCGGGTGGCTTCTACGAGCGGCTCGTGGCGCTGCTGGGGGACAGACCGAGCGCCATACGGACCGTGACCAGAGCCCAGCGAGGGGTCGACGCGACCAGCGAGACAGTCGTTGAAGTGCCGACGGACGACGAGACGCGCCACTTCAGCCACTCGGCACACGAGCTGCCAGACAGCGTCGGCTCGTTGCGCCTCGAAGTGTTTCGCGACGTGACGCCACAGGTACAGCGCGAGGCGCGACTGGAGCTGCTGGACCTGCTGGTCGAGCAGGCACAGGACGGGCTCTACACGCTGGACGAGAACGGCGTGATCGACTTCTGCAACGAGTCGTTCGCCGAGATGCTGGGCTACGAGCGGACCGAGATCATCGGCCGGCACGCCTCGACGACGCTGGCGGAGGGCGAGCTAGAGAAGGGCCAGCGGACGCTGCGCCACCTCGAACGCACCGACGAGGAGAGCGCCACCGTCGACATGACCTTCCTCGACCGGGCGGGCACCCGCCTGGAGGTGTCGATCCACTACACGCTGTTGCCGTCCGAAGACGGGAGTTACGCCGGGCTGATGGGTGTCGTTCGGGACATCACGGAACGCAAGGAACGCGAGCGGGCACTGGAACAGTACCAGACGCTCGTCGAGAGCGCCGGAGATCCGATGTACGTCCTCGACGCCGAGGGCCGGATCGAACTGCTCAACGAACCGATGGCGTCGTTCTTCGGCCGAGAGAAAGACGCCGTCGTCGGCGAGCGGATCAACGAACTGCTCCCGGAGGCCGGCGGCGAGCGCGGCGACAGGGCGCTCAAGTCGATTCTCGGCGACGAGAGCCGGACCTTCGAGAGCTTCGAGAGCTGGCTGGCCGACGCCAACGGGACCCAGCGTCTCTACGAGGTGACCGTCGGCGTGATCGAAGACGACGAGGAGTTCGTCGGCTCGGTCGGCACGCTCCGGGACATCACCGAACGCGAGCGTCGCCGCGAGGAGCTGGATCTCCTGCGACAGGTCTTCGCTCGCGTGTTGCGACACAACCTCCGCTCGGAGCTGTCGATCATCATGGGCAACACCGAGGTCGTGATGGAGGACCTGGAAGGGCCGAGTCGGGAGCTGTCCGAGACGGTGCTGGAACGGGGCAGACGGCTCGAAGAGACCGCGAGGAAGGCCAGAGCGATCGAGTCGGTGCTCGACAGCGAGGCGGGCCGGACGACCCAGCGCGTCGAGCAGGTCGTCGACCGCGCCGTCACGGCCGTCGAAGACGAGCACCCCGACGCGGTCATCGAGACCGGCGGGTCGTCGTCGCTGTCGGTGCGTGCCCACCCGAACCTGGTCGTCGCCGTCGAGAACCTCGTGGACAACGCCGTCGAGCACGGCGAGGCGCTGGCGACGTGTGATGCCCGCGTCGAGGTCGAGAGCGACCGGGACGGCGTCTCGCTGTCGGTGGTCGACGGCGGACCCGGCCTGCCGGAGTGTGAGCGCAAGGCGCTGAACCAGGAGTCAGAGACGCCACTGGAACACGGGAGCGGACTGGGCCTGTGGCTGGTCAACTGGATCGTCGAGCGCTCCGGCGGGGCGCTGGGCTTCGACCACACCGACGGCCGGACGACCGTGACGATCGAGCTGGACGGCGATCCCGAGAGCGGTCCCGGCTGACGCCGTTCGGATTAATGCAGCAACACTAAGTACAATCGATATCCTCTGTTGTACTAACACGAATGCCGTTCCGCCACCAGGCGACCATCGGCGCGTACGAAACGAGCGGGGACCGAGCAGACGACTCGCCGCAGCTGACCACGCCGGTCGGCGTGTGCCAGGACCCACGCGGAAACGTGTGGGTCGCAGACACCGCCAACAGTCGACTCGTCGTCCTCGACAGCGCCCTGGAACAGCGCCTGACGGCCGTCGGCGAACCCGGATCGGAGCCGGGATCGTTCGAACTGCCCTTTCGGCTCGCCCACCACCCGAGCGATCCGGCGCTGTTCGTGACGGATCTGGCCAACGGCCGGGTCCAGCGGCTGTCCTACGAGTACGACGATCGACGGCCCGAAGTCGTCGCCGTCGACACCTTCCGACCGGACGACGGGGGGCAGTTTCACCCCAACGGCATCGCAGTCTACGAGTACGACGACGGGCTTCGGGTGTTCGTCGCCGACGAGTTCTACCACGAGGGCGACGATCTCCGTGCGCGGATCACGGTCTTCGACGACGAGGGGACGCTCGTCGACACGATCCGGTCGGTCGACTCCGAGTTCGCCGGTGCGCTCCCGCTGTACTGGCCACAGGGGTTGGCCGTCGACACCGCGGGGAACCTCCTGATCGCGAACACAGGAGAGGGAGTGTTGCGCCGGACCGGCGCGTTCCCCTCGTACTTCGCGACGGTCCTTCGCTGTGATCGGGCCGGCGCTGGCGTCCCCTTCGAGGAGACGGGGCTGCCGATCGTCCCGCAGTCGTACGTCACGCCCCGTGGCGTCTCCGTGCTGGGCAGTGGCGACGACGAGCGCGTCGCCGTGCCGGACGTAGGCGGTGGCTTCGTCCACATGTACGACACGGCGCGGGGCCACACGAGCGAAGTCCCCTCGACGATCGCGCCGAGCTTAGACGACCGGCGGTTCGGGTCGCCGATGCAGGTCGCCCCCTACGACTCGCCGGACGGCACGGCGACCGACGACACGACCGAGCGAGTCCTGGTCACCGAGGCGATGGACCACACCGTCGCCGCCTACGATCTGGGGACGATCTCCGAGTCGAAGCGACGGCTGGCCGGCGTCGGCGGCGACCACACCGCGCCCGAGCGACTGGACTTCGCCAGCGCGGCCGTCGGCGTCCCCACGATGGGCGGCGAGCGACTGCTCGTCGTCGACGCCGACAACGCCCGGCTCCAGGTGACCGACGCCGACGGCGGCGGACCGCTAGTCCAGCGACCGCTCTCGCACAACCGCTTCCCGGTCGGAACGGCGTTCTGGTCGGTCGAGCCCGGCCGGGGCTATCTCTTCGCGGCCGACTACTCGCTGACCTACGACACGGACAACGACGAGCCACAGATCGCCGTCTACCGCCTCGACTGTCGCGATGGCGTCCGGATCGATCACGTCACGTCGGCCGCCACCTGGGGCATCTGGGGGAACAACTGCAAGCTGCCCCGAGGGCTGGCGACGGACGAGATCGACGGCGACCGGACGCGCCTGCTCGCGGTCGACTCCTTCAACGGCCGATTGCTCCGGTGGACCTTCGACCGGACGACCGGGGAACTCGCCTACGAGGACGACGACGGTCGCTTCGGGCACGACTGCGGCGAGTTCTGGAACCCCAGCGACGTGGCCGTCGGCGAGCGCGCGACCTACGTCACCGACCGGAACAACAACCGGCTCCAGTACCGCGACGACGACGGGTGGCACGTCTACGGCGAGGCCGGCTACGGCACCGACGGCGATCGGTTCCTGTTGCCCCAGAGCGTCGCCGCCGCCGACGGATACGTCTTCGTCGTCGATCTGGTCGATCGCGCGATCAAGGCCTACAGCGAGACCGACGCGGACGACGCGCTGGCGTTCGTCGACGCGATGCAGGCCTTCGGCGGCGACCGCGATCGGGGCGATCTCTGGATGCCGTCCCTGCTGTCGGCCAGCGGGCGCGAGGACGGGGTCGAGCTGGTCGTCCCCGATTCCGTCCTCGGCGTCGCCTACCGGTACCACTGGACGCCGCCAGCGTGACCTCGCAGACCGCTCGTCGGCGGGTAACCAACTGCTTCGGGCAGGTAACTGACACGTAACAATCCGGGAGCGGCGTCTCTCTGCCGTCGAGATGGACACTGTGACCGGCAGTCCGCCGCTCGACGCGCTCGAACCGCCCACCGGCCTGTGGCTGCTGGCACTGGTCTTCTTCGGAATCGGCGACCTCCTCACGACCGGGGTCGGCCTGACGCTTGGCTCCTCGACCGAGGCGAATCCCGTCGTCGCACTGCTCGTCGAACGGTACGGCGTCGCCGTCTTGCTCCCGATCAAAGCGACGTTCTTCGTCGGGACCTACCTCGTGTGGCGAGCGTTGCCCCACCCGTACTCGACGACCGTCCCCGCGGCGCTGGCGCTGGTGGGCGTCGTCGTCACCGTCTGGAACACCGGAATACTGCTCGTCGGAGCGGTCTCGTGACGCTGGCGGTCGGCGAGGACGTGACGCCGGTCAATCGTCGCTCCCGGCTCGCCGACCGTCTTCGGACTCGCTGCCGGCAGTTTCGAGTATCTCGTCGCGGTGTTCGTCCAGCAGTGGCGCGCGGCCACGCGGTCGCGGATCGGTCTCGGTCATCTTGATCGGGCTGCCGGCGATCGTCACCTGCTCGTCGGTGCCGGGCTGGTCGACCGTCGCCAGCATCTCGCGGGCCGTGACGTGTGGGTCCTCGAAGATGTCTGCGGTGTTCTGGACCGGCGCGGCGGGGACGCGGCCGTCGAGGGCGTCGACGATGGCACTGGTCTCGCGGTCGCGCGTCCAGTCGGCGATGGCGGCCCGGAGCGTCGCTCGCGCGTCGCGGCGGCTGGCGGCGTCGGGGTACTCGGCGGCCAGCGCCGGACGGTCCATCGTCTCACAGAGCGTCCGCCAGTGGCCATCCGAGAAGGCGGCGATCACGACGTAGCCGTCGGCCGCTTCGAAGGCGTCGTAGGGGAACAGCGTGGGGTGTGAGTTGCCCCGTCGAGTGGGAGCGTGGCCGTCGTAGGAGTACTGGTAGATCGTCCGCTCACACAGCGAGAGCATGGCGTCGTACATCGCCGTGTCGACGTACTGTCCCTCGCCGGTGCGCTCGCGGTGGTGGATCGCGGCGAGGATGCCGACGGCGTTCAGCGCCGCGGTAAAGAGGTCGCCGACGCCGGGGCCGACCTTCGTCGGCGGGCCGTCCTCGGGGCCGGTGATCTCCATGACCCCGCCCAGCGCCTGGGCGATGAGGTCGAACGAGGGCTGGCCCTGGCGGTGCGTCTCGCCGGTCCGCGGGTCGCCGAAGCCACGGATCGAGGAGTAGACCAGCGACGGATTGCGCTCGCGGAGCCGCTCGTAGCCCAGATCGAACCGTTCCATCGTTCCGGCCTTGAAGTTCTCGACGATGACGTCCGCGCGCTCGACCAGCGAGAGGAACGCCTCGCGGTCGGCCTCGTCGCCGAAGTCCAGTTCCAGCGACCGCTTGCCGCGGTTGACACTCTGGAAGTAGCCGCCGTAGGGCTCGTCGTCGGTTTCGAGGTACGGGGGGTTCGACCGGATCAGGTCCCCGCCGGGGCGCTCGATCTTTACCACGTCCGCGCCCATGTCCGCGAGCAACATCGTACAGTACGGGCCGGCCAACACCTGTGTCAGGTCCAGGACCCGAAGGTCCGAGAGGGCACCCATGCGTCGTGGGTCGGTCGGTACGGTCATGAATCTTTGTGATTAATCATTATGAATTCCTTAAGGACGTATTATCATGAAAGATCATTATATTTATTGTGGGGAGCCTCGTCTGCACTACCACATGCCCCGGACGGTCATCCTCGGCGTCATCGGCTCCGACGCTCACGTCGTCGGTATCACGATTCTCGAACAGGCGCTGTCGGCCGCAGGCTTCGACGTCGTCAACCTCGGCGTCAAGACCTCGCAGGCGGACTTCGTCGACGCGGCACAGTCACACGACGCCGAGGCGGTACTGGTCTCCTCCCTGTACGGACACGCCCGACAGGACTGTGAGGGCTTTCACGACCGGATCGAAGCCGCTGGTCTCGACGTCTGTACCTACGTCGGCGGCAACCTCGCGGTTGGTCAGGACGAGTTCGAGCAGACCCGCGAGCGCTTCCGCGAGATGGGCTTCGACCGCGTTTTCGACGCGGAGACCGACCCACAGGAGGCGATCGCGGCGCTTCGCCAGGACCTCCAGCTGACGGCCCGCGAGGCCGAGCGAGCGAGGGTCGACAGCTGACCATGCCCCGCGACCAGCGGCTCGCTGGCGAGGAGCTACAGCGACTCGCCAACGAACTCCGCGACGAGTGGCACACCGGCCGCGAGGTCGACTTCGAGGAGGCGATCGCCTTCCACGAGTCGCTCCCGGCCGGCAAACAGTTCGCCCCAGTGCTGGAGTCGGCCGACCAGCCTCTGCTCCAGCCACGCGCGGGCGTCCCCTGCCTCGAAGCACAGATCGAGCTGTTGCAGTACCTCGAACAGCAGGGCGGGGCGGACCTGCTCCCGACGACGATCGACTCCTACACCCGCGACAACGAGTACGAGAAGGCAGAGGAGGGGCTGGCGGCCTCGCGCAACAGCGACGAGGACGCGCTGAACGGGTTCCCCGCGGTCAACCACGGCGTCGAAGACTGTCGCCGGCTCGTGCGGGCGCTGGACACTCCCATCGAGGTGCGCCACGGCACGCCCGACGCGCGCCTGCTGGCGATGGTGACGCTTGCGGGTGGCTTCCAGAGCTTCGAGGGCGGCCCCATCTCGTACAACATTCCCTACACGAAGGGCCACAGCCTGGCGGAGACGATCACACACTGGCAGTTCGTCGACCGCCTCTGTGGGGCCTACGCGGAACGGGGCGTCGTCGTCAACCGCGAGCCGTTCGGCCCGCTGACGGGGACGCTGGTCCCGCCGGCCATCGCCATCGCGGTGATGCTGGTCGAGGGGCTGCTCGCGGCCACACAGGGCGTGCGCTCGCTGACGCTTGGCTACGGCCAGGTCGGCAACGTCGTCCAGGACGTGGCCGCGCTGCGAGCGCTGCGCGCGCTGGGCGAGGAGTATCTCCCCGACGACGTGACGGTCACCACCGTCTTCCACGAGTGGATGGGCGGGTTCCCGCCCGACGAGGCCCGTGCCAGCGGCGTCATCGGCCTCGGCGGCGTCACGGCGGCGGTCGCGAGGCCCGACAAGGTCATCACCAAGTCCCCACAGGAGTTCCAGGGCGTTCCGACCAAGGAGGCCAACGCCGCGGGCCTGCGGACGACGCGGCAGCTCATCGATATGACCATCGAACAGGACATCGACCTCGCTGGCGTCGACGAGGAGCAGCGACTGATCGAACAGACGACGCGCGCGCTGATGGACGCGATCGACCGCCACGGCGACGGCGACGTGGCCCAGGGGGTGATCCGTGCCTTCGAGTCGGGCGCGATGGACGTTCCCTTCGCCCCCAGCGACGCCGCGGCGGGTGCGGTGTTGCCGGCCCGCGACGACGACGGCCGCGTCCGGCTGTTCGAGTTCGGGGATCTCGCAGTGCCCGACGAGGTCCGCGAGGTCCACGAGAACAAGCTCGGCCAGCGCGCCGAGCGGGAGGGCCGAGCCCAGTCGTTCCAGATGGTCGCCGACGACGTGGACGCCATCAGCGACGGTAAGCTCATCGGCCGGCGAGGTGAGACGGATGCGGATTGAGTCCGTCCGGGCGACGCCCGGCGTCGCCGGCTTTTTCTTCGACGACCAGCGCGCGATCAAACAGGGGGCCAACCGCGACGGGTTCGCCTACGAGGGCGAGCCGGTGACCGACGGCTTCGATCGAATCCGGGAGGCCGGCGAGAGCCTGCTCGTCGAACTCCAGCTCGGCGACGGCCGGTGGGTGCGGGGCGACTGTGCCGCCGTCCAGTACTCCGGGGCCGGGGGCCGCGACCCCCGCTTTCGGGCCGACGAGTTCGTGTCGGTCGTCGAGGGCCAGGTCGCCGACGTACTACGCGGACGGGACGCGACCCACTTCGACGAGAACGTCACGGCCGTCGAAGCGCTCCCCTCTCGCCGGGGCGGCCGCCTGCACACGGCCGTCCGCTACGGGGTCTCGCAGGCACTGCTGAACGCCGCCGCCCACGCGACTCGCGGCACGCCCACCGACGTGCTCGCGACGGCGCTGGGCACGGAACCGGCTACGGAGCCCGTCCCGGTGTTCGGCCAGTCCGGCGACGAGCGATACACCAACGCCGAGAAGATGCTCGTCAAGGGCGTCCCGGTCCTGCCCCACGGCCTGTTCAACTCGACGGACGCGATGGGCGCGGACGGCGACGGCCTGCTCGACTACCTCGACTGGCTGTCGACACGCACGGACGACCTCGGAGGCCCGGAGTACGAGCCCCGTTTCCACGTCGACGTGTACGGGATGATCGGCGAACTGTTCGGACCGCCCTACGACCGCCCCGAAGTCACCGACTACTTCGCGGCGCTCGAACGGGCGGCGGCTCCCTACCCGCTGCAGGTCGAGGGGCCGATGGACGCCGCGGGGCGGGCCGATCAGATCCACGCGATGGCCGAACTCCGCGAGGCCCTCGCCGACGCGGGCGTCGCGGTGGACGTCGTCGCCGACGAGTGGTGCAACACCTTCGACGACGTTCGTCGCTTCGTCGACCACGAGGCAGCGGACGTGGTCCAGATCAAGACGCCGGATCTGGGCGGCGTCCAGCGGTCGGCCCGCGCGGTCCGCTACTGCGAGGGCACCGACACCCGCGCGTATCTCGGTGGCACCTGCAACGAGACGGCGACCTCCGCGCGGGCCTGTGCCCACGTCGCGCTGGCGACCGACGCAGCGCAGGTGCTCGCAAAGCCCGGCATGGGCTTCGACGAGGGGTACATGATCGTCACCAACGAGATGCGCCGGGCGGTGGCACGGATGGACGGACGAGCGACCGGGGCCGACGCCGCCGAGCGACGGGACGCCCCGAGTCGCGATCCCGGTCCCGGCCGGGCGGGCGGTGATCGCCGATGAGCGAGTGGACCGACCCCGACGCCTTCGCGTCGGCCCTCGACCGCGCGGAGACCCGCGAGAAGGGCCACTACTTCGAGCGCTTCGAGGTCGGCGAGACCATCGAGCACGAGCCCGGGCTGGTGCTCGACCGGCCCGGCACCGAGCGGTGGATGGGCCAGACGCTGAACCACGATCCCGCCTACTGGCGGACCGACGCAGCCCGCGAGCGGGACTTCCCCGAGCCACCGATCCACCCGGACTACCTGCTCGCCTGCGTCATGGGCGCGACCGTCGAGGATCTCTCGGAGAAGGGCGGGTACTTCCTCGGACGGACCGACCTCCGGTTTCACGAGCCCGTCCTGCCGGGGACCGAGATCAGAACCCGATCGACCGTCGAGTCGACCGCCACCTCGAACTCCCGGCCCGACTACGGGATCGTCACCTGGCAGACGGCGGGCTACGACGCCGAGACGGACGCCGTGCTGGTCAGCTACGAGCGGACGAACATGGTCCCGCGGCGGACCGCCACGGCGGCCGACGGGGGGCAGGTGACCGACGACGAGCGGGAGGCCGACGACGAGCAGACGGCCGAGGAGGGAGCGTCCGACGACTCCCTGCCGGCGACGCTGATCGCCCCCGACGGCCCCCACTTCGAGGACTTTCGGGCGGCGCTCGATCGCGTCGGGGACGACCCGGACGCTGCGGTCGCCTACCGCCACGAGCGCGGTCGGACGATGGACGACCAGCTCGTGGCCGGGCTCCCGCTGGCGACGCTGAACACGGCCCGCCAGCACCACAACCGCGACGCCATGGCCGACTCGCCGTCCGGAGATATCGTGGCCTACGGCGACGTGACCCGCTCGGTCGCGCTGGCCCACGCCCGGTCGGACGAGGCCACGTACCGCGAGCGCGCCTATCACGACGAATCGTTCCACGACTTCGTGACACTTGGAGACACGATCTACGGCTTCACGCGCGTCCTCGAAGCCGACCCCGACCCCGGTCCGCCGCGAGCCGGCGAAGTGACCTTCGAACACGTCGCGTTCGACCAGGACCGCCGCCCGGTCTACTCCGGCCGGCGAACCGCACTCATCGACAGCCGACACCAATGACACGACTCTGCCGCACCTTCCAGACCGCACCGGCCGCCGTCCCGCGCGAGAACTCGGCGAAGTACCTCGACTCCGGGCTCACCGCCGAGGGGTTCGAGGCCCCGGACTGGCTCGCGCCCGACATCGAGGACGGCACCGCGCCCTCGATGAAAGCCGAGGCGCTCGAAAACACGATCGACCGGCTCCCCGAGTACGGCCCCGACTTCGGGGGCGAGATCTGGCCCCGCGTCGAGTGGAGTTACGCCGACCCGAGCTTCCGAGAGCGAGGCGTCGACCAGATCGACCGCCTCGTCGGCGAGGCCGGCGACCACCTCGACGGCGTCGTCGTCCCGAAAGTCGGCCGACGAGACGACGTAGAACGGGCTCGTGCAGCCGTCGCCGAGGCCGAACGCGAGTACGGGTACGACGACGGGTCGATCGGCCTCTCCGTGATCGTCGAGACGGCGCGAGCGTTCTCGGACCTGCGGGAGATCGCGCGGCTGGGCGAGGACTCGCGTCTGACCGGCCTGATCTTCGGACCGGTGGACTACACCGCAGAGCTGGGCGGGCGCGCGATGGACGGCCAGCGCCCGCAGTGGGCCGCGATGCTCGAACGGCTCTCGAACGAGGCCAGCGCCGCCGATCTCGTCGCCGTCGGCGGCCCCTTCGACCAGCTCTTTCACGAGCGAGCGGGAGTGACCTACTACAACGCACCGGGCTACGCCGACCAGGTGACCCGCGAGGCGACCATCGGCATCGACGGCTCGTGGTCGCTCCACCCCAAACAGACCGTCCAGGCCAACCGCATCCACATGCCGACTGCCGAGGAACTGGAGCGCGACGTGGGCAAGATCGAACGCTTCGTCGAAGCCAAGGCCGAGGGGTCGGGCGCGGTCGTACTGGACGGCCAGATGGTCGACGAAGCCACGTACAAGAACTTCGCCAACACCGTCGCGACGGTCCGTGCCATCGACGAGACCCACCCCGAACAGACGGCCGACCGCTACGACGGCGACCTCGTCGAGCGTGCGCGCGCCGTCGAGCTGGGTTTTGCCTGACACGGAGTCGTGAAGCGATTCGCCGGCGCTAGTCGTCACGGGGCAGAGATCGCCGGTACGCTCAGACGACAGTCCGTATGACACTGCCGGCCGTCGTTGGTGACACCGTGTCGTCCGCAGCGAGTTCGCCCACGGCCAGTCGCGTGTCGCCGGGCGAAGCGAGTAAGACCCTCCCGACCGAAGGCGACCACGTGAAAGACTTCGAGCGCGAGCAGTTGCTCGAACGCATCGGCCGGGAGAGCGCGACGGTCGGCGTGGACATCCCCGAAGCGATCGAGGTGCAAGGCGAGACGATCGAACTCCAGTCGTTCGTCTTCGAGATCAAGCGCCGGGACACGATCCCCGCCGGAGAACGCGAGCGCGTCGAGAACGCCAAGCGCAACCTCCGACGCGAGCGCCGCCAGCGCACACAGCGCATCGAGGACGACGACATCACGTTCGCGCAGGGAGAGCGCCTCGCGAACTCGATCATCGGGATCGACCGGGCGCTGAACGCCCTCGAACAGCTCGGCCCGGCCGACATCGAGCAGGAGGCCCAGGCCAAGGAAGCCGCCGACAAGAAGCGCTGGATGCAGTTCCTCAAGAAGGCGCTGGGCCACGAAGACGCCGACTCCGGGACCGGGAGGGCGAGTCGCGGCCGATGAGTCGCAACGACGAGATCGCCCGGCAGTTCGAGGCCTTCGCGGACCTGCTGGACGCGAAGGGCGTCGACTACAAGCCACGCGCGTACCGCCGCGCCGCGGAGAACATCCGCGAGTACCCGCAGGCAGTGGAGAGTCTCGCCCAGGAGGGCGAGGACGCCGTCGGCGAGATCGACGGCGTCGGCGACGCCATCGCGAGCAAGGTCGTCGAGTACGTCGAGACCGGAGCGATCGCAGAACTCGACGAGCTGCGCGAGGAGTTCCCCCTCGACATGGCGGCGATCACCGGCGTCGAGGGCGTCGGCCCCAAGACCGCCGGGACGCTGTACGAGGAACTGGGGATCGAGACGCTCGACGACCTCGAAGCGGCCGCCGAGGCCGGCGACATCCAGACGGTAAAGGGGTTCGGAGCCAAGACCGAGCAGAACATCCTCGACGGTATCGACTTCGCCCGCGAGGCCCACGAACGGCAGTTGCTCGGAGACGCCCGCCCCAACGGCGAGCGCGTCGTCGAGTACCTCGACGCCGTCGACGCGGTCGCGTCGGTCGAGCTCGCGGGCTCGCTGCGACGCTGGCGGGCGACGATCGGCGACGTGGACGTGCTGGTCGGCAGCGACGACGCCGAGCGGGTCGTCGCGGCGTTCACCGACTGGCCCGAGGCCGACAGCGTCATCGAGGCCGGCGACACGAAGGCGAGCCTGCGGGCCGACGGCGTCCGGATCGACCTGCGCGTCGTCGTCCCCGAGGAGTTCGGGGCCGCCCTCCAGTACTTCACCGGCAGCAAGGCCCACAACGTCGCCGTCCGGAACCGCGCGATCGAGCGCGACCTGAAGGTCAACGAGTACGGCATCTTCGACGTGGCCGGCGTCGAAGACGACGACCAGCGGGCCGGCGAGCGGATCGGCGGCGAGACCGAAGCGTCGATGTACGACCCGCTGGAGATGGACTGGGTCCCCCCGGAGCTGCGAGAGAACCGCGGCGAGATCGAGGCCGCCGTCGAAGGGGAGCTGCCGGACCTCGTCGAGACGAGCGATATTCGCGGCGACCTCCACACGCACACGGCCTGGTCGGACGGCCGCGCCACCGTCGCGGAGATGATCGAGGGGGCGGCCGCCTTCGGCCACGACTACCTCGCGATCACGGACCACGCCACCGGGCCGGGGATGGTCGGCGGCGTCGGTCTCGACGACGAGGAACTGCGCGACCAGCTCGGCGAGATCCGGGCGGCGGCCGACGACGCCGCGATCGACGTGTTCGCGGGCGTCGAGGCCAACGTCGCGGCCGACGGAACGGTGTCGGTCGGCGACGACCTGCTGTCCGACCTCGACCTCGTGGTGGCCTCGCC
>Ga0207754_100543_pt1 | contig 13861 bp, 21 predicted proteins | sample A23E1SouthBayCA_FD_187728 | JGI IMG/M metagenome (GOLD analysis project Ga0207754, IMG submission 187728) | Aerobic enrichment media microbial communities from Eden Landing Ponds, California, USA - A23 E1 (SPAdes) | ecosystem: Environmental > Aquatic > Marine > Unclassified | place: Emeryville... | reverse complement strand
TGGATTTAGTTATACCTCGATGAGTTCGAGGCAGTCAGAGCCGCCGCAAAGCGGACAGCTCAGATCAGAGACGACGAGATTATCATCTACATCATAGGTGTAATGATTTTCAAACATATCTAGTTCACAGTCGTTGGAAGTACACTTGATCTCCTCTGTTGCAGGCATACTCAACGCTAAGGCGTCGAAGGCTATTCAAGATTGGTCTTGCAGAGTTGGTTTATTTCTACTACTTTAAATAGAATTTAAATATGGTTTTCAGCGTCTTCGCTTGCTGTGATGCGCGAAAAAATCGACGACTCGGAACTGCCGGAGGGCTGGGAAGCGAGAGAATATTCACTTACTGGGCATCGTAAGCTCTACGCTGCCTTTCAGCACCAAGACTCTGAGATGGAGGTACACGTAGTACCATACAAGACCTACGGACTGCCCGGCTTCACTGATTCGCACAGAATCACCATAGAGCAGCCTGAGAGCGGATTAGAAGTCATCGCTGAAGGCCTCGAAGTCGAACACGCAGACGAAGCTGAGGACGTGGCCATAGAAGCGATGAGAAATCTGTAAGAAGATGGCGTAGAGTCCCGTCCATAATGCCTCACCGTGGGGGTAGCATGACGACTGATTAGCTCTGGATCTCAGCACGAATAGACGTACCTCTTTGGCATAAAATATCAAATTTAATCGTAGTAAAACCAAACGCTACAGTAATTATACAATACATAATTTAGTATTCTACACCAAGTTGCTGCCCTCCAAGTTGAGTCATGGGGCCACCAGATTACCGAGGGTATATGCAGCGATCCAGCGAGTAAGTTCCAAGTTTGCGATATTACAGAGTGTATTCTAGGATAGAATCAACGTACATGATGTACCTAATGTACCCGTCGTACATGTTGGATGAATTAACTTTATGTTGCATACGATGTAGTACCTATATGCGATGAAGCGCACAACCGTCTCGGTCAGGAAAGAGCAACTTGAGTATGCTAAGGAGCACGATTTGAACGTCTCAGCTATCGTTAGACGGAGGTTAGACGAGATCATGGAGGAAGACACTATTGAGCTTTAGAGTTCCGGACGACTACAGAAGCAACTGACCGAGTTAGAATTAGTGGAGCAGTTGAGGGCTGCTCCAAAAGTACGAAACACCTGACAACATGAGTACATACAATTCCGGCGGCGATAAAGGTAACGACGCAGACAAGAAGTCTGAGAGATCCAAGAAGCCTGAAGATACATTAGATCAAGACATAGCACAGTTAGAATTCCAGCTAGAGGCTAAGAAGACGATTAAGAAGCTCAGGACTGGCGAGATGGATATAGAAGATGCAGAAATCATCCCATTCTACAGTCCCTGTGAGTGGGAATCATATGAGCAATACAAGGACATAGTTGGAGGAGCCACAGACGTTGAAGAATTCAAACAGCAGCTGAGAGAGTGGGATGAGGAGTTAGGGGAATGAATGTGGGACTCCACTCAGATATTGCTGAGTCTAGATTTAATCTCTCCGAACGAGAGGAAGTATTTGATGAAGTAGTTGATGCGTTTACTGAAGGCTACTCGTGGTGGGGGGAGCAGTTATCTCGTGAAGCATTGATATCCTTAGCTACACATAATATTGAGGCAGACAGTACCATAGAGCAAGATTCTGAGTTCGCTCATACCCCACGGATACGGCGTCATCTGATGGTCTACGCTCCTCGTGGCTGGTACAAATCGACTATAATGGGCATGATGGCTCAGTTAGTCGGTGACGATCCTGAGAATGGACGAGTGGGGAAAGTTGGGACAGTTTCTGAAGCAGCTTTCAGAGGCACGGTCAACGATAACGGCGATTTTGTGCCTCCAGAAGCGATGACAAAGGACGTATTGTTCTTTGACGAGTTCGGAACTGTCGCAACCGATGAAGACCTCCTTCAGGTAATGAATCAGCTGATGGAAAGCGGCGAAGCAATGGTGAACCTAAGCAAGATAGCTGGTATGGACTCGAAATACCAGTACCGCCTCGAACAGAAGTATGATAGCCTGAAGTTCGTCGATGGGGACCTTGATAAGGCGAGAAAGGCGACTTCTGGTGAAGACATCGACTTTGATGAAATCGGTTCAGCACCTAAGTTCTATTATCAATCGAAGCCGATCATGTGGGCTTGTACCTACAAGCAAGAACACATCCAAGACGCTGCTAACGCATCTAGATGGTCTCCCATATTCATGGACAAAAAGCCGACAGCGGCTAACCTCACTAAACACGTAAATAGACATGAGTTTGCTGTAGATGATGAGACAGTCCGCGTGTTTAGACGGATGCTCAACGATACGGGTATTCCATCTGATGCCGAGTCAGATACGCTTAGAAGAGCGTTAGCAGGTGATCTAACTGCAGTTCAGATACCGGAGCGGTTCTATGAAGAAAACCCGGAGATGGACGGCAGAATGTCTGCCCAGATCAAGCAGTACGTGCTAGGCCTGAAATGGTGGGGCAAGAATCCCAGTGACGAAGACGTGGGTCAGTTGGTACAGAACATCAACAAGCTCGCTGAGATGGTTGATGAAGGGAAGCCGGATACCGCAGTTGAAGCGGCTGAGCAGATGATTATTGATTCGCCGCTTAAGGTGAAAGCCATAGCGGATAAGACCGGCTATTCCAAGAAACGGATATACGACGCCTTAGACGAAGTCAAAGAGCGTATTAGGGGCGATCCAAGCGATGAGAGAATAGTTGACTTCGACAGAAACGACCACAAAAAAGCAATCTGGACTTCCCAAGGACAGAAGGCGGCTTACGATAGCACGTAGAAATATACGATTGAACCTTTGAACACGGTTCAATCGCATTACGGCTTCGGGGATATTCACTGATTCTAAATTCGTTCACGTTTGAATGAATTGAACCCGGTTCAAACATATTCAACGGGGATTTCGAGAAAGCAGCTGAGGGGGTTAGAGCAACAGCAGTTGAAGATTTTAATACTTCATGTAATATATTATTTTCATACATTTTTTTACGAAGCAATCCCCACGGGGCGGCGTGTATATGTTTGAACCCGGTTCAATTCGTTCAAACATTACTAATCTTATACTAGATGCCGAGTTCGATCAGTTTCGAGGTTGCAGTCAGCAAGCCACAACACCTCCGCCGTGGGGCATCACCATTCTATATTCTTCCAAAATCACTTGCTCTATCCGATCCGAATGATCCCAGCTGAGACAAGGTTATTAGACTGCTACTGACATACTAACCCAGGATGGTCGATATCTCTCGGACTTTGAATGAGATTGAAGGCCGAGCTAAGGTTTTCTACTATCTAATCGGGGCAGAGTGGTCTACAGCTCAAGAGACAGCTTCCGATCTTGGACTTAGTCGATCACAAGCGGATCGGTTACTACGTAACCTATACGAGATTGGTGTTGCGGAGCGACGGAAGCGCGAAACAGATTCACCAGGGAGGCCACAATATGAGTACAGAATAAAGCCGCCATTCAGGCCAGATTAGATACGGGTATTTTTCCAGAAGCCATTTCAACGGCTTTTCGGTTACTGCTGATTGGTTATTACTTTCGAGAATGAGCAAAAAGTGTTATTAGTATAGGTTCATTTCTCGTGCAATATGTCGAGACTACTGGAAGTGATCGGTGCCCTTGCTCTTGTGGGAGTGGCTGTTACAGGAGCAGTAGTAGCACTTCCGGGTATGGGGCTTCCAGATATTAGGCAGAATCCGGCGGGTAGCGAGACAACTGGATCAGCTGGTTCAGCAAATATAGAGGTTACAAATTCACAGTGGGGGGAAGTAACGGAAGATTCGATAGGAGTAGAGTCAGAAGTTACAGTGAATAATCCTCGAACTAGCTTCCAGTCCCAGATCAACTATGTTGTCTCGATGAACGGCTATCAGTTGGTATCTGGAGGCACGGGCGAGACAACTATTGAATCTGGTCAGTCTACAGTAGAAGTTTCATCACAAATCTCTCGTGAGAACATACCGAACTGGTGGATCTCCCATATCGAAAACGGAGAACAGTCTACGATGGAAATACAAGCGTCTGGAGAATTCTCGAAAGGACCATTCAGTACGAATCCGTCAACGAGTAGAACCAGAACCGTTCAGACGGAGATTATAGAGTCATTCCGAAATTCGCTAACGAATCTTGAAGGCTCATATCCTACAGACAGCATCGAGATCACCGACACAAGTGCTGAATGGGGAGAGGTAACTGGAACACGAACGGAACTCGTCTTCAGTATTACTGTTAAGAACAATCGTAATTTCCCAGTTCCGATCACTGACTTTTCTGGAGAATCTACTATGGGAGATGTCCAGTTGTTGAACTGGGAATCAAATCAAGAGGACTATACGATTGCTCCGGGGGAGAGCCGGCAGATAACAGTGAATACGTATATAAGTAATCAGTATATCGACGACTGGTTTGCTTCGCACATAGAGAACGAAGAAACGACAGACTACGTGAACAACGTCTATTTCTCTGTTGCAGGTGTGGGGGGTAATTCTCCGCTTGGGGAATGTACTGGCACACTGAAGACAGACATATTCATAGACAATAGTCGAGGAATCACAAACCGAGACTGCCAAACAAATCCTCCAGACAGTGAGGATGTGCGTGCTGGATTTGCTGACTTAGCGTCAGAAAATGCAGGTGAAGAAGTGGAGGAAAATGTCCAAGATCGCACGGAAGACAGACAGGATCGCAGAGACGATACTCGTGACAGAGTGGAAGACGAAGTAGATGAAAGGAGAGACAGTGGCTCTGATGGAGAGGGAACTCCTACTCCAGAGCAAAATGAACCTCCTAACGCAGAAGCGACTGCTTCACCTTCTTCTGGAGAAGCACCACTCACAGTGACGTTTGATGGTAGTGCGTCGTCTGATCCAGATGGAACCATTGACAGGTACATCTGGCAAATTGATGGAGCTACGCCCGGCGGAGAAGGTGAGGCGATTGAACGGACTTTCCGAAGTCAAGGTAGCTACGATGCAACACTGATTGTCGTTGATGATGACGGAGATAGAGACCGTACAACTGTTACTGTGGAAGTCGAAAGAAGGAGCCTACGGAAGATAGATCAGCAAGACCACTCCAGTTCTCACACGGAATCCGCGATTCCGACTGAAGGGCTTGCATCGTTAGTTCCCCTGCTACCGATAGCGGCAGTAACGGTGCTATTCAGACGATAGCCGTAGTTGAATCCTTACATCTTCACCGCTTACCGTGGGGGAGGGGATGATTCCCACCTCGATCTATCATAGCTCGCTATCGGCTACTCTATACGATATACAAGCCACTGTACGGGTTCTCGTCATCTACGGGTTATGGCTAACGTTGTTCTCGGGAATAGCAGCAGCACACTAATTCCGATTTCTACTGTATTAGGCTCTAATACCTCGTTTCTATGCATATCTGGCGTGCAATTGGCGATGGTATTTTGCGTTATCAATTCGTACTTGTTTTCAAGATGCAAGATATTGATAATATACCTTGGGAAGCAGTCGCTTACGTCAAGTCCAGCTGGAAGAGAACTGAAGTCCTCAAACATCTTGCTCAACAGCCTCAAGCAGCAAGTGAAATATCCAGTAAAGTCGACCTGAACACGCATACGATTAGTGTCGCAATCGGTCAGATGCGGGAGGCCAGTAAGATGGGTGAGAATCACGATATTGTGAGGTGCTTAACGCCGGATAGAAGCAACTTCCGCATATACGGCTTGACCGAGGACGGGGAGAAGGTGGTGAGACAGCTGGGAGAATACGATGGGACTTGACGAGTTCAGATCTCCGAATGCTCAGAGTCGACGGTACAAAGACATAGACCCCGCTGTATGGCAGAATCGAAAGAGTGAGTCGGAGGGTGAGTTGATTCGAAGCTGGCTGAGAGAAAACGACTCGATGAGGTACGTCTGTTCCAGAGATATGACTAACGAGTTAGGAATACAGAAGCGCTTTATTACATACTATCTGCGGGATATGGATGATGTGGAGGCTTGGAATCCTGAGAGCAAGAGTATGACCGTATTTGAGAATCCACACTGGAACAGGTAGTTACTGCCACTCTCCGGGGAACAGTGATCTCGCCTCTGGCTTGATCGTTCCGTCTTCGTCCAAAATGTTGTTAATCAGTAGCCGGTAGGCCTCTTTCGTAGATATCGCCTTTCTATCGGACAAGTTCTGCACTCGGCGATGGTCGGACTTATGGATATACGCCCTAGTGTGGTTTGGTTCCCTTTCTTCAGAATCATCTGTATTTTCTTCGAATGAGTTTAGACTCATGGACTTATTTCGTTTGTACGTTACGAATCCAAATTTTAAATGTGTTTTGGCGCGTATGAACTCTTGAGGTCGTAAGATGTCTGCCAACAATAGACAGCTGATTGACTCCAACCCTAAGCAGCTTCAGAAGTTGGACAATCCGTTCGCTCAGGAAGCACATATCAAGGTAAGAGAGGAGGAGATTCAGCAGATTTCCCCACAGATGGGGAGTACCCTCCGTCAGCGTCTCGCTAATGCAACTGAAAAACACTCGTTCGGTACTCTCAGAGGTGAACTGAACGAAAGAGCGATCCTAGACAAACAGTATCAGCAGATCGCTCAGCGGGTTAATGCGGAGCTTGGACCGTTCACCTTCAACATTTTCAACAGAATGCAGCCGCTGGTGTATTCGGCTGCCCTCCAGCTCGTTAAGGAATCCAGAGACAGTCCGGGGAACTTCCAGTCTAAGGCTGATGCGAGCACTGGGAGCGACTTCGTCATAGAACCGCTCTTACCGCAGTCGTTCGGTGGTAGCGCCGGCGACTACGTCTTCCCCTCTGGAACTGCTGGCGAGTTCGATATTGCACCAGGCTTCGGAGGGGCGGCTACGAACGACACCTACACTACCAAAAGCGGGGAGCAGGCTATGGTGATCTTCGGAGCCGAGCTTTCGACCAATCCCCGAGTTCTCCAGTCCGTAGGTGTCGGCCTCGACGATGGTCAGGGAGGGCGACTGCCTGAAATCATCGGGAAGGCTATGAGCGGCAGCACTCAGCAGGCAGTCGAGACTGTCAACGGCTACTACGTGCCGGACAATCAGGACGTGAAGATCACCGGGATCGCTACGGAGAGCGCGACTGTCGAGTTCCCACTGCTCGGAGTGAACATAGTCAACGCTCCGAATGCTGTGAGCCATAGTAGCCTCGAAAACAGCTTCTGAGGTGGTTCAGATGCATGAGCTAGATGCTGGGGCGAAGCCAATCTCTCACGAGTTCCTTGAGGAAGGTCATCAACTCGTGGTTGCTTTCCTCAGTAACCTCAGACAGGCCAGATTCAAAGGAGGCAAAGCCCGTGTAGGCGAGTTTGATCTCGCCTTTTTCGAGGTTCAGGCTTACAACAGAACGGCGTACCGTGGGGTTGACCTTCGAGATAGCGATGGGGCAGTCGTAGACCCGATCAGTCCTGAAAGCGGGAGGAACTACCGGAGAATCCACAGTCCTGAAGGGGACGATATCTTCAGGATCGAGGATACGGAGAACGCGTGGCAACTCACGCATACGAGCTTAGGAGTGCTTCAGGACTCCGTCAGAGTGTACCCACGGATTCCAGAGACACAGACGCATCCGGGCTTCACTTGGGCAGCTGCTGACCAGCCTAACCCCACGGATGGGGATAGGTTCGGCTACGTTAGTAGCGCTCAAGTCGACTACGAGAATCCGCCAGCCGCGTTGCAGGCCCTCTCGTACAAGAGTGGGGATACGTCCGTCTTTCAGTACGGCTTCTACAACGAATCCAGCACGAAGCAGATCGTGCCTCGGTTCAACGTAGTTGGTCGAACCTATCGAGTGGTTCCGATCACGAAGGCTGAGGAGCAGGCCAGAGCGTTACAGCGGGCTAGCGGTATTGATCCGACTGCCCACCTGCTCACCTTCGGGCCAGTCACGGATAACTTCACTATCAACTTGCCCGACGAGTGGCAAGACGTTGATGCTGTTAGAAGCAAGACTGGTCCGATCAACGGAGGAGGGAGTGACGAACCTCCGGTAGAACCCGGAGAAGTATTCGACGGCCTAAGGGGGACGCAGAGATGACTCAGCGAGCTAAGGAAGACGAGTTCGAGACCTCCTATCACAGCGCTACTGCGAACGGCAGTAATGCCGATACTGACCTCCTGACCGTGCAGACGGACAAGGAGGCCCAGCTCTCGAACATCCAGATCGACGGACCTGATGCTCAGGACTACGCGGTAGTTGTAAGGGATCAGGGAGGAGGTAACGCTACTGACAAGAGACGGTACTTCCAGGTAGATCACGCTGATCGAGGCGACTTCGAGAGTCCTGAATTGGAGTGGGGCGCAAGTCGAGAAATCGCAGTTGTCAATCGGAGCAGTCTATCAGCCGACGACTACTCGATCAACGTCACTGTAGACGAGCATACGGGGCGGTAGTAGCGTATGAGCGCCTTCAGCCTTGACCACCTGCCAGCTAACAAGGGCTGGAGGTGGAAGATCGTCAACGACAGTAATTGGGACGACCCTGAGGGGCCTTTTGTCTTGGAACCCGGTGAGACGCGAGAGATTCACAAGCTGGACATAGAGGATGAGGACGTTACGATGGGCTGGATCATCTACGCCTCAGTCACAGCTACATCGGATCAGATCACTCTCGACTCGGTTACTGAAAGACCAGGGCCTGAAAACCAGCGCAGAGCGGGAGGATTCAAAGCAGAAGACCTCTTGAACGCGGGAGCGACTGAGGCAAGAGCAGGCCTACCTTGGGCAGAGGAAACGACTGTAGACGGGTCAGACCTCTACACCATCTGGGTCAATGCCTTCAGCGGCTTTGCTATCCCGGTTAGATTCCCTGAACTCTCACGTATTGAGATCTCCAATCCCTCGGATTCCTCGATTACTGTTAACGGCTTCAACACGGCTAGCCTGCTCGTTCACAAACCCGAGGTGTTCTTCAATCAGATGGCAGCGTGGAATGCTCTACAGGGGCATATTCCGGCGAGCAGAGTCAGCGAACTGGATAGCGAGACCATCGAGGAGTTAGTGGATATAATCAAGGAGGCCCCATAGCGATGAAGCTCAAAGAAATGGAAATTCCCGAAAATCCAGGCCCGGTATTACTGGGTCGAGAACCGGTAGTAGGTGCTTTCAGGAGGAGTGTAGGTGCCCCAGTGCTACGTGATATGGTTCGGAATGCTACCCCCACGGTCCAGAACATGGCGTCTGTCGAAAGCACGAAGCCATCGACGCAGTCGAGATCGGGGAGTGGTGAATCCAGCACCGACACCGTTGGGCGAGACGTACCGGAGATTGATTTCTGACGCCGCTTGAAGCCTCCTTACGAAGGGAGTAGTAATGATTTAGCCACGGGCAAACAAAGGTCGCGCTATGGCCGATTTACACTGCGTGGGAGAAGAAAGACATATTGCACATAATGTGCATTTACAGAGCAAGTTATGGAACTAAGATACGAGACTGAAGATGACGATCTGTTCTACCGCGCGTATCTCGGTGATTCGCTTAGTATGGAGGATGTTGTTGAGGAGAATTCAGTAGATTTGGTAGTCACCTCTCCACCCTACAATATCGGGAAAGAGTATGAGGAGGTAGTAGCCGCAAACGATTATCTCGACTTTATGCAGCAGTGGATGGAAAAAGCGGAAACTTGCCTCTCTGTAGATGGCTCTTTCTGGCTAAATATTGGCTTCAGGAAGGAATCGGATGGCCGTCAGTACATCCCTTGGGAGTATGAAGTGTTCCCTATCATTCGAGACGAGCTAGATATTTCGTTAGTGCAGCAGGTCATATGGCACTACAAGGCAGGTGTGAACTGCCGTCATCGTTTCTCGCCTCGCAAGGAAACGTGGCTCTATTGTGTTGCAGATCTTGACGATTACACCTTCAACTTAGACGACGTTCGAGTGCCAGCTAAGTATCCCAATCAAAAGAAGGACGGAGAGCTCAAAGTAAATCCGAAGGGTAAGAATCCCGGTGACGTATGGGACATTCCTAAGGTGACTTCGGGAAAGAATCGGGCATCACCAGAACGTACTGACCATCCTGCACAATACCCGGAGGACGTAATTGAGCGGATTATCAAAGCTAGCTCTGATCCGGGAGATGTGGTTTTTGATCCCTTCCTCGGCAGCGGGACTACGATGAAGGTGGCCAGAGATCTCGGTAGGAGCTGTATCGGTATCGAACTCGACGAGGAGTATATGGACGAGATTATCCAGGAAAGAGTGTTCACAGAATACACTCCACCTGTTGAAGACGATTCAGGGCAGATGAGCCTTGATGAACTAACTTAGAGTGTCTCCTAAGTTGTGTCACTAAGGAGTTCTATGTCATCTCGCTCCATCGTGATAGTGTTTCCAGGGTAGTTCTGGCACTTCCGGTAAATCCGCTCTAAGTCATCACTCGGATTTGTTGCTGCTTCGTATGCTTCCATGAACGCACCGACTGTCGTAATGTTGTGCTCGTCCAGAAACGGGCGAACATCCTCAATCGTAGATGGCCCGATCATATGCACCAACTCAAGAGGTGCATTTAGCAGGTAATCGCCTTCGATGACTTTCAGCTTGTGTTTATACACATCTGACGAGAGCGTAGCTGCCTGTCCCGTCGCAGCAGCCTGACCTGTCCAATCATCGAAGTCAATCCAGCCGAAGCGGATGAGGAATAACAGATGGGAAGGCGGCAGAATGTCTTCTGAGATATGCACATTCAGAGTGATGTAATAGCCGCTCTTTGATTTCTTACCGTCTGATCCAGAGTCTTGAGCAAAGCTTCGGTTTCCAAATACCTCATCGTTAATTTGACCTGACATCTTAATCTCAGTCGAATACCTCGGATTCTCTGTGTGTACCAGGTCTTTTTCTGCGTCACTCCCTTGTCGCCATACAGAGTCTCTTTGCTGAAGTTCGTTTGCGATGATCGTCTCTAGAAATGCTCCGGTTGTTTGAGCGCCTACAGGTACATCGTCGAAGATAACAATATCATCAGCGGGGTCTCCGATACGTGTGCTGAGTAATTTGCCGTAGGAGCTGAGCACAAGCTCATGGATCTCGTCAAGATCAAGCGGGTATTCCTCAATCAGTTCGTCACGCTTACCTGACCATTCACTTGGAGAGAGGTCAGCGAAAGGTTCAGACACACCTCCACGGTAGCCGAATTAGCCACCTGTAAATTTCTGCACATATTGTATAGAATGTGCAAATTGTGCAGAAAACAAATAGTGTGCAGAGATGCCTTTCCGAACTAATGGCTAAGACGGTCAAGGCGAGAGAGCACTACGGCGCGGATTCCTTGGATTTGACAATACCTACTAGTGTTGTAGAGGAATATGATCTATCTCCCGGAGATATTTTTGAGGTTACAGTTGAGGAAGACGGAGACGAGATAACTGTCTCGTATGAGCTAGTCCATCGGTCTGGATGACTGCCAGCATCATCTTACTCCCACGGATTTACTAAGCCATCAGGAACCGGCTCCCTTAGCTCCTCAATCAGAGCTGTATCTTCTGGTTCTTCGCCATCCCATTCCGTGGGGAATCCTTCAGCAACCCTATAGTAGTTCTTCGGAAATTGAGTTCGCTCAGTTTGCTCCTGAACCGTATGATCTGAGCGATCCGATTCAACCAAGATACCATCATGCTCGATAGCCAGCAGTCGAATGTAGCGGAGCATCGTCTGATACTCGATAGCCTCAGTACCGATTTCTTGTGTCAGGAAGGAGTTGTAGAGCCGCTTCATTTGATTCGGATAATCTTCTCCGAAGTCATCGAGATGCCCAACTATCCAGATGCCGAATATCGGAGTTCTCCCGCCCTCGATCCGGTACATCTGCTTGATCCGCTGCTCGAATGGTCGGCTACCTACACGCAGTTTTTTGAAGGTATCGTCAGTGCTCATAATCCTAATCGCTCCACTAATTCAGCGACTTCGTTAGAGCGCCCATGTGTATCCCCACGGGCTGGTGTATCCGAACTTGGTGTCAGTATCTCCTCGCCAGTCGGAATCTCTGTAGCGGCGTCTATCTCGCTATAGGACTGCCGCATGACCTCTATCGTATTGTGAGTGAAGCCGTCGCTAATGTCGTCGTAGGAAAGGCCATGCTCTCGGCGTAGTGTAGTGACTACCGTGTGTCTGATGTTCTTCAGACTGCGCCCTTGCAGACCAACGTCAGCCGCTTCAGCGGCTTCCTTGAATATCGTAGAGATCGTATCCGGCGAAAGGTGGCTATCGTTTTCACCGGCATAGAAGACGTAGCCTGAATCTATACCGAGCTTGTCGATATACGTTCTCAGGTCCTCGATCAGTCCAGCGTCTACAGGTACCCATTCCTTCGTAGGTCGCTTCTTTTTCAGGATCGTGTAGTGGATTCTCTGGTTCTCGAAATCCACGTCTTCCCGCTCTACCATGCATACTTCCCGAGGGCGTCTGCCGCTATCGCGCATGAGCCGGAGGATTAACTTTGCCCGCAGCATCGAGCGGCCAGCTCGCACATCCCCCACGGCGTCTATGATGGCCTGCAGTTCCGAAGCATCGAACGTCTTGATGTAATCTTCATCAGTCCGTACTTTGTCCTCATAATCAGAGTCGGGTATCATCTCGGCCCGATACCCAGCATCCGAGTCTCGGAAGTCATCGAAGCCCTGCTCACGCTTTTCTCGGGATGTGAGCATCTTGGCTAGGTAATCTTGGATACAGTCGAAGTAGAGCCGAAACGTATCCGTGGATATGCCACCCCTCACGGTGGTATGATGGAATCTCCCTTGCTCGTCCCTTACCCACTCCGTTTCAGCGTCTTTGAACAATCTCGGCTCAAGATGTTCTTCGATATACCGCTTTGCGAGGGCTACTGTCAGCTTATCTTCCGCTGAATCGAAGCTATCTACAGTGTGATCTAGCCATTCTCCGACGTGATTCAGTATGTGCTTCCGTTGTCGGTGGGTATCTGGCTCGGTACTATCGAATCTCTCCGATTTTCGTAGATACTTCTGGATATTCATTTTCCGGGGGTATGCAAAGAGTTGAGCCGCTGTCAACCGGGGTATATTTTACGGGCTTCCCCGCCGAACTCGGAAGCCATTATCGGTACGGATTCAAGTTTTGCTTGCGACTTTTTTCGCTTAATTTTGCTTTTTTTGAATTTTGTATCTTGTTGAGCGCATCTCTACAATCATAGACAGAACTTGATAAGGTCTCAATCCGAGAGCGGCTTTGCTCGCAGTCGACGCAATCGCAAGACTGCGGGCAGGTAAGAGATCGACTATGGGAGCAAGCGACTACCTGAAAGACGAGGATAGCAGCGAATCGAGTTCCACCTACATCGAGTTCCACTCTGACGAGGAGAAACAGAGGGAAGCCTACATGATGTGTAGTAGAGGTGGTGACTTCAGAACCAAGCTGGAGGACATGAGCGACTTCTTCGGAGAACTAATCCCAAAGGTCGGGAAGTACCTCTTCGACTCTGACCCTATTCCAGTTATGGAGTGGTTAGAGATTGACGAAGAAGACATAGAAGCCTACCGTGAGGAAGTGCTTGAAGCCGAAGAAGAGGAGTAGGGTATCCGTCCCCCATTTTTTCAGAGCGCCTGTGTGAGCAGTCGTAACTATATCCAGATAGTAGTTACAAGAACCGTCTGCTGATTAGTTAATCAAATGATCGCTACTTTAGAGGTCGATGACGGCCACTTTATTCCGTGTAAAAGTTACTCAGTAATTAAAGTATGCGTAGTGGTTCTCGAACATATCGAGTTCACAGTCGTCGCTGGTACACTTGATCTCCTTCGTGGCGGGCATACGCGGAGGTAGTGCCGCGACCGTCATAAGTGGCGTGGAGGCGGTGAGGGCGCCGCCGTAACCG
>Ga0207754_100542_pt1 | contig 13881 bp, 11 predicted proteins | sample A23E1SouthBayCA_FD_187728 | JGI IMG/M metagenome (GOLD analysis project Ga0207754, IMG submission 187728) | Aerobic enrichment media microbial communities from Eden Landing Ponds, California, USA - A23 E1 (SPAdes) | ecosystem: Environmental > Aquatic > Marine > Unclassified | place: Emeryville... | reverse complement strand
GAGACGAACAGGTCGGCGCTGTTGTAGTAGTCCCCAAGTTCCGACTGAGGGAGATACCCCGGGAAGTAGACCCGGTCCTCGACGCCCAGTAGCTCCGCGAACCGTTCGAGCTGTTCGGTGAGGTGGCCTGAGCCGCCGAGTACAAGGCTCACGTCGTCCTGACCGAGCTTCGAGAGCGCGTACAGCAGGTACGACAGCCCCTTCTGGTCGGTGTGTCGACCGACGAAAAACAGCATTTTCCCGTCGATACCGAGCTCCGCTTTGATATCCCGACCCGTCGGCTCCACCGACGAGAACCCGTTGTAGATGACCGTCGAGTCGGCGTCGTACTGCTCGCGAATCCGCCGCTGTGTGAACTTGCTCACCGCGACGACGTGGTCCGAGCGGTTGGCGACCCGCTGCTCTGTTTCGACCTCACGCTGTGGTGGCGTCACGTTGCGGTCCGCCGACAGCGAGTGGAAGGTCGAAATCCACTCCACATCGTGGGCTGACTTGGCCCGTGAGCCAGGGTTGTAGCCGAACCAGTCGTTCGTGTGGATGATGTCGGCGTCGGCCGCTTTGTCGGCGAACTCCCCAGCTAGCCGGCCAATGCGGGTGATGATGTCACCGCTGCCCGTCGAGACGCCGTGGATGCCGTCGCGGTCCGGCGGCGCGTACTCCGCGGGCAACACCAGTTCGAACTCGATGTCGTCTCTCGGTTCGAGCTGTTCGAACAGCTCCCCGATAGCGGTATCAAGCCCGCCGGTGATGTTGGGTGGGAACCCCCAGCCAAGCATCAGAACGTTCGGTGGCATCTCTGTAACTGACTCTCTCGTCATAGCATCAAATGGATACAATATATATGTTTGCGTACCCCCGCCGCCGCGTCCTGACACGGATACGACGGCGCTCACTGCTCACGGGTCGTTCCTCCCCGCTCGCTTTGCCGAGGGCCGCTCACTTCGTCCGCGCCCCTCGCCCAGAAAAACCCCGCCCATTGAAATGCCTGTCAGGGCAACAGGTGCGTATGCAATTCGAACGGCAGAGTGGCGTGTTTCTCCACCTGACGTCGCTTCCGGGGCCACACGGCATCGGTGACCTCGGTGCTGGCGCGCGGGCGTTCGTCGATTTCCTCGACCGGGCAGACCAGTCGCTATGGCAGTTTTGCCCGCTCGGTCCGACGGCGAGCATCCACGGGAACTCCCCGTATCAGTCCTCGTCCGCCTTCGCGGGGAACCCCTTGCTCATCGACCTGCGGGACCTCACCGACCGCGGCTATCTCACGGAGGCCGACACTGAACCGCCCGACGACTTCTCAGGACAGCAGGTCAACTACGACCGCGTAACCGAGTTCAAGGAAGCCCGGCTCCGGGACGCGTACGCCGCCTTCGAGGAGAGCGCAAGCGACGCGGACCAGCAGTCGTTTACCGAGTTCTGTGAGCGCGAGGCCGGCTGGCTCGACGACTACGCACTGTTCACGGCACTGAAAGCCGAGTTCGACGATGCCGGCTGGATGGACTGGTCGGACGATATCAGAACGCGCGAGCCAGCGGCCATGGAGCGATATCAGGACGACCTGGCCGACGACATTCGCTATCACAAGTTCGTCCAGTGGTGTTTCGACAGCCAGTGGCAGGCGCTGGCCGACTACGCGGCCGAGCGGGACATCGGCCTCGTGGGCGACCTCCCCATCTACGTCGGTCTCGACTCGGCGGATGTCTGGGCGTATCCCGAGGTGTTCCGACTCGACGACGACCACCACCCTGCAGAGGTGGCCGGCGTGCCGCCCAACCCCGGCGACGACGGCCAGCGGTGGGGGAATCCCGTCTACGACTGGGACGCTCTCCGTGCGAACGACTACGGCTGGTGGGTCGACCGATTCGAGCGGCTGTTTGACCTCGTCGACATCGCCCGCATCGACCACTTCAAAGGCTTCGACGAGTTCTGGTCGATTCCGGCCGAAGCGGACGACCCGGCCGCCGGACAGTGGCGGGACGGCCCCGGCGCGCATTTCTTCGAGACGGTCAGAGACAGGCTCGGCGAACTCCCGTTTTTCGTCGAGGACCTGGGCTTTCTCGACGAGAGTATCGTCGCGCTCCGAGACGAGTTCGGCTTCCCCGGGATGCGCGTGCCGCAGTACGCCGACTGGTGCGAAGAGGGGCACATGTATCAACCGATGCACTACCCGGAGTCCGCCGTCGGCTACACGTCGACCCACGACACGGACACCATCGTCGGCTACTACCGCGACCTCGCGGACCGACAACGGGACTGTCTCCACTACAATCTCGGCACTGACGGAGATGAAATCAACTGGGACCTCATCGAGGCGGTGTGGAACTCGAACGCAATCGTTGCCATGACCACTATGCAGGACCTGCTCGGCCTCGGTAGTGACACCCGGTTCAACGTTCCCGGCACGGCGACCGGGAACTGGCAGTGGCGGGTGACCGATACGGCGCTTGATGCCGATATTGCCGAGCGACTTCGGCGCGTCACCGACAGAACAATCCGCTGAGTACCCTCAGAACTGCAGGATACCGTCCTCCGTGACGACCGTGTCGAGCAGGCGGGTCGGCGTCGCGTCGTAGCCCGGGTTCCCGATATCGAACCCCTCTGGCGGTTCGAGCATCACGTCAGAACCTTGCCGGAACGTGTTCCTGAAGGTGAAGCCGCTTCCGATGAACTTTGAGGAGGTTCCGACGACGGTCACGGGAACATCCATCTCGTTAGCCGTCGCGGCCAGCGGGAGCGTTCCGATACGGTTGTACACCACGTCGTCGATGAGGCAGTTCATACCGACGAAGACGCGGTCGGCCTCCGAGAGATAGTGGCCAACTGCGCCGTCGACGATGAGCGTCACGTCGGCCCCGTCCCGGTCGGCCAACTGGCGGGCGGTTCGACGGCCAAGGAAATGCGGCCGGGACTCGCTCGCGTACAGGTGGAACTCCTTGCCGTCGTCCAGTGCCGCCATGAGCGTCGCCATCACTGTCGAGGAGTTCTCGTGTGTTACCAGCACATCGCCGTCGTCGATGAGCGTCGCTGCTCGCTCCGCTGCGCGGTCCTTACTGGTCTCGATTTCCGTAACGACCTCGTCGATCGTCTCAAGCAGTCGCTCCTTGGCCGCCGAGACAGAGTCGAGGTCAGCGTCTTTCAGGTCTGTGACGATACGTTGCTGTGTAGTGTAGAGCGGCGCGTGCGAGCGGTTCGCCCGCTGGAGTGCGCTGCTGTTGCGCTCGACAACGCGGCAGAAATCCTCAACCGTGTGGCACTCGCGGTCTGTCAGTTCGCGGAGCGCTTTGGCGGCTTTCACGGCGGCAATCGAGGAACTCTGTGTCTCCATTTCCTCGATCTGCCGAACGGTCTCGTTTATCATGAGAGCATGTGCGGCTGCCACCCTTATAACGGTACAGTCAGCCGATAGTCCTCTCTCCCGGTTTGAATCAGGGCAACGATGGGCGTGGTTACGCTGACCCGACCACGTCTTCGTCAGTCGGGCCCTGCCCGTCGAACTCGGCCACGAGCGCGTCCAACTGCGCCGGGTCGTCGACGCTCGGGAGCGTCTGGTCTGCAGTCCGGCAAGCGGCGTCGACGCCGAGGTCGTCACAGACGAGGTCGGCCGTCGCCTCGGCCATCTGCCGGTAGGTGGTCAGCTTGCCGCCGACGATGCTCGCCATGTTGTCGACGCCGTCGTCGGCGTGGTCGAGCAAGAAGAAGCCCCGCGAGATGCCACGACCGCGCTCTGCCTCGTCGGGCGCGTACAGCGGCCGGACGCCCCACCAGGTCCGGACCTCGGGAGCGTCCGTGACCGAGGGTAGCATCGCCGCACATTCCTCGATGCTCTCTTCGACTTCCCACTGTTCGGTCTCGTACTCGTCCGGGTCACGGACGGGCACGCTTGTCGTTCCGAGGACGGCCTCGCTTTCGTGTGGCACGACGATATCGCCGTCGTCGGGGTCCCGACAGCGGTTGAGCACCGGCCCGAGGTCGTCGTACTCGACCGAGACCATCACACCCCGCGTGGGTTGCATCTCGACGTCGAGGTCGGCCATCGCGGCGAACTCGCCCGCCCAGGCACCGGTCGCGTTGACGACGTAGTCGGCTTCGATGGTGTCCTCGACCGTCCCGCCGACCTGCACGCCGGCCACGTGCCCGTCCTCAACGAGTACGTCTTCGACGGGCGCGTGTGGGTGTATCGTTGCGCCGTGGTCGCGGGCGTCTGCGGCGTTCGCGGCGACGAGCCGCGACGGATAGATGACGGCGTCGGGAACCTCGAACGCGCGCTCGACATCCGATGCGAGGTCAGGGACTCGCTCGCGGGCCGCGTCGGCGTCAAGTGTCTCTACCGGGATGCCGATCTCCTCACAGGCCGCCCGCTTGGTCTCGAAATAATCGGGGTCGTCCCCGGCGAGCTGGACGAACAACCCCCCGGTGTCGCGGATGCAGGCCCCGGCGATTTCCTTGAGTATCCGGTTTTCGGTGATGCACTCCTCGGCACCGACCCGGTCTGCCTCGGCGTAGCGGGCACCGCTGTGCAGCAGTCCGTGCGAGCGCCCGGAGGTGCCACTTGTCAGGCCGTCACGCTCGACGAGTGTCACGTCGATACCACGGAGTGCCAGGTCACGAGCGACGCCAGCGCCGGTCGCGCCACCACCGACGACGAGGACATCCGTCTCAATTGCCATGTGTACGGTTAGGGTAGCTGACGTAAGGGTCCTCCGATACCGGGGGTTTCGGCAACTGTGCGACCCGTTTCAGTGACAGTCCCCCTCTCAAACGATGGCGACGCACACGGCTAACAGTGCTACTGTTTCGAGCAACTAACAGCCGGTCTCAGCGGTCAGTACGTCGGCCGTGCGCCCAGTAAAAACAGCAGGGACGGCGTTTCGACCCGACAATCGCTACGTCGTGTCCGACAAGAACAGCGCCCGTTTCAGATATCCTGGCCGGTCGGTCTGATCAGGAGTTCGTTCACGTCCACACGGGCGGGCTGGCTCGTTGCGTACACGATGCCGCGAGCGATGTCGTCGGGGTGGAGCATCGGGAGGTCCATCTCCGCGAACCGCTCCAGCACCTGCTCGTCCGGCACATGTGTTGCGAGTTCCGTATCGACAGCGCCCGGTTCGATAACTGTCGTCCGGATGCCCTCTGACGTTACTTCCTGCCGAACGGCCTCAGTGAACGCGTTCACCCCGAATTTCGTCGCGTTGTAACCGCTCGAATCGGCCGATGCGCGGCGTCCCGCGACAGAAGAGACGTTGACGACGTGGCCGCTCTCCTGCTCTTGCATGACCGGGAGTACCGCGTGGGTGAGGTTCATCAGCCCGAGCAGGTTCACCTCGACCATCTGGCGGAGGTTCGAGCGGTCTGCCCGTTCCAGCGGTTCGAGAAGCATCACGCCGGCGTTGTTGACAAGAATGTCGATGCGACCGTACTCGTCGGTCGTTGCATCGACCAGCGAGTCGATGTCGTCCTCGTCGGTAACGTCGGTCGGTACAACCAGTGCATCCCCGCCGGCCGACTCGATTCGGTCCGCAAGGGCCTCCAGTTCGTCAGCGCGCCGGGCCGCGAGCGCGACACTTGCGCCAGCGTCAGCGAGCGCCTCGGCAGTTGCCTCACCGATTCCCGATGACGCGCCGGTGACAATCGCAACGTCGCCTGCTAGTCGCTGTGTGCTCTGGTCGTCGTCTGTCTCAGATTTATCTGCCATCGTCGTTCAGTAGCTGCGACAGCCACGAGCGTGCTTTGCTTACTGATAAGCCCATTTATATACCGACGAGGAGCCAAAGTCGAACAGGAGAATGGCTACCCCGGCGTTCACGCCGAGAAGGATGTCATTGTGCGAGTGCGTTCCGGAACTGGTCGGGGCCGACCGTCGAACTGATGAGCTGTTTTTCAGCTCGGCGCAGGAGATCGGACGCCGCGGCGGCCGACACATCGAGCTTGTCGGCGAGTTCCGCCGTCGAACACCGACGCGGGGAGTCGTAGTACCCCGCAGAGAGGGCGACGGACATCGCCCGATACTGCCTGTCCGTGAGTCCAAACTGATCGCGCTCGCCAGGATTTTCGGGGTCTGAAGCGATGTTCAGCAGTTCGAGCGGGATGTCGTTGACCGCACACCGGTCCCGTAGCGCACTGAACGCCTCGTAGTCGGAGAACACCTTCTGTTCCCGTATTCCGTCGCTGGTGACCGTCGCGTCCATCGCAACGCCCTCGAACTCTTCCGGGTCGTGTGACGCGATGAGATCCGGTGCGTTGTCGACAACAATCTTGTAGAACCAGCCATCGGCTGTCTGCCCAATCTCCGCCGCATCAGTGATCTGTGGCTGTGCGCCCAGTTCGCGCTCGAACGCGCCGCGGGAGTCAGCGTTGACACTAACTGTAAGCAGCAGTTTTCCGTCTTCGAGGCCGACAGCGTTCGAAATCGAAAGCTCACCGCTCGGAATCGAATCCGCCACGCCAACCAGCGGAAGGGTCTCGTCCGCGAGGAGGATTTCAGCAACGATGGCCATAGCGTCCCATCGGATTCGACGTATAAAGTCGCCAGCATAGCGATTACGACACGCGCTGATAGCACCGCTCCGAGTTCGAAGACGCTCAGTCAGCGCTGGACGCTGTCTCACCTCCCAGCAATCGCTGTAGCTGTTCGATCAGGCCGTTACCCCTTGGATGTCCACGATACACCCGCACGGAATCGAAGCCGGCATAGCCGTGGTCCCCGGATTCGTCTCGCTCCCAGTACAGCCATGCTGTCTCCTCGCCACCGTCGAACCCCATCTCATCGACTGGGAACGTGAGCACGAGTGACGACTGGCCGTCCGCAGCATCGTCGTCCGGCTCCCTGCTCTCACCATCGTCGACGGGTCGAGCGCCCTCGCCGTCTTCCAGTGCGAGACGCGAGCCGAACCGATAGCGAACGGCCCGCTCAGTGGGGTCGAACGTCTCGCTGTTTCCGTCGTTGGTGACGAACTCCGACTGCTTGACTGCGACGGTGACGGTTTCGTGTTCCGACAGGTCGATGAAGTTCTCCGCGTTCTCGGGCTGGATGTCGATCGCGATCTCAATCGGGAAATGGGCTGCTGCGACGCCGCTCAGGCTCGGAACCGCCGCCGCGGTCACCCCTGCACCAAGTGCTCCTTTGAGGAGCTGTCGGCGCGTGGTGGGTGTCGATTCTGGACTAGCAGTGCTTGTCGCTGGCTGCGTTTCTTTCATCCAGATGACTGATTTGCGGGCTCAATTATGATGATTCTGGTGCATATCTCGAAAGTCCAAATTTAGGTAGACGACAAGCGGACGCATCCGCGTTTACCACTCTATCTTTGTGATTTTTCGACACTATTTGGCGGTCGACTATATTGCTACTGTAATATGTTAGCAAAGAACCCTCCTTGATCTACACCGACAATCCATATCCTATTCCTCTGGCTCTTATATTTTGACTAAATTACGCAAAATCAAGTCTACAACTTTAAGTATAATGGGTAGTTTAAAAGCGCGTATGACCGCACAGGCTGACACGGAGACTGCACCGGTGGTCCCCACACCGACGCCACCGGATGCCGCCGACGCTTGGTACGCGCCGGACGTTCGCGAGCAAGACGAGGTGTATCCGGGCGTCGTCGTGACTGTTCGACGTGGACGGAGCGGGTTCCGGTACGACGTCCGTGATCCGGTGCTTTCAGCGTCAGAAACCGACGCACTGTCGACCGTCGAGTCACACTTCGCAGGCGCGAACATCGAGCGGCCACGGACGCGTGAGGGGGCCGTAGAGCGAATGAACGGGGGGTTCGACGCGAAACACCGCCGGGTCATCGATCGGTTGGTCGATGCGTCGCCAGCGAGCCGTCGTCGAGTCGAGTACCATGCGCTCTCGTCGCTGGCGTGTTTCGACGACCTGACCCCATACGCGCTGGATTCCCGCATCGACGTCGCCGACGTGACTGACGATGGCGTCGTCGTCCACACTGACGATTACGCTCCGGCGGAGACTGACCTCGGACCGGACCCGGCGTATCTTAACCGGTTCGCGAGCGAGCGTGTCGAGCGCCACACCGTCCGGTTCCAGGGGTTCGAGATTCCCGTCGTCGTCTACCGCGAGCATCTCCTTGGTGCTGACCCGTTCACGACGAAGTACGCGGTTCGAGAGCCTGACCTGCTCCCCGGCGACGAACAACTTATCGAAGTGTGCAAAGAGCGCGTCTGGGAGACCGGCGTCGACGGCGTCGTTCAGGACCGCGTCGATTTCGTCCGGGAGCGCGCCCGCTCGCTACTGGCTCGGCAGCTAACTGTCCGCAACACGACCGAGTGGGTCGACGCCGCCCGCTACCGGCTACGGTCGGCGCTGGCCGAACTCGATCTGGCTGTGCCACCGGTCGACCATCGGTTCGCCGACGACCGCCTCGATGACCTGCTGTACTACGTACTTCGGGACCTGGTCGGCTACGGGAAGCTCACTGTCCCGATCCGGGACCACACGCTTGAGGACATCGAGGCGAACCGGGTCGACGAACGCGTGAAGGTTCTCCCGCGCGCTGACCTCGGCCACGACGGCCGCGTCCCGACCAACCTCGCCTTCGATTCGGAGGCCGCGTTCGTCAACGTCGTCACGCAGTTGGCCGCCGACGATGGCGTTGAACTCAACGCCTCGAACCCGAGCGCGAAGGTCAACATCGACCCCGACGGCGATGGCCTCCACGACGCCGACGACACCATCCGCTGTGCCGTTGCCCTCCCGACTATCAGCGAAGGCGGTCCCCACATCTCTATCCGGAAACAGTCGGGTGATGCGATGACACCGGTCGACCTAGTCCAGCGTGATTCGCTGCCGACGGAACTCGTCGCGCTGCTGTGGCTCCTGTATGAATCTCACGGCGTCGTCCTCTTTTCGGGACCCACCGGAGCCGGCAAAACGACCCTGATGAACGCGCATATGCCCTTTATCCCATATCGGGACCGTCCCATCAGTATCGACGAAGGGTCGCGTGAGGTCCGAATCCCGCACGAGACAGGTGTCTCGCTCACTACTCGGGACCACGAGCGGGATCACCGCCGCGTGACGATGGCCGATCTGATGACACAGTGCAATTATCTGAACCCAGATATCGAGGTCATCGCAGAGATCAACACCGCCGCGTCGTTCGAAACCTTCGCTGAAACGCTCAACACCGGCTAAAGTCAGAATATACTAACACACGGCGGGCGCAAAAATATGAGTCACTTGAGAAGGTATTCGGAAAGTAAACGACTAACAGCTGTAGTTTTCAGGGAAGTGTTCCGATAATACTTCCAGAACCAACTTTTGAACGTCTGTGTTTGGATTGAACTGTTTTTTGAATGTTATCACCTCGGTATCTTGGAGCGCCCGCCAACACTCTAAAATCGCTTCACCGCGACTAGTTAGCTGATATACTTTGCGTCGGGTAGATTTCTCCTTTTTCAAAGCTAATTGAGCATCGACTAACTCTCTTGATGCGACCTGCGCCCAATGCTCTCCCTCATCCCCAATTTGTCCATCTAATTCACACGGGCCGTGCTTCCCAATATATTCCAATATCTCTGGAAGCCCCTCTTTTGAGAGGATAGAATGTAGATGTTGATTCATTTCCCTACGGCGGTTATAAAATTCGTCTAACTCTTCTTGATCGAGCCTTTCACCAGAGTCAGAATATACCCCATTATATACTTCCTCACCGAGATTTGTTGCGTTATACATGATATGTAGCGCTTGCTGAAGCTCTTCCCTCTCACTATTGACCGCATCTGATTCAGCACGGTCTATTAAACGATCTATCGTGTCTCTGAGAGCCACCAGTTCATCCTTTGAAGCTACAAGTGTCGCATTTTCCCATACGTCTTTTTGTTTGAAACCAGACTGCTGTTGAAAGTTTGAAAGCCCACGCAAATCGCGGTGAAACTCTTGAATCACATCATGGAATTTTTCACCTACTTCGTTTTTTATACGCGATTTGGTGTTTGCTGGACGTTTAGGACCCTCTTCGTCAACAGGAGGGTGGTATAGACCCTGATTAGATAGATATGCTCTTTCGTTTGGCCGGAGGAAACCGAATTTGCGGTTTGGCATCTATACCAAGTATTTGGTACTGGTCCTATATAAAAGAACATACTCATGCCAGCCATTATACCAGACACAGGAAGATTCCCAGAACGATTGGAGCAAATCGGGGCGGACCCACCGAGTCACCGACCCCGCATGGAAGCCTCTCCCCCGCCAGCGTGGGAGTCGGTCGTGACAATTACCACGCGCGTTTTCGGAGTGTCTCAGTGGGCGGTCGGAGGGAGAACCTATTACCGGTGGAACAAGCCACGTTCCGCCCGGGAAGTAGGTGGTTGATTCGACAAACAACACTGTCCGGCTGGCGTCCCTCGGCATTTTTGTCAAAAAATACGCTGGCATTGATGAAGGCGTCTAACCTGTTGTGGGGAATAGCGCCCAAGTTGGCTGTTGTATCGGCTTTTGAACGTGAAATACGAAACCATGAGTGTCAAACAAGATACCACTATCAAGATTAGCAGAGAAAACTGGCAACGACTAAATTCATACAAGAAGGCACCCGGTGAGAGCTTTGACGATGCACTAACACGGGTTCTGGGCGAGGACGAGTGACGTATAGAATAGCGCCCGTCAGTGGCACACAGTTCCTACACAGGTCCACTGAATCCGGGCGTTCTAACTGGCAGGGAGTGACCCCTGCATTTCTGATTTAGACTTCTAACTAATGAGTCAATCGCAAACTGTCGAGAGAGGCATTGAAACGAATAACCGACCGAAAGCCACGGTCAACACTACGGCAGACGGTGAAATTCTGGGTGCTTGTCTGTTCCTCGGGAAAGAGGAACTGGAAGCTCTTGGTGTCGACGACGCCGACCGCATTCACTACACTGTTGAAAACGGGACGGTCAAGCTGGAGGTTGCTGATTCATGAAGGATAGGAATGAAAGCATGGTAGACGGCGAGGGACCGTCTGATTACTCCTACGAAATAGGGAATCAAGAGTTTTCCGGTCCGTTCTGTGACACCTGCTGGAATGAAGCCGTGACTGAGGTTAACGGTGTAGATCTCTGCCGAACCCACAAAGAAGTGTACGGTGTTCCGTCATGAGTCGGACACAGACGGGTTCTGACGGCCAGAGCGAGGAGTATGATGCAATCCCCGGAGAACTGAAAGACCGCCCACAGTGGCTAATGTGGGACGAATCTGCCGACACTCCCCGACGCCCGCATTGGCGGGGTGACTTTGCTATCAGTTGGTCCGACCCCGGAGAGTGGCACTCCTTTGAGGAAGCTGTCGAAGCCTCGAAGGAACGCGAGGGTTGGGGCATTGGCTACGTCATGGCCTTGGGGAACGATGATTACCCACGCGGGTTATACGGTTGCTTGGATCTTGATGGGTGTCTGAGAGAAGCCCACCAAGAGAAGCCAAAAGACTGGCTTCCCTCAATTGAGAAGTTTGTCGACAGCGGGGCATATGTCGAGTATAGTGCCAGTGGCGAAGGATTGCATATCCCCTTTGTTGGGCAAGACATTCCAGAGTGGTGGGCCGACTGTCAACTAGGAGAACATGAGGGAGTTGATGTTCTTACGAACAAGTTCTGTGCGTTTACCGGGAATCAGCTATCCGTATCTGGCGACAGTGTAACCGAAGCCGACCCCACCCAATTCCTGTTTGACGCATATCAGGAAATCAACGGGGAAGCGCCAAGTCTCTCCCCTAGCACCGAAGCCGAGAGCGGGGAGTATGACGGCGACGAGTGGCTTGATGAATCCGATATTGAAGAGGCACTTAGCCATATCAATCCCGACTGTGGCTACGCTAAGTGGCGAGATCTTTGCTTCGCGGTTCATGACTACGATAGCGGGCCAACCGGGCGGCGGATCTTCGAGGAATGGTCCAAAGGTGGAAGTAAGTACGACAGTCACGCCCAGCAGAATATTGAAGCCATTTGGTCGACCGCGAGCGAAGGCCAAGGCGTCACTGTCGGAACACTAATTCACCATGCCAAACAAGGCGGTTGGACCGTTCCTAACCAGTCTAACCCCAAGGGTAGAAGCCAACAGAACGGCCAAGCAAAGCCGTTAGTTGAAGCGATAGATAGCAGTTGGTTCGACAAATCAAGTAAGACCGTCACTGTCCAACCAGTTGAAGGCTACACCACAAGCGAGCTAGCCGACGTGTTCCAGACGCCCAGCAGTATCCTCGAAGCCTGTGGGCATGAAGTGATTGGTGTCATTGGTGAAAGCGACAGCGGCGGCAAATTCCTCGACGACAATGGGAATGAGTGGACAGTCGAATCCGAACAAGAGAATCCATATGCACATCTTGAGCCACTGTCTAACCGCGAAATCAAGAACACAGCTCTAGCCGAGTTGCCAACCCACCGAATCGCCTATCTACCAAACCGAGAGATATGGCTATGGTGTGACGGTGGGGTGTGGAAGCCCAATGGCGACGGCTGGGTTCGACAGTGGCTAGACGAATATCTTGGACCATACTACTCCGGTCATATCCGGCGGGAAGTAATGGACCAACTCCAAGCTCGAAGCCAAGTCAAAGAGCAATCTTTCGGTGGTGGGCCACCCGGACAGATAGCCACACAGAACGGCTTGGTTGACGTAGACGCCGGCGAGATAGTCCGAGAGATACAACCGCCCGACCATATCCGATGGACCTTAGCAACGGAATACGACCCTGACGCTGACTGTCCCAAGTGGCGAAAATTCCTTGGTGAAGTTGTAGAAGCGGCTGATATTCCATTACTTCAAGAGTACATCGGGTATTGCCTTCGCCACTGGGATGTGAAGCGTAAGAAGGCGCTAATGCTCTTGGGTCCGACCGATGCCGGAAAATCCGTCTTTGTCGACGTGATAGAAGCCCTGTTCGGTGGGGAAGATAGCGCGGCCACCTCAAGTACATCGGTCCAATATCTCGCTAATGAACGGTGGGGTCCGGCGCGGTTGGTCAATACCGCATTGAATACCCGGAGTGACTTGGGCGAAGGCTCAATTGAGAACACAGGGAAAGTGAAAGAGCTAATCGCTGGCGACAGCTTGGACGCCGAGAGAAAACGGAAGCCGGTGTTCCAGTTTAAGCCCACAGCGAAACACATCTTTGCGGCTAATCGCGCTCCAAGCCGAAGCGTAGATGATGAGGCATTCTGGAACCGCTGGCTGACAGTCGTGTTCCCACAGGCAATTCCACGCAGTGAACAGGTAGACGACCTTGATGAACAACTGCTCGAAGAGTTGCCCGGAATCCTCAATTGGGCGATAGAAGGCTACCAGCGATTAGAAGAGCAAGGGCATTTCACTAATGAGCCACTCCCGTACCAGAATCGTGAGAAATGGGAACGCTACGGCAATAGCATAGCTCAGTGGTTCGACCGTTGCACCGAAGAGCAACCGGACGGATTCACACCGAAGGAATCCGCAGGCGATACTCTTGGTGCGTATGACTCATACGTAGCCTATGCCCGACAGAACGGCTTAGAAGTGGAAACAGATAGCAAATTCACGTCTGAGCTAAAGCGGCGTGACGGTGTGAGCAAAACCCGACGCCGGGTTGACGGAAGCCGGAGATATGGCTACAACGGGTTTGTTCTCACAGACGACGCGCCCGGTGGGTCCGATTCACAAGAAGAGACTAGCCGAAACGCTGGTATCGGGGCCTTCGAGTAGTAGTGTCCCAAGTGTCCCACCCTATCGCCGTATTAGTAGCTATTTACAGAAACAATAGACAGTCTGTGAATAATAGCCACATTGGCCGTGGTGAATCGCCGGACGTAGCTTGATTTCACTGTTTCAGAGACTGCTTGATGTTGTGAACGACACACATCAAAACGAGTTCACGAAATTCACCGTACCAAGTTCGCGCACGCACGGCGTCGC
>Ga0207754_100541_pt1 | contig 13894 bp, 9 predicted proteins | sample A23E1SouthBayCA_FD_187728 | JGI IMG/M metagenome (GOLD analysis project Ga0207754, IMG submission 187728) | Aerobic enrichment media microbial communities from Eden Landing Ponds, California, USA - A23 E1 (SPAdes) | ecosystem: Environmental > Aquatic > Marine > Unclassified | place: Emeryville, CA... | reverse complement strand
CGCAACGGGGCAATGACCTCGACTGCCGGGATCGACAACTGCATCCAGATGTTTACGGAATCGATCACGACCAACTCGTCCGGCCCGGACACGTACACTTTCCGTGGTGAGGAGTACGAGGTTGAAACGGCCGAGCAGACAATCACTGTCGCCGATGGCGAGGACGTGACGTATACAGAGCGGTTCACACGCCACGGTGTTGTGACCCAGTGGGACCCCGACAACGCGGAAGCACTGGCGCAGACGAAGTCATACGCCGGCCAGCACATGAACTGCTGGCGAGCCTTCTATGAGTGTCAGTTCGCGACGGACGCCGAGGAGTTCCGGGAGTCAGCACAGCGCTGTGACTATGCGCTGAACTTCATGTGGGCTGACAAGGATGGTGACATCGCGTATGTCCATCTGGGTCGGTACCCGGATAGCGAAGCAGTCGACTGGGACACTCGGTTGCCAGCCGATGGAACACAATACGAACTCACGTCGGCGGACTACCTCCGTGCGGCTGACGGTGATGTCCCCTACGCGATCAATCCCAATCCGGGGTACTCGGCACAGTGGAACAACAAACCTGCGCCCGCGTGGAACAACGGTGACCTGAGCTATTCATGGTCGACCGACCACCGCGTGCAACGGATCATCAATCTGCTTGAGCAGCGGTTAGATAAGGAGGGGACAGTCGATTATGACTTCCTGAAGACCGTTATCTACGACATCTCTTTCACCGACCTGCGTTCGATTCGGTACAGAGACCATCTGCTCGACGCGCTTGCAGACGCAGACCTCTCTAATACCGAACAGCAAGCACGCGACGAACTGGCCTCGTGGGACCACTTCGCGCAGGCCGACGGCGAAGACAATGAAGGCCGACACTCTGCTGGCTACACCATCTGGGATGCGACGTTTCCGTACATCCTGGAGGAGGTTTTCAGCGAGACGTTCGGGAGCGCATACGGGCCAGCATCGTACTTCCTTGGCTACGACTACGGTCGCGGCACCCTGATGCGGGTCCTCAACCCGGCGGAGACAGCACTGGCGACACAGGCCGAGTACGCCGATGGAGATATCACGGACGCGCTAATCAGCGCGTTCCGAACCGCCGTGAGCGAACTCGCCGAGCAATACGACGGTGACCCGGCCACCTGGCGGCGTGAGGCGGCCCTGCACGAGTTCGATAACCTCGCGCTGTTCGGGATGCCTATTGGCGTCACGTCCGCGGGGAACACGGCGCTGCTGAACCGCGGGACTGAGAATCACGTTGTCCGGCTCAGCGACGACCCGAAGGCAGAGAACATCCTCCCGCCCGGAAACGACGGCTACGTCGCTTCGGACGGCACTACTGGCGAGCATTACGACGACCAGCTGGCGATGTTCGAGAATTTCGAGTACAAGCAGTTGTTGTTCGCCGACGCAGATATCGAGTCCGCCACAGCCGAGACCCGAACACTGTCGAGGCCAGCAAATACAGCTGGTGCTGCTATCGGTGACACGCCGACGAGTGACGGCACTGAGACAGACGAGAATACTGTGGCGAGCGGCCCGACAGCTACCGAAGAAACAGAGAGCACAAACACAGCGACGGAGGCAAACACCGGGACGGACGCCAGTGGGCCCGGCTTTACGACACTCACTGGGGTCACCGCGGTACTCGGGACTGTGCTTGCGTGGCTGTACAGACAGGACGACAGCACCAGCTAGTCACTACGGCGCCGGGAACGTGAGCGACAGGACGCGATAGCGCGCGACTGAACGCAGCGAACAGCGTGAGACGCGCCGACAGGGGGCAAGGCTTTAATACGATTTGCTTAACAATAGATAATGAACCTATGTCGAGCGAAGGTACCTCACCAGACAGTAGTGTGGGAATCGACCGTTCACGGAGACAGTTCATTGCCGCTGCCGGGGCAGCCGGCGCGCTTGGGCTCGCCGGCTGTCAAGGCGGGTCAACAGGCGGCGAGGCGGCAGTGACTGTTGCGAGCCTGAACCCAATGACTGGCCCGTTCAGTTCTCTTGGACCGGGCCAGCGTACCGGGGCCGAACTCGCTGTAACGGAGATAAACAACAACGACGACTACGACTTCGAGTTCGAGCTAGTGACGGGCGATACAGAAACCGAGGCCGGCGCTGCACAGTCTGAGGCACAGCGCGTCGTTCAGGAAGACGGGGCGGAGTTCGTATTCGGTGCGATTTCCAGCTCCGTGGCGCTCGGGCTGAATGACTTTGCCGCTCAGTCGGAGCACATCTACTTCCCCGGTGGTGCAGCCGTTCCGATCACTGGGTCTGCCTGCAACGAATGGGTGTTCCGCTTTGAAACGAACACTGCACAGATTGCCGAGGCGATATCGTCGTATTCAGTCAACAATCTGGGGAACAACGTCTGGTTCCACTACGCGGACTACGCGTACGGCGATTCGGTGTACAACCGCACGAGCAGGCGTATGGAAAGTGCCAGCGACGACTACACCGAGGTCGGGACATCAACGTCGGAGCTGGGTGCAAGCAACTACGGCTCGTTCATCACGCAGATCAGCAACTCCGACGCTGACGTGGTCGTACTGGGGATGACTGGTGGTGATCTGGTGAACTTCACCAATCAGGCCGCGGACCAGGGTCTCACCGACCAGATCGCTGTTGTCGGGCCGACCCAGACGTTCCAGAGTGTCCGTGCCGGGACTGGGGCAAACAGCGTCGGCACATTCGGCGGCGCTCGGTACGACCCCTCGCTCGAAACGGGAGACAATCAGGCGTTCGTTGAGGCCTACTCCAGCGAGAACGACAGGCAGCCCGGCAACTTCGCCCGCGTCGGCTACGACTCGATGCGGCTGATGGCCAAGGGAATGCACGAGGCTGGGAGCACCGAACCGGGGGATGTCCGAGACGCTCTGGAAGGTGGCACGTTCACGACAGTACTGGGGGACATTACGCTTCGGGAGAGCGACCATCAGGCCACGAATCCGACGTGGATGGCTGAAATCGTCGAAGGCGATGGTGGTTCAGCGGATGTCGAACTCCTCGAGCAGGTCCCGGGTTCGGAGACGCTGCCACCAGCCAGTGACCTCGGCTGTGAGATGTAGGTAGCACAATGGTTGCTGCCGACTTCATCGAACAACTGCTGAATGGCCTCACCCTGGGGATGGTGTATGTCCTGCTAGCCGCCGGACTGTCAGTCATCTTCGGCGTCATGGACGTGATCAACTTCTCCCATGGCGAACTGTTCGCACTCGGTGCGTATTTCGCGCTGACCATCATTGCGCCGTTCGGAGCTGGGACTGGATTCTGGGTCGCGATAGTGGTTGCCCCGGTCGTCGTCGGTCTCATCGGTGCCGCTATTGAGCGAACGACTGTCCGGCCGCTGTATGGCCGCGACCCGCTGTATCATATTCTCCTGACGTTCGGACTTGTACTCGTCATCAATGACGCGATCCGTCTTATCTGGGGGACACAGCAACGGCAGCTAGCTGTCCCGGAGTATCTGAGCCAGCCAATATCCATACTGGGTGTCCAGGTGTCTGTGTATAATTATTTCATGATCGTTTTCGCAGCGTTGCTCGCGGTAGTGACGTGGTACCTGCTGAACCGGACAAAGTACGGGATGATCATCCGTGCCGGGTCGCAGGACCGCGAAATGGTTCGGAACGTCGGCATTGATATCGACCAGTACTACACGCTTGTCTTTGGCGTCGGTGCAGCGCTCGCCGCCGTCGCCGGGATTGTCCTTGGCGGCTATCAGAACGTGAACACCGGGATGGGGAACAGCGTCATTATTCCGGCATTCGTTGTCGTCGTCCTCGGTGGCCTCGGTAGCTTCAGAGGGGCCGTCTTCGGCGGGTTGCTCGTCGGTATCGTCCAGACGCTGATGCGGGCCTACAACGGAACTGTCCTGGCCACGTTCGGTGATACGACGCTGAGCGTCCCCAATCTCGAAGGACTGACTGTGTACCTGCTTATGATTGCAGTGTTGCTCGTGAAACCGCAAGGACTGTTCGGAACGCGAGGTGAAGAGTCAGACGGCGAGGGCGAGATTCTCGTCGGCGGGTACGGCGGGATACTGGCAGACAGCACACGGGTACGGCTCGGCGGTGTCGCTGTTGTCGCGCTTGCACTCGCCCCAGTCGCGATTCTGCTCATGGGCAATCAGTACTACCTTGTCGTCCTCAACGAGATCCTCATCTGGGCCATCTTCGCACTGAGTCTGGATATCGTGATGGGGTACGCCGGACTGGTCCCGCTCGGCCACACGATGTTCTACGGCGTCGGCGCGTACACCGCTGCGCTCGTCATGCTGCACTACTCGCAGTCGGTTTTTGTCGTGTTACTCGGGGCGATTCTCCTCTGTGCTATCCTGGCCTGGATCGTCGGCAGCCTCTCTATCCGGGTGTCCGGCGTGTACTTCGCGATGATTACGCTGGCGTTTGCGGAGTTGCTCTACAGCGCTGTGTTCAAGTTCGACTTCACCGGCGGGAGCGACGGCTTGCTCGGCTTTGAGGCGTTCATCGGACTCGGTAGCCTCGGGGCGTCACTCTCGAATATCGAGTTCGGGCTCCTCGGGTACGAAATCGGCCAACAGTTCGTGTTCTTCTATCTGGCCCTGCTCATTGCGGTACTCTCGTTCCTGTTCGCTCGGCGCATGATGAACGCGCCCTTCGGCAGCGTCTTGCAGTCGATCCGGGAAAGCGAAGAACGGGCGGAGTTCATCGGGTACGACGTCAACAGATACAAACGCCGAGCGTTTGTCATCAGCGGCGGCATGGCTGGACTGGCCGGCGGCCTCCTCGCGGTCAGTCCATCGACAGTCATCATTTCACCAGACCAGACACTCAACTGGATTCACTCAGGGGAGGTCATCGTTATTGCGCTGTTCGGTGGGATGGGTACACTGTACGGTCCCATGATCGGCTCCGGCGTTTTCTTCGGCGCCGAAGAATTCCTCTCGTCGTACACCGACCAGTGGCGGCTTATTATCGGGACGATGTTCATCCTGTTCGTGCTGTTCGTCCCACGCGGTATCGTATCGATTCCGTCTCTCGTCGCACAGCGACTGGAGACGGCCAACAACGCGGATGGGTCCGTAGATATGGATGAGCCGGAAGTGAGAAGCGATGACTGAGACTGTACTCGAAACGGATGGACTGACGAAGCGGTTCGGCAAGCTCACCGCTGTTGACGACGTGTCACTGTCGGTTGCGGATGGTGAGTTCAGGAGCGTTATCGGGCCAAACGGGGCCGGGAAGACAACGACGTTTAATCTCATCACTGGCGCACTATCGCCGTCAGAAGGCGTCGTTCGGTTCAAGGGTGAAGATATTACTAACGTCGCGCCACACGAACGGGTCGGCCGCGGACTGGGGCGGTCGTTCCAGATTACGAATGTTTTCGGCGGCCTCACCGTTCGAGAAAACGTGCGTCTGGCAGCCCAGTCCGTCCACAGTGACGAGATCAACCCCGGCGAGGCACTGTTCCGTGACAAGAACGGCTTCGACGAGATCACGGAGCAAACTGGGACGGTACTGGAGCAGATCGGCCTTCGAGACCGGGCTGACGAGCACGCAGAGGCACTGGCATACGGCGACCAGCGCCGACTTGAACTGGGTCTCGTACTGGCGACAGACCCTGATCTCATCATGCTTGACGAACCAACTGCCGGAATGAGTAGCGAGGAAACACAGGCCACAATGAACCTTATCGATGACGTCCTCTCAGACCGGTCGCTGATGCTCATCGAACACGATATCGACCTTGTGATGCGTGTCTCGGACCGGATTACCGTCCTTACTCGCGGTGAAGAACTCGCAAGCGGGACACCCGAAGAGATCGCAAACAACGAGGATGTCCGCGATGCGTACCTCGGTGGTGTTCGAGAATGACCGACCCACTGCTCTCTCTTGAAGATGTCCGGGCCGGGTACGGGATGACTGAGGTACTACAGGGCGTCTCAATGGATGTCGAACGCGGAAGCGTTGTGTCGCTGGTCGGGCGAAACGGGGTCGGCAAAACAACGACGCTCCGGTCGATTGTCGGCAACATCACCCCGAACGGAGGGTCAATAACGTTCAACGGCGAGGACATCACGACACTCACTTCCGAGACGACGATCCGGCGCGGTATCGGGTTCGTTCCCGAAGAGCGGCGGATCTTCCCCGAACTGACCGTCCGAGAGAACATCAGAATGGGTGAGATCGGTTCCGAGTCACCTGACGGGCCGTCAGTTGACGACGTACTGGATATGTTCGAGAACCTTGCAGAGCGCGAACACAGAGACGGGTCGGTCCTTTCGGGTGGCGAACAGCAGATGCTCGCAGTCGGTCGTGCCCTGACTGCCGACCCGGATCTGTTGTTGCTTGATGAACCGACCGAAGGACTCGCACCATATGTCGTCCGGCAGATAGAGGACCTCATCCGTGAACTGAACGAGCACGGCATCACAGTACTCGTCGTTGAGCAGAACATCCCGGTTGCACTGGAGGTCTCGGAGTATACGTACATCCTCGAAAAGGGCAAGATAGTCCACGAGGGAACTGCGGCGAAGATCCAGGATGACGAGGAAGTACTCGACAGACACCTCGGCGTCGGTGTCACTGACTGATTGCGGCGACAATCGGCAGATATCGATCCAATCTCCGGTCATTGGATCATATGGCGTAGGACCTCGCTCAACGCAAGGCCTCGACCATCGTTCGAGTGCCATGCACCGAGCAGTAGCGACTAGTTTGATGTAAACACACCACATGGAACGTTCTATTCTATTGAATAGGGAGTTGTCGTGTCAGCGCCTTATTGGATGGGGGAACAAACGGTCTTGCGGATAGATCGCCCAAATCAGCGGTGTTCGAGTTAGTAGAACTATTGGTATGAGAGATTCACCTGTAGTTCGCCGGAGATCCCACGGATGAGGTCGGTCAGTTCGTTCTCGATGCGTTCCGAGTCCAACCGGTTCGCTGGGCCCGAGACACTGATTGCACCGTACGCGTTGCCGGCGTTGTCTACCAGCGGTGCCCCGACACCGGCTACGCCTTCGAGGAACTGGTCAATGCCGTAGGCGACCCCACGGTCCTGAATCTCGTCGAGCTCCGCTTCGAGTTCTTGCCGATTTCGACCGTCCGGAAGGGGGTAGTCGTAGCTTTCGAGGATTGATTCTCGCCGGTGTTTCGGCAACACTGAGAGGATCGCCATTCCACCAGCCAGCCTGTACAGTTCGGTGTACTGGCCGATCTGTGAGTTTGTCTGGATCGCCCGACTGCCGAGTGCTTTGGCCAGGAAGACTGCCTTGCCGTTCTCTTCGACTATCCACCACGCTTTTTCATCAGTTTCGTTGGCTATTTCGTTCAGTTTCGGAGCGACTTCCTGATACATTTCCTGTCGCTCGCGGACTTTCATCCCGATGTCCAGAAACCGTAAGCTCAGCCGATAGGCCTTGTTCTGGTCCTGTACGACGTAGCCTCGACTCTTGAGAGTTGAGAGATGAACGTGGACTGTACTCTTTGGCATCCCCACCCGCTCTGCCAGTTCGGTGACGCCGAGTGACTGCTCCGTTTTCAGTGCTTCAATAATATCCAGCACTCTCCCGGCGGACTCGATTGTGTCTTGTCCTGTCATACACGTATGTTTGGCTAAGTGTTTATAAAATTATTCAACCACATTGAACTCTGTCCTCAAGGTGTTCTGCCCGGTGCATTCTCAGTGGCGTCCCGGTGACTGTACTGCGACACGGCCTCCCAGCCTCGCAGACTACTTCCTTGGACTCCGTTCTTTCTGGTGACGTTGTATAGTCACTGAAAACGGAGGAGGACGGTCTCATAGTAGTGTACTAGCTTCGACTGCTGCAGATATTGAAGGCTGGCACGTTTACTGCTCAGTGTCGTGTTCAATCTGACTGAATCTGAACGCAGCATACGAAATGCAGTGAAACCATGCGAAGGATATCAGCGGCAACCGAGACCAGTCCCGCCACCGTATCCCAGTCCGCTTCGGCTGGCCCTGTGCGTACTCACGCTCTCCTTGCACAACTGCAACCGCTTTCTGTAGCGCCTCAATACTGATGAGTTGCTGCAGTCCAACACTGTCACCCGAAATCGGCGATTCTCAGTGCGATACTCAGTTTGAATAATAGCTGTACACCTGTTATGCTATGACCGATACTCTGGAACTTGCGAGTAGTAGTGTCCCACAGTGCAACCATCAGGATTATATTGTGTTGTTCATATCTGTTGAATATCAGGCAGGAATGAGTGTGTCTTCCTGCTCCTCTTGTGCGTCTGGTGAGAGATGGAGACCACTCTAATAATACCTGTACGCCTGTTATCTGAACACTCCGCAGATGTCGCATTACGAAACAAAGCAGCGGTGCTATCTTAACAGCTCTCAGCTATGAGAGTTCATTTAGGAAGTGATTCCGCCTTGTTAGCTACTTCTGGCGGTTGTCCGAATAATTTCATATTATGAAACAAACTCTTGTCCTCGCTCGTGGGGAGAGAATATTGAATACTACGCAAGCGCTCACCGAATAACATCAAATCGTACATTGAGTTTAGCACCTGAGTTACAGCACACCCGTTGTACGTGCATATCTGGTCCAAAGAGTTGTATTCTCCCCAGGTACGCGCATTAAAAATAATTTTAATTGTCTTTGAGACAGGTATGAATGGGTCGACCTGTTGTAGAGATATTTATACCAATGGATATCATTCGGTGAACATACTTTCCGTGCGTTTAGGTGTAAATTGCTGCTAAGCAGGTAGAGATAAGCTGCTGATCGCAAAATACGAGTAGGGGAACCCCGGCGTAGTGTCTTCAGTACTGCCAACCTCGAAGCTACCGGGTGACAACGATGCGTTGGATTACGCAGTTACTATCGGTGGGCTACGAGGGACTAACTCCGCCGACCGATTCTTTCGCGGGGCGTTATCGCTCGCGCCAGTGACTAGGTCTGGGAGTACTCATCAACCCATTCCTGCAACGTGATACCCATCGTTGACTGCGTAATCGCGTTCGAGGACGCGGAGTTTGCACTCTTGACGAGTTCGGCCTCCAGTGTCCGCGTCGGAATCTCGCCGATAAAGTGCGGAATCGCTCGCTGGACCGCCAGCGGACAGCCGACTTCGTGAGCAAGCGCATAGCCCGACAGGGAGTGTGGGATATCTTCGGTTGCGTATCTTGGGTCTGGGTCGAGTAGCTTCTCGTCCTCGACAAAGTCAACGTACTCATAGCACTTTCCGACATCGTGGAGTAATGTCGCCGCGACGATGACGTCGATATCGGGGTTGGCCCCGTGGAACTCCTGCTGTTCGATAGCGGATTCCCGCGCAATTTTGGTGACACCGCGGACGTGCCTGACGTTGGTTACTTCGTGGATATTCCACGCATAGGGAATGTCCATAATGTCACGCCAGCCGCCTCGGTCGAGCGCGAGTGTCCACGCTTCGATGACTTTGCTACGAAGGTTGTCCGATGAGATATAATCGAGTTCCGGGAACGCCTGCGTGACCTGCTCCTCGTAATCGGGCATACTACCCCTCGTCCTTGACGAGCTGTTCCTGTCCGATAAACCGGGGCCGCTCGTCGATAGCCAGGAAGTTATTCACGTCCTCGCGGGCCGCTTTCGCTTTGCCTCTGTCCGGTGCGTAGTCCCGTGAGCCTTCGCTACCGAGAGCGTCGTATAGCTTCTCAATGTCGTCGAAATAGAGTTCGGCGACACCGTCGAACTCGGCGTTCTCGGGGTCTGTTGGGATGACCGTGTTGTACTTGACGACGCCCTCGATTTCGCGGGCAATCGGCGTATGGTTGGTCTGCCAGTAGTCGACGAACTCTTCATGGGTCATGTCGTCCTGTCGGACGAGAAACGCCGAGTGCTTGTAGAGACCGTCAGTGTCGCCGTCGACCTCGTCTTTCTGGACTATCTCTTCGCCGATAATACGCGGCCGTTCCTCGACAGCGAGGAAGTTGTTCACGTCCTCGCGGGCCTTTGCGGCGATCTCCTTGGTGGGGTCATAGTCCCGGGAGCCGGGGCTACCCAGTGCCTCGTGCAGGTCCTCAAGCGTCTCGAAGTACAGTTCCGCCAATCCGTCAAACTCGGCGTGTGCTGGTTCTGTTGGCAGGACTTGTTGATAGCGAACCACGCCCTCGATGTCCTTTGCAATCGGCGTGTGATTGGTCTGCCAGTAATCAACGAACTCCTCGTGAGACATATCGTCCTGTCTGACTAACAGGGCTACATGCTTGTACATCATCAACACGTTTCTGACCTATGAGTATAAAAGCTAACGTTGTTGCCTGTCAGAATATTTGGGTCACTAAAGATTAATGTATGCATGACGCTGAATATTGAACTGATATGGATGCAGTCAACCCAGCTACGGGCGAGCGGCTAAACGTGTACGACCCTGATGACGACGAGGCAGTCGAACGGAAACTGGACCGTGCCACGTCGACGTTCGAGGACTGGCGTGAGGTCCCATTGCGCAAGCGCGAGCAATTGCTGGTAAACGCCGGTGAGGTTCTACGAGAGAACAAACAGCGGTACGCTGAACTGATGACCCGGGAGATGGGGAAACCAATCACGCAAGCCGTCGCTGAAGTCGAAAAGTGTGCCTGGGCGTGTGACCATTACGCCGAATACGCACACAAGTATCTCTCCGAGGAGCACCACCCCAGTCCACCGGGGACAGAGGTAAAGACAGTTCATGACCCGCTCGGACCAGTGCTTGCAGTGATGCCCTGGAACTACCCCTTCTGGCAGGTCATTCGCTTTGCTGCACCCTATCTCACTGCCGGCAACGTTGGCCTCCTCAAACACGCCTCAAACGTCCCCGGCTGTGCGCTCGCACTTGAGGAAGTGTTTGCTGAAGCCGGCTATCCTGACGGCGCGTTCCAGACGCTGATGGTTGGCTCCAGTAACGTTGACGGCATCCTCGCAGACGACCGTGTCCGTGCGGCGACGTTGACCGGAAGTGGCCCTGCTGGCCGTGCCGTCGCCGAAACCGCCGGCAAACACCTGAAAAAGACCGTACTGGAACTCGGTGGGTCTGACCCGTTTATCGTCCTTGACGACGCAGACCTCGATGCGGCCCTCGAAACTGGGGTGCAAGCACGGACGCTGAACGGTGGCCAATCGTGTATCGCCGCCAAGCGCTTTATTGTTCACACAGACGTCTACGATGAGTACGTTGATCGACTCGTCGCTGCCTTCGAAGGCCTCACTGTCGGCGACCCGATGTCCGACGAAACTGATGTCGGTCCACAGGCCGACCCTGGCCTCATGGCCGAACTCCACGACCAGGTACAGGCCAGCGTCGACGCCGGAGCAACGCTGTTGACCGGGGGCGAGCCGCTTGACCGGACCGGCGCGTTCTACCCACCGACAGTACTGACTGATGTCCCTTCAAGATGCCCTGCCGACACAGAGGAGACATTCGGACCAGTGGCGACCGTCTACGAGGTTGCCGATGCGGAGGAAGCAATCGCAGTCGCAAACGACACCCGGTTTGGCCTTGGTGCAAGCCTCTGGACAGCGGACCGAGAACGCGGCCAGCGGCTGGCACGAGATATTTCCGCGGGCTGTGTCTACATCAACGAGATGACCAAATCCGACCCGCGAGTCCCGTTCGGCGGCATCAAGGACGCCGGCTACGGCCGTGAACTCTCGGAGATGGGAATCAAAGAGTTCGTCAACAAAAAGACGGTCTGGGTCGAATAACCACCGCAGTTGATACTGGACGGTACTTCTATTGCTGGCGTGCCCGGTTTTGACGTGATGGCAGCAACGTACGGTCGGTAGCGATCCGTGTGGCAGGACAAAGCTTCTTGTTTCAAGGGGCGTTATGCAGGTGCATGGAGTTAGCTATCCTAGGCGGAACTGGTGACATTGGTGAGGGACTCGCGATGCGGTTTGCCGCCGATACGGACCATGCGATTACGATCGGCTCGCGGGACGCTGCAAAGGCCGGCGAGCGAGCCAGAGCGTACGAAGAACGATTATCCGATCACGGTGTCGAGACTGAAATCGACGGGACGGATAACAGTAGCGCCGCGGCCAGTGCAGACGTGGTTATCTTGGCCATTCCACCACATCACGTCGGCGATACAGTTGAAGCACTGGCAGAAGATGACGTGCTCTCAGACCAACTGCTCATTAGCCCCGCCGTCGGAATGAACGGCGATGGGGATGGACTTCACTACCGACCACCGTCGACAGGGAGCGTTACTGAGTTTGTCGCGGAGCGAGCCCCTGAATCTGTTCCAGTGGCCGGCGCGTTCCACAACCTTGCAGCGGACCGGCTGGCAGATCTAGAGGCCACGCTCGATGTAGATACGCTGGTGGTCGCGGACGACCCGACGATCAGCGAGCGAGTCGTGGCGCTAACTGCTGACCTCGCAGGTGTCCGGCCTATCCCTGCTGGGCCGCTATCGAACGCTACGGAGGTCGAGAGTCTGACGCCCTTGCTCATCAATATCGCTCGATACAACGAGGATATGCACGATGTCGGTGTGAGCTTTACGTAGACTCCGGCAGCGGTTCTGTCCTCCGCCGTGATTCAAGTAGTGTCGTCGTGCGGCTGATTGTGTGCTTGTATTGCCTGTGTCCGCAAACAGTCACAAACAGACAGGGAAGTATTTCACCGCGCGTTGTCGATTTCGTCGATCGCGTCGGGGTTCTCGATACTTGAGAGGTCCCCCAGTTCTGCGCCCTCGTAGACATTCTGAATGATTCGCCGTACAATTTTTCCCGACTGGGTCTCCGGAAATTCATCGACGAAGCGGACTTCACGCGGACGGAACGGCTTGCCAAGCGCTCTCCCGACTTGCGCGCGCAGCGCCTCGCGAAGGTCCGCTGACTCCTCGAACCCCTCGTTGAGGATGACATATGTGACAACTGCAGTCCCCTTCGTTTCGTCGTCCGCACCGATCGCAACAGCGGCGTTGACCGCATCGTGTTCGATAAGTGTACTCTCGACCTCGGCCGGGCCGACCTTCCGACCGGCGACGTTGAGGACATCGTCCGAACGACCGTGCAAGAACCAGAACCCGTCTTCGTCTTTCTGTGCCCAGTCACCGTGGTCCCACATATCGCCGAACCGCGACCAGTACTCCGCAAGATACCGCTCGTCACCACTCCACAGCGACTTTGTCATCGACGGCGCTGACGATTGACAGACCAGATACCCCTTCTCGTTGTCTTCGGCAACGGATTCCCCCTGTGCATCGACAACGTCGATGTCCATGCCGAGCGCCGGGCCACCAAGCGTCCCCGGCTTCAGCGAATGCAGCGGCGTCGGCTGAAGGAAACAGCCGAAGATCTCCGTTCCGCCGGAGATGTTCATAATTGGTGTCGTGCCGTCGCCGACGTTCTCCAGAAACCACTCCCAGGAATCTGGGTCCCACGGCTCACCAGTCGAACCCAGCAGGCGCAACGTCGAAAGGTCGTGGCCCTCCAGCCACTCGTCGCCGTGTTTCTGTAGCGAACGGATCGCTGTCGGTGAAATCCCAAACACCGACAGATTGTGGGTGTCGATCATTTCCCAGAACCGGTCCGGCTCGGGATAGTCGGGGGCCCCCTCATACAGGAAGACGGTGCCACCGTGGGCGTGATTGCCGATCAGCGTCCACGGCCCCATCATCCAGCCGATGTCCGAGACCCAGAAAAACCGGTCTGCGGGCTTGTGGTCGAACGAAAAGAAGATTTCTTTCGCCGGTTGGACGAGCCCGCCAGCGTGTGTGTGGACGATACCCTTCGGTTTGCCTGTTGTCCCGGATGAGTACAGCAGCATCGACTCGTGGTCGGCGGGGAGCGACTGGGTCTCGTACTCATCAGATTGGGACCCGACTGCGTCTGCCCACCATTCGTCACGGTCTGAGTCCCACGAGAGCCCAGACTCCGTAGAACCAAGCCGATTATAGACGATGG